>Ga0065721_10003563_pt1 | contig 301938 bp, 252 predicted proteins | sample Mesricmetagenome_FD_59108 | JGI IMG/M metagenome (GOLD analysis project Ga0065721, IMG submission 59108) | Mesophilic microbial community from rice straw/compost enrichment Sample: eDNA_1 v2 (version 2) | ecosystem: Engineered > Solid waste > Grass > Composting > Bioreactor | place: USA...
CGCCCAAGGAAGGCCAGCCGGAGCGATGACGGCATTGGCTGCGGAGGCAAGCTTTCGGTCAGGGAGTTTCCTTGCGCTTGATTGCAAAGCCTTTTTTATGCGCGGATCCAAGGCGCTTCGCTTCGGGATCCGCTCATTCCTGCTGGTACGATAGTTTCTGCTATGGCTTTGCTGCTCAGCGCTTCGTCCGGCTCCCAACGACCTTCACGCTTTACCTCCTTCGCCCAAAGAAGGCCAGCCGGAGCGATGACGGCATTGGCTGCGGAGGCAAGCTTTCGGTCAGGGAGTTTCCTTGCGCTTGATTGCAAAGCCTTTTTTATGCGCGGATCCAAGGCGCTTCGCTTCGGGATCCGCTTGTTTCTTCCGGTACGGTAATTTCTGCTATAGCTTTGCTGCTCAGCGCTTCGTCCGGCTCCCAACGCCCTCACGCTTTGCCCCCTTCGCCTAAATCAATAGGGCCAGCCGGAGCGGCGCCGGCCTTTGCTGCGGAAGAAGCAACAGGCAGCCAGGCCGGGCCCACGGTTACTCATCGGCGTAGCCTTACGGGAAGTAGCGGGCCTGAAACAGCGCGGGGCTGGTGGGTAGGTGTGCCTTGGTCCGCTATGGGCCCGGTGGCAACTAGTTGCGATGAAGCAGCTGAATGGCGCCGCCCGGCTGAGCCCTTGACAGATCATTTCGCGGAGCGCTTACGAAACAAGCAGACCGCTGCGTGAAGGACAGGCGGGAAGGGTTGTATTCGGTCAGCGGCCCGGGCAAGCGGCAATGGGTTGCAACGCAGCAGCCTGTCGGAAACGCCCGGCTGGCCGCAGCAGCAATTAGTTGCGATGAAGCAGCTGAATGGCGCCGCCCGGCTGAGCCCTGAGAGATCATTTCGCGGAGCGCTTACGAAACAAGCAGACCGCTGCGCGAAGGGAGGCGGGAAGGGTTGTATTCGGTCAGCGCCCGGGCAAGCGGCAATGGGTTGCAACACAGCAGCCTGTCGGAAACGCCCGGCTGGCCGCAGCAGCAATTAGTTGCGATGAAGCAGCTGAACGCCGCCCGGCTGGCCCGCCGAAAACGCTTAGCGGGCCGAAAACGAATCAACACCATTGAAATAATACTTGTGACAAAACACAATTTTCTCTTAGTTTGTAACGTATCATCAAACAGCTGAATTATGGAAATCAAAGCCATGTTACTGGAGTATTGGCAGTCGGCCGCCACCACAGAGGGCTGGTATCCGCCTTATGCAGATGCATTAAGCGGCGTGGACGCTGCAATGGCTAATTGGCGGCCTGAAGGCGCAGCGTCCAATACGATCTGGGAAACCGTTGTACACGTAACCTATTTCAAAGAACGCCTATTGCGCCGCTTGGACGGTGAGGCGGACCTGCCGCTGCCGGGCGGTAACGATGATACGTTTGTCGTAAGCGGCGTCGGCGAACCGGAATGGCAGACAGCCGCGGAGCGCCTCTTCCGCTCGCACCAGGACCTGTATGATAGGCTTCAGCGCTTAGATGAATCCCAATTGGAACAGATGCAGCCGGAGCAGTCAATAGCTAAGCAGGTGATGGACCTTATTGTTCATGACGCCTACCATACTGGGCAGATCATTTTAATCCGCAAGTTGAAGGGCCACTGGCCGGAGCGGCGCAGTTTCTTATAATTACATTATGGTTGTATTCCCCAATGCAAAGATCAATATAGGCCTTCAAGTACTTAACCGTAGGGAGGATGGCTATCACAACCTTGAGACCGTTTTTTACCCGCTAAAGTTACATGATGTATTGGAAGTCGTGGAAGCCAATTCGGTGCAGTTCACGGCCTCAGGAATAGCCATTCCCGGCGATGGGCGGGACAACCTTTGTCTGAAGGCCTACCGGCTGCTGCAGAAGGCATATGACCTGCCGCCCGTTCATATTTACCTCCATAAGGTGATCCCGATCGGCGCCGGTCTTGGAGGTGGCTCGGCGGATGCTGCTTTTCTGCTGAAGCTGTTGAATACGCAGTTCGGCCTCGGCCTGGGTGAAGGGGAGCTTATCGGTTATGCACGCCAATTGGGCGCGGACTGCCCGTTTTTTATCCGCAATGCGCCCGTATTGGCCACAGGCATCGGCGATGCCTTCAGCGAAGTGAAGGTCGATCTGTCCCCTTACCATCTGGTGCTGGTCAAACCGGATGTGCATGTATCTACCGCGACCGCATATGGGTCGGTACGGCCCCAGGAAGTAAGCAGACAACTTGCTTCGGCGATATCGCGTCCGGTGGAAACCTGGAAGGAAACGATATTTAATGATTTTGAGACCGGAATCTTTGCGCAGTATCCCGAAATCGCGGCCGTCAAAGCCTTGTTGTATGAGAACGGGGCGGTGTATGCAGCTATGAGCGGCAGTGGTTCAGCTGTATACGGTTTATTCAAGGATCGCGCGGTGCTGAACGGATTGGATCATGATTATAGCGTGTTTTATATTAACCAATAAAGGAGAAATGTAATTCATGGTGAATTTCCAGGCTGTGATTCTCAGGTCCGAAACCCAGGGTGCTGCCATGGCAGGCTGGGCTTATATTGTCGTGCCGGCGGCCATAGCTCAACAGCTGAGGCCCGGCTACAAGCAGGTTTATCGCGTACGCGGTGAGATTGACGGGCATGCGTTTTCCGGTATGCCGCTGATGCCGAAAGGGGAGGGGGACTATATCCTGGCCATTAACGGCAAGATGCGCAGGGAGCTGAAAAAGGGCGTCGGGGATCAGCTGACGCTGGCGCTCACGGAAGATGCGGATTTTGTAATTGAGATCCCGCAGGATCTGGAAATCTGCCTGCGGGATGGAGAGGAGGACTTGGTACAGCGGTTTTTGGCGCTTCCTAAATCGCAGCGTAACTACTTTCTGAACTATGTGCGGGATGCCAAGACCGAGCCCACCCGTACCAAGCGCATCGCGATGACCGCGGAGGCGATGGCGCTGGGCCTTGATTTCGGTGCAATGATCCGTGCCGACAAAGCAAGGCGGCGCAATGAAATGATATGAAAACGCTCGAAATAGGGGATAAGATCCCGCAATTCGTCCTGAAAGATCAATACGGCAGGGCTGTCGCTATTGCGGATTACGTCGGAAAGAAAAAACTTGTCATTTACTTTTACCCAAAGGACGAAAGCCCCGGTTGTACGAAACAGGCCTGTGCGATACGAGACGACTTTGCCGCCTATACCGAAGCGGGTGCCATAGTTATCGGCATCAATTCAGGTAGTGTGGAGAGCCATCGTGCATTCGCGGAGCGGCATCGTTTACCGTTCATCTTATTGAGCGACCCCGGTAATAAGGTGTTGCGGGCCTTTGGCGTTAAAAATATCCTGTTCCTGACAGGTCGGGAAACATTCGTTGTGGGGCTGGACGGTAAGGTGGCTTTTAAATACCGTGCGCTCCTCAATGCGAGAGAACATAACCAAAAGATACTCCGCTTCTTGGCGGAAGACGCCGCTGAAAGCGGCACCGGGGACGCATGCTAGGTCCCCGGTGCCGTATTCTCTTTAGTGGTGGTCATGGCCGGCTTCCACCGGATGCAGCTCCACCTTAAGGTCAAGGTCATTTTCTCCGCCGAAACGTGTATAGTCCGGGTTGTTCCAGTCAGCGGCGGTGATCCCCGCTTTTACGCCTGCATTAAGGTGGCGAAGCACATAATTGAATACAAATCCCTCTGAAGGAGCAAGTACGTGCAGGTACCCGGTAACGCCCACCCGTGCTCCATCGGGATCGCCGTAAGTGTAATCCAATACGCCTTCCGGTGCCCCCAAAATGAAGACTTGATGCACGTCGGCGTCATTAACGAATTCCTGTTGCATTTCCCTGCCAGCAAAGTCATAGGCAGTCAGCGTCAGGCGGTATGTCTTGCCGGCATCCAGATGCAGGTGCAGGCCTACCGGTGGCAGACCCTGCTCATCGAATTCCACCTCCAGTACCTCGGGATTTTCAATATCATCCGCGTGGTCCGTATGCCATTCCACTTCAGTAAACGTAAGCACGGCACTTTTTACGTCTTCCTGCGGAATTTCCGGCTCCGGGTCGTCTTTGCTGCAAGATGTAAAAGCCAGTACGGCCACGGAGAGCATTGCGATGGAAAGTTGTTTGAATTGCTTTTTCATATTATATTTTATTACATTGATTTGAATGGCTCTATTAAAACGAGTACGATAGACGTACGCCGACTTCCCGGCCCAGGTTGTGACTGTAATAGCGGAACCTGTTCATGTATTCTTTATACGCCACGTTGAAAAGATTGTTTACCGAGATTCCGACGTCGAGGTTGTGTGCACCCAATGCAAGCTGACTTCCTGCATGTATTGCAAACAGGTGATAAGCCGGTGGAGGAGGGGCGTAATCCGTATTGGGTTCAAAACGGTGCTGTCTCAGCACCCACCGGTGTTCGATGGTCGCATAGCTTGCACGTGCTATATTACTCTTGATGGGGAGTTCCCAGCGTAGGCGATGACTGAAACGGTCTGCCGGTACATAGGGCAGAAAGGTCTCATTGGTGATATCCCGGGCACGCAATATCGAAGCATTGAGCTGATAAGACAGTTCATGCGGCAATGCATAGGCGACGGAAAGATCGGCTCCATAGAATGCTGCGTCCGTCTGCCGGTAGCGGAATACGGGAAACGTTCCACGGATCGTCTGCAGGAATTCCCCCGCTGACGGCTGCGCGTAAATATAGCCGTCCAGATAGTGCACATAAAGGTCCGCATCAACAGTGATCGGTCCGTTGTTATATGACGGACTTACCATCCATTTATAGCCGCGCTCACTATGAAGCCCCGGATCTCCCATTTCATAGACGGCGGCGCCATGGTGCAAGCCGTTGCTGTAGAGCTCGTTCGCACTTGGGGCGCGCCACGCAATTCCAAGGTTGCTCCGTAGCTGCCAGCGGGCAGAAGGACGCCAAAGGCCGCCTACTGAACCGCTTACATTGTGGAAATCGCGTTTCCCACCGTAGAGGTTCTGATCCCGGTCAAATCCCGCTGCATCAAACGTCTTGTAATCATAGCGGATACCCAGCTCCCATTCGTGGTCCATTTCAATCCGCCGCTGGATCGCAAAGGCTCCTGCCGTGAAGCTGTCGTAATTAGGGATTATGGGTGTGTTGAGCGTGCCGGGTACATTGTTATTGACTTGCATAACCAGGTTTGAGCCCACCTGTGTGCGCCACTTTCCATAAGTCGCCGTTTGATACGTTGCGTCGAGCGTTTGGGTGGTCAGTACCAGATCCAGCATGGGAAGTGCATCGCGGCCCGCCCGGCGGATGTCGTATTCCTGGCGGTGATTGCGCTGGACACCGTACTGCGCGTCAAAGCTGCCTCCGTTTGCATGGTCCAGGTGCCACTTAAGTTTGGCCAGGTCATGTACTACGCGCTGACGGGGTGGATCAATATTGTAGGTGAAACTATAGGTTTCCAGGGGGCGCCCGGCTTCGATGAGGGCCTGGATATCCTCTATGGTTCCCACGTGTGCGCCGGTAAAGATGCCTAATGAAGTTTCAAACCGGCTGTAGTATGCCTCAAGGGCCGACCGGGTGCTGCTGTAGCGCAGCGCTGCTGATCCATTGTACTCAGCCAGGCCCGTATTTCCCAAGGTGTAGTTTGCTGTCCGGACATTCCCGCCCCGTTTAGCGGTACCCTGAGCCCGCCAGGACAATCCCTTTACGCCTTTGACCCCTGACTGAAGCATGCCGGACAGCACGCCGGCCCGTCCGTTCGCCTGATATGCCGCCGTAAGCTCACCGGAAAGATAAGGGTCGACTGGCAGTGGCGGGGGAGAGATCAGCAGCACGCCGCCTATGGCATCGGCGCCGTAACGGACCCCTTCGGCGCCTTTGATTACCTTGAAGTCCTTGGCAATGAAGGGGTCTATCTCAGGAGCGTGCTCGGCACCCCACTGCTGTCCTTCCTGGCGGATGCCATTATTGAGGATCAGGACGCGGTTACTGTGCATTCCGTTGATGACGGGCTTGGCAATACTCGTGCCTGTCTGTAAAATGCTGACGCCTGGCAGTGAGCCGAAGACTTCAGCAAGGTTTTTACCCTGTGTCTGGGACACCGCTTCACGGGACACTGATTTTACCGGATTTGCGGTGACGGTATTTTGTTGGTGGCCAACGACGTTCACATCATGTAGGACGATGTGACTGTGTTCGAGTGCGATCACCAATGATTCATGTCCGCTGACGGCTAGGTCCAGGGTTAAGCTGTCAAAGCCTACGCTGGTGGCCGTGAGCGTATATCGCGTAGCGGTGCAACGTTGTGTGATACGAAAATAACCATGGCCATCTGAGATAACCTGCTGTGCGTCCGGCAGGACATTTATGGTGATGCCCGAGAGCGGAAGGCCTGTATCGCTGTCCACTACGCGTCCACTGATTGTATAGGAGCAGTTTGGAAGGACCTGAGCCTTCGCAAACCCGAATGCGCCAAGTAAAAGAAAAAGAAGTAAAACAGCCCGGTTTGATATATGCATCTTTGTTGCATCATTAATAGGTGCCAAAAATACAACATTGTTGCTTTGCATAAAAGAATAAATGCAACTTTATTTCATTTAAAAGCCAGTAGCTCATCGTCAGCATTCCGTAAAAGGAGCTAAGACCTGGGGTGGTACTGGGTAATGACTGAACGGAGGTAGTCGCGGTCCACGTGGGTATAGATTTCCGTAGTGGTAATGCTCTCATGCCCCAACATTTCCTGTACGGCACGCAGATCCGCACCGCCCTCGACCAAATGGCTGGCAAAGGAGTGGCGGAACGTGTGGGGGCTGATTTTCTTTTTAAGCCCGATAGCCGCGGCGAGGTCCTTGATGATGATAAAGACCATCACCCGCGTCAGCGGTGCCCCACGCCGGTTCAGGAACACGAAATCCTCGGCTCCCGGTTTAATCCGTTGGTGCACACGTACCTCCTCCAGGTAAATCCTCAGGTATTTTGCCGCCTGTGCACCGATCGGCACCAGGCGTTCCTTGCTTCCTTTTCCTTCCACTTTAATGAACTCAACATCCAGAAAGAGGTTGGAAATTTTAAGGCCGACAAGTTCGCTTACACGCAGGCCGCAGCCATAAAGCACCTCCAGCATGGCTTTGTTGCGCATGCCCTCAGGTGCCGACAAATCTATGGCGCTGATCAGCTGATCGATTTCAGTGATATTCAGTACGTCAGGGATCTTACGTCCCAGACGCGGTGCTTGGATCAAGGCCGTGGGGTTCTCCAGCAGTCCATATTCAAGGCTGAGGAATAGATAAAACGTTTTGATGCCTGATAAAATGCGCGCCTGACTGTACGCTGATAGCCCCAATCCGTTTATCCAGGCCAGAAAATCCTGCAGCTTTGCGGCGGTTATTTCGTCCGGGCGCGCATCCTGGAGCTCTGAAAACTGCTGCAGTTTGGCCACATCATCCATATACGCAGCCACCGTATTAGCCGACATGGCCCTTTCCAGTTGCAGGTATTGCTTGAATCCCTCTATGGTGGTTTTCCAGTCCATCGCAGCCAGGCCGAAGTAAATATCCGGCGGATGCTGCAAAAGTAGCAATATTCATTAATTTTACCCGACTATGGAAAAGGTTGAAATCGCCCTGCAGCGAATAGCGGAAGCCATCCTGTCGCGTCTTCCGAACCTGTTGCTGGCTTTCGTCACACTGGTGGCCGGCGCATGGTTGATAAAACTTGTGCTCAGCATTGTACGGAACCGGTTTGAGCGTAATAATGTGGACCGCTCGCTCCGGGATTTTATCATCAGTATTGTCAAGTTTGTATTGTATACAATGCTGATCCTGTCCGCTGCTTCCATGGTGGGAATACAGACCACGTCTTTCGTAGCCGTTCTCGGGGCCGCTAGCCTCTCCATAGGGCTGGCGCTTCAGGGAAGCCTGTCCAATTTTGCGGGAGGAGTGCTGATTTTGATATTCAGGCCGTTCCGTGTCGGTGACTTTATCAGTAGCAGCGTTGGCGACGCATCCGGAACGGTTGAGCGAATTGACATTCTGTATACAACCCTTGTTACTGCTGAGGGGATTTCGGTATTTGCACCCAACGGTCCGCTGGCCAATTCCGTGATCCGCAATTTCTCAAATATCTCCAAGCGACGGTTTGAATATAGTATCCGCATTACAAGTGATTCCGATATCTCGCGGGCCCGGGAAGCGATCCTGACGGTACTGCGCAGTGATCCCCGTATATTAAAAACACCAGGCCCGGAAGTACATGCCGGTGAGCTCGCAGACAATGCCGTTCACCTCATCATCCGCGGATGGACTGCTAAGGAAAATTACCTGGAAATTTACTATTCCAAATTAGCGGATATCAGACAGGCATTGGAAGGCCTCGTTACGATCATAAATGTGTCCGGCAAGATGAATCCGGATGAGGCCGGGTAATATGATCACCGGTTCACGAGCCGCGCAACGTACTTGCCAATAATGTCAAACTCAAGGTTCACCGTGTCGCCGATTCCGATATACTGTATATTGGTATGCTCACGCGTATAGGGAATGATCGCTACGGAGAACCTGTCCGGCAGCGAATCCACAACCGTAAGGCTGATGCCGTTTACAGCAATTGACCCTTTCTCTACTGTGACATTGCCAATGGTGGCGTCATACTGGAAAGTGTAGAGCCAGCTGCCCTTTTGGTCCGCTACACCAATACAGGTCGCGGTCTGGTCAACATGCCCTTGTACGATATGACCATCCAGGCGGTCGCCGACCTTGGTGCACCGCTCAAGATTGATGACGCTACCTACCTTCAGTTGATCAAGATTGCTTTTCACGAGTGTCTCTGTTATTGCTGTGACCGTATGCGCGCCGGGCAGCAGCGCCACCACGGTAAGGCAGACCCCGTCGTGCGAAACACTTTGATCAATCTTCAGGTCCTCTGAAATGGGTGAGCTAACGGTGATGTGGAGGTTCCCCGCATCTTGCTGAAGCTGGGAAACGGTGCCGATGGTTTCTATTATGCCGGTGAACATATACAAGGTCGTCTTAATGATTATTTTTTCTGCTTCTAAGCGTGCCAAGCGCCATCAGCCCGAACACCACTGCACCGAAACATCCGGCATAAGCCAGGTAATCCCCGGAGCGGGCATAAAACGTAATCGTTTCATTCAGGTTGATGTCCTGTTTGATGGCTGCAGGTTCCCACCAGCCGGTCCGCTGTACCACATCTCCCCGCTGGTTTATGAAGGCCGAAATGCCGGTATTGGCGGACCGCGCCACCCAGCGCCGCGTTTCGATGGCCCGCAGTTTGGCATATGCCAAATGCTGGTCTTTTCCGGCGGTATTGCCCCACCACCCGTCATTGGTAATTACCGCGATGAACTGTGCCCCCTGCCGGACATATTCCGCCACGTAATTGCCCCATATGGATTCATAGCAGATCACCGGGGCAGCTCCTATTCCGCTTTGAGCATAGAAAACGGTTGGGGCATCCTGCTTGCCATAACTTCCAGTTGAGCCCCCAAAAGCAGCGAACAAGGGTTTCATAAACGCCAGGGCGCCGCCAAAAGGAAACTGCTCCACACCCGCCACCAGTTTGGACTTATGATAATATTGTAGCCTTGCCGAATTCTCAATCAGCACGGCAGCATTGAATGCATCATAATAAACGCCGTCATAAGCGCGTGCGGTCGGGGTCTCCGGACTGCTGTACATGCGATAGCTTTCGATGCCGGAGAGGATATTGCCGTTTTTGTAGTTATCAAGGAACCGCTGCATGCGGAGAAAGGAAGGGTGCTCATAAAACCGGTCTTCATTGAAGCCCCCCTGACGCGCGATAGCCGTCTCGGGCCAGATAAAGAATTCCGTGTTCGGCTGGGCAACGGATCCAGACAGCCGGAGCAGGTTTTCAACCTGAGCCTCCGGCGTGATGAACGTAAATTTGCCGTAAGGGTCAACGTTGGGCTGAACCACCACCACGTTTGACGGATTTTCATGTTCCCGGTAAGTGCTGTAATGATACAGGGACCATGTTGAAGGGAGCGCGATCAGGCCCAGCGCAGCCCCGGCCAGCCCGTTTCGCCGGACTGCCGGGAATCCGTCCCTGGCCGCCAGGATTGCAAGGAACACCAGGATATTGGTCAGCCAGATCCATACCGTACCGCCGTAAACGCCGGTGTACTCATACCACTGCACAAGCTGGTGCGTATTGGCAAAACCATTTCCAAGTGTCATCCACGGGAACGCGAGGTCCCAGGTCTGGTGCAGGTATTCATAAGCGATCCAGAAAGATATCAGGCCGGCCAGTGCCCAGCCAATGGGATATCGTTTACGCAATTGGTAATACAGACGGAATGCGAATGCCATCAATACGGCGGCCAGCCCGAATGGAATAAGCGAAACGAACGCCGCAGCATAAACCGGCATAACGGCATTCATCGCGTTGAATACCCAGTAAATGGACGCCGTGTTCCAGACCAGGCCGGTCAGGCCGCCCAGCAAAAACACTTTGGTGCCCTTTTTCAGATACTCACCCCGCATAACATCTTCAAGGGCCAGCAGCAGCGGCACAAATGCCACCCAGAGGAGGGGAGCGGTATAGGTCATCGGCGGCCAGCCTAACCATAATAGCAACGCACTGATCAGTGCCAACAGATAGTTCTTTTTCACGTCTAAAGCCGGGATAACAGTTCGTTCTTCTTGCTTTCGTATTCTGCCTCGGTGATAAGCTGCCGCTCAAACAGGAATTTAAGCTTCTCCAATTTCATGGTGAGTTCATCCTCCGGTTCCACAGGCAATGCGGGATCGTCCTGAGCCGGCAACGCCGTTTTTTCGTCAGCGTTATTGATCAGCCTTTCATTGTGTGCCTGCTCAAGCGCTTCGTTGGCCAGCTGGAAGACTCTCCGGGCCTGCGTTTTTGGAATATAGTCAATGCTGAGGTTTTCGCCCTGTTGCCGGGTGATGGTCACCCGGGATCCGAAGATCTCCTCCTTAAAGGTCACCTCCCTGACCGCACCCCAGGACAGGATATCGAAGTCCGTGGCTAAACCAAGTTTGGTGGACTCACAGATAAAAACCCGCTTATTGGTCAGTGCGATGCTGTTGGGTAGCAGGGTCACGGCAGGCCGCTTCTGAACGGCAATATAGGTGACCGTCTCGCCGGAAGTAAGCATATCCTGAAGTTTCAAGAGCAATTTCTCAACCGCTCTGGGATCCTGCCCGTCGCTGATGTAATGATCGATCTTCATGTTGATGCGCTAAGATAACAAGTTTATGCCAGACCCTCCACGCAAATCACAAATTCGCCTTTTATGGGATTCGATTCGAAGTGTGCTTTCAGCCAGATAAGCGTTCCCCGTACGGTCTCCTCGTAAAGCTTGCTGATTTCGCGCGATACCGATGCCTGCCGGTCCGCTCCGAATACGGTCACAAACTCATCCAGCGTCTTTAGCAATCGGTGCGGGGATTCATAAAACACCATCGTCCGGCTCTCGGCGGCCAAGCCTTTCAGCCGTGTTTGTCTGCCTTTTTTAACAGGCAGGAATCCTTCGAAACAAAAGCGGTCGCATGGCAGGCCGGAAGCTACGAGAGCAGGCACAAAAGCCGTCGCTCCGGGAAGGCACTGCACGTTCAGCCCCTCCTTTATCGCTTCGCGGACCAAAAGAAAGCCGGGATCTGATATGGCAGGCGTACCTGCGTCTGAGATCAACGCCACCAGCTTCCCTTCCTTCAGGAAGCGTATGATTTCCTGCACGGCCTTATGTTCATTATGCTGGTGATGGGCATATGCTTTCCGGTCTATCCCGAAATGCTTGAGCAACGGCGCGCTTGTACGCGTATCCTCGGCGAGGATGACGTCGGCTTCCTTCAGAATGCGGATCGCCCGAAGAGTCATATCTTCCAGGTTGCCGATGGGCGTGGGAACGAGATAGAGCATAAAATTATTATCTTTGCCGCCACAAAGTAAATGAAACCGTCATGATTTCCAAAAAATCACATGATAGAATGATCAAACCATGACAGCTTCATCAGCAAAGAAAAACAGATAATTACATAAAAACTATGTTGCAAGTTAGCTATATCCGTGAAAACCGTGAGCATGTCATCGAGCGGCTGGGCATCCGGAATTTTGGACAGACCGGGCTGGTAGACGAAGTGATTGCGCTTGATGAACAGCGCCGGCAGATCCAGACCCGCTCGGACGCTTTGGCTGCGGAGGCAAATGCCGCGGCCCGGCAGATCGGTGAGCTGATGAGGCAAGGTAAACGGGAGGAAGCCGAAGGCATCAAGGCTCAGGCCGGCGGTTATAAGGACGAGCAGAAAAAGCTGGCTGAGGCGTTGGCCACGGTAGAGGCCGACTTGCATGAAAAACTTGTATTGCTGCCCAATCTGCCGCACCAATCCGTGCCGAGGGGCACAGGTGCGGAGGACAATGAGGTGGTCCTGGAGCACGGTCAACATCCGGAGCTGCCGGATAACGCCCTGCCTCACTGGGAACTCGCCGCGAAATACGACATCATTGATTTTGAGCTGGGAACCAAGGTGACCGGGGCAGGATTCCCTGTATATAAAGGTAAAGGCGCCCGGCTCCAGCGCGCCATGATCAATTTCTTTCTAGACCAGGCGGGAGAAGCCGGATACAAAGAGGTGCAGCCGCCCATCCTCATCAATGCAGCCTCCGGTTTCGGGACAGGGCAGCTTCCCGACAAGGAAGGTCAGATGTACCATGTGGGAGGCGACGACCTCTACCTTATCCCCACCGCAGAGGTGCCCGTAACAAACCTGTACCGTGATGTCATCGTAAAAGAAGTGGATTTTCCCATAAAGTTAACCGCGTACACACCATGTTTCCGCAGGGAAGCCGGATCATACGGCGCCCACGTGCGCGGGCTGAACCGTCTACACCAGTTCGATAAAGTTGAGGTGGTCCAGATCGTCCATCCCGAAAAATCCTATGAAGTGTTGGAGGAGATGAGTACTCATGTACAGTCTCTCCTCAAGGCACTGAACCTGCCGTACCGCGTGCTCCGCCTTTGCGGCGGAGATATGGGATTCACATCGGCGCTCACCTACGACATGGAAGTATGGAGCGCTGCCCAAAAACGGTGGCTTGAAGTCTCATCTGTCTCGAACTTCGAAACATACCAGAGCAACCGGCTGAAAGTACGTTTCAAGGGAGAAAACGGCAAAACACAACTGGCCCATACACTCAACGGCAGCGCACTGGCCCTGCCGCGTATAGTCGCATCCATCCTGGAAGACAACCAAACGGAAAGGGGAATAAAAGTGCCCGATGTACTGGTGCCTTACACCGGTTTCGAATGGATTGATTAGCTCTCTGCATAAATCCCGATTTTGGATGAAAAAAACAGAATACTTAATCGTATTCTGTTTTTTTTTATTGCCATAGTATTTCGTTTTTGTTTTATTTTTCGGTGAGTTACTATTCTTTTATATAAAGCAGAGTGTTTTTATTGATTTTTGTTTAATTATTGGTTTGTGATTGTTGATTTAATGTGTTAACTATAGTTTTTTTGCATAAAAAAATAAAAAATTTATTGTTTTCTTGTTGTATTTATATATTTGTAATGAAAACAACGGGATTTATTTAAATATTTGATATGATTTAGGTTTTACTTGTACTTTTTCAGCCAAACACACATTCAACTTAACTTGGTATTCAAACACACAATATTCGAGACTGCTCTGCGGTTGTGTTCGCTAGTGCTTATTTATAATGCACTGATTTGACGATTTATTTTGGTTTTACCGTTGTAGGCTTACCAGCCTACGACGAAGGAGGTCGTTTGTCATTGAATAGCTGATTGGAAGGTCTTCCGATCCGAAAGACATCCAGGATTACTGGATAGGGTGAATTAACTTAATATTTAATTAAAACAAACTAACATGAAACAAAAAGTACTTGGCATTCTCTTTTTGTGCAATGTGTTGCTTTTTTCGGCTACGTACGCACAGGACAGAAGGGTCTCCGGCAGGGTTTCTGACTCGAGCGGGGATCCCATGCCCGGGGTAACTGTAATTGCAACAGGCACAACTACGGGTGTTACTACGGACGACAATGGTCGTTACACAATCACAGTGCCTGTCGGAACCAAATCGCTGACGTTCCGTTTTCTTGGCTATACCGCTAAAGAAGTGAACCTCGGGTCTTCTGACATCGTGGACGCGGTATTGTCCGAGGACCCCACTCAATTGGCGGAGGTGGTGGTGACCGGTGCTTATGGCATTAAGGCTACTTCGAGGTCAACTGCCTACAACGCACAGGTCGTTACCCAAGAACAAATGAATACGATCCGCCAAACGGACATCAACAACGCGCTGGCCGGTAAAGTAACCGGCATTCAGGTGCGAAGTCAATCGCCGGCTGCGCTTGGCCGTGAAACGGAAGTCAGGCTGAGAGGAATGTCGGGCTTCGGTACAGGGATGGGAGCAATATACGTTGTGGACGGAACCATTCTTCCAAATATTAATGACATCAACCTGGATGATATAGATAACGTTTCCGTACTACAGGGGCCGGCGGCGGCCGCCCAGTTCGGCTCGCAGGGTGCTAATGGCGCCATTGTAGTCACGCTGAAAAAAGGGCGCCAAACCCGGGGAGTAGGGGTCACCGTTAACCTGGGTGCGCAATTTGATAATGTTTATGTGCTTCCGGCTTATCAAGATCTCTATGCAGGCGGATCCAGCGCCGATCTGATCCAATACAATTGGAAGGAAGGCGATCCGGTGGAATGGCAGGCGTTGGATGGGAAATACTATCACGACATGCAGGACGATGCCAGCTGGGGCCCGCGCATGGAAGGGCAGGAGTATATTCCTTGGTACGCGTGGTACGGAGGTCACTCCCGGTCATTTCAGACAGCATCATTGATGCCTCAGCCGAATAATGCAAGGGATTTTTTCGAAACGGGCGTCACGCTGAACAACGGCATTACCTTCAGTTCGAGCACGGAAAAGCTTGATTTCAAAACGACCTATAATAACCAATCGGTGAACGGGTTACTGCCAAACAGTTCGCTGGCCAAGAATAACCTGAACGTGGTTACAACTTATCGCCTGAATGATAAATTATCGCTTTCTGCGAACATCAACTACATTAACCGCGAACTTAAGGGGTTAATTTCCGACGCCTATGGAAGTACCAGTACAGGTTCATTCAATCAATGGTTTCACAGGGACCTTGATATCGGTATCCTGAAAGAATTGAGAGCACTTAACCATAATGGCATTTATGCGAGCTGGAACAAACGGAATCCCAACGCATACGACCCGGGCGATCCCAACGAATGGTATAAAGCCAACTACTGGTATAATCCCTACACGCAATATGACTTTAGCCCGATTACGCAGCAAAATGACCGGTTATTTGGAGATGTTTCGTTCACCTATAAGATCCTAAACGGGTTATCTATCAAGGGTACATACCGTAAACAACAGAACACCTATGCGCGTGAGGCGAGAGTTTATACGGAATTGGAGAACAGCGCATATCAAACCGGTGTATTCGGAGCCTATGCAACGGAGACCGATTATCACAATCGGGAGAACCTGGAGTTCCTGGCTTCTTTTGACCGGACGTTTAATAACTTCAGCGTAAATGCCAATCTTGGTACGGACTTTTTTAACGCCGTATACAGGCAGAACGGGGCAAATACGAACCAAGGATTGACCGTTCCCAACGGCTTTTTCATCTCGAACAGCGTACAGTCGCCGTCTATTTCGAATGTCCGTTGGACAGAAAAATACAATGCTGTGTTTGGTACCGCTACCGTGGGATACAAAGACATGTTGTTTGCAAATTTCACGTTGCGGAATGACTGGTTTTCCACGCTGCCAATGGGCAACAATGACGTGCTGTCTAAATCGTTTGGGGGCTCATTCGTGTTCTCTGAGCTGTTGCCCGAGTGGTCTTGGTTGAGTTTCGGTAAAGTACGATACTCTTGGGGTGAAATCCCGCAGGCCCTGGGGACAGAAAAGGGCCGGTTCGGTGCTTACCGATATCCGGGAATGGCCTATACGATAGGTAATAATCAATGGAATGGCAACATACTGATGCCTACACCTGACCAATTGGTTGATCCAAATATTCATGGCGCAGTAAATATGCAGCAGGAAATGGGTATTGATTTGCGCTTTCTGCGCAACCGTTTGGGCGCTTCATTCACGTACTGGAACGGACGGGATCGCGATTTTCCTTTTTCCCTTTCTATCAATGGGGCCAGCGGTTTCTCCACCCTGTTGACAAATATCGGTGAAATCGAAAAGGAGGGGGTCGAATTGCAGTTAACGGCCCAGCCTATTGTCAATCCGAAATTCAAGTGGGACGTCAATTTTACATATTCACACTTAATTAAAAACGATGTTGTGGAACTGAGTAAAGAATACGGGGTGACGCGGTCGAATTCTGTCGCTAACGTAGCATTTTCTGCATTGCCTCAGGCATATCATCAAGAGGGTATGCGGGCAGGTCAATTGATCGGAAGAGGCATCCTCAGGAATGAGGATGGGGTACCCATCCTAAACAGTGATGGAAGCTATCAAGTGGATCCAGAAGTGTTTTATGGAAGCGTATTGCCTGATTTCACGGGAGGTATTCAGAACAGCTTCAATTTCTTAAATGATTTCTACTTGGCTTTCAATATCGACTATCAGTTCGGAGGGGTGTTTGCCTCGTTATCCGATGGATTCGGCGCGTACAGCGGACTTAGCGAACGCACTGCGGCGGTCAATGATAGGGGAATGAATGTGCGTGATGCGGTAGAAGACGGCGGCGGGGTAAAGGTCGTCGGAGTGAATGCCAATAATGAACCGGTGGAATACTACGTGGACGCACGTACGCATTACGTAAACCTATTTAACAATGGAACGGTAGACGAATACATTCATCCACTTGATTTTATCAAGTTAAGGGAAGTCTCAATCGGGTACGACCTGCCCGTCAGCAAATGGAACTTGAGCCGTCTCGGTATCCAAAATGCGAATTTTTCAATCGTTGGCCGTAACCTTTGGTTGATCCATTCCAAGGCGAATGGAGATTACGACCCGTCAGAAATCAGTGAATTTGCGGGTGAGCGAGCGCAACTGCCGGGAACACGGGGTTGGGGTTTCAATCTGCGGATCGGATTTTAATTGGGGAATACTTTAAATTGATTAATCATGAAAGCAATACATAGAATTTTAGCAGGAATAGGCTTGGTCTTATCGGTTACAGGATGCGATAAACTTGAAGATTTCGGTGATACCAACGTGAATCCCGGCGCGGCGACGGAACCGGTGATAGGTGGATTGTTGACGAACGTGCAGGCAAATATTGGATCCTACGCGTATGATACCAGGGGAGGCCTCTATGCGCAGATTTTCTCGGAAACGCAATATACAGATGTTTCGCTTTATGGCCGTCCGGAATTGTCATTCACCGGATATTATACCGGTAATCTGTATGATTTACAGAATATCATCAATACCGGAGAGAGCAATAATATGACGCAAATCGCTAGAATCCTCCAGCAATACATCTTTTTTGTGATCACTAATCTTTGGGGTGATGTCCCGTACAGCCAGGCATTGCAGGGTGAACTCAACCTCCGGCCTGCATACGATAGACAAGAGGATATTTACCGCGGGATTTTCCAGACATTGGGAGATGCGGTGGATTCTTTTGATGACAGTCCGATTACCGGGGATGTGATCTTTGGCGGAGACATCGACGCGTGGCGCCGGGCTGCCAATTCATTGAAGTTGATTGCCGCTATTCAACTGTCTAAGCGGGTTCCAGCATCAGATGGATTTGCTGCAGCCGCTTTTCGCGAAGCCCTGGCAGCTACGGGGGGCGTCATTACTTCCAATAGTGAGAATTTTGATGTAGACTATCCCGGCGGCAACTTTCAGAGCCCATATTATACCCGATACCTGACGCGACACGACTATGGGGAAAGCGAACCGCTTGTGGAGCTGTTGCTGGGTTTTCACGATAACCGTCAAAGTGTATATGGTAGTTCAAATGTCGGAATGCCGTATGGGTTACCCCGGACAGGAGCTAATGGAGCGGAAGCGTTTACCTCTGCCAATCCCAACTGGTCGCGCATCTTCAGTGAAGCTTTTCGTCCCGAGGACGGGACGGTTTATATTATCACAGCGGCTCAAGTTGCTTTGGCACGTGCCGAGGCAGCCGACCTCGGCTGGACGACGGAGAGCCTGGCTGACCTTTATGAGGAGGGGATCCGGCTTTCGCATGAGCAGTGGGATGTAGAGCTATCTGAAGGATATCTGGAACAGGATGGCGTTGGACTTACGGCTGCAGCAGGGTCAGGGGGCAATGCAGAGCAGATAGCTATTCAACGCTACATAGCCAGCTACCCTGATGGTACTCAAGTGTGGAATATCTGGCGCAAGTCAGGATATCCTGTTTTAACGCCCACACCACATGCAACCAGCACAAGCGGAGAAATCCCCAGGCGGTATATTTATGCGACTTCTGAACTCTCTACCAACCGGGAGAGTGTAGAAGCAGCAATTGCCAATCTGCCCGGCGGTAATACTGCCGAAGCCCGCGTCTGGTGGGACCAAGAATAAAGCCAAATAACGTTAAACTGCAGGATTTCTGAATTGTTCCTGCAGTCGTGTGTGTTCAATTAAAACAATTCTATCGCTAAAAAGGGGCTCCCAGCCCCTTTTTTATTACATCCTGCTGGCCGCGTGTTTAATCCATTTGTTAATTAAACATGGTTTTAACAGTGCATAAATAAAGGGTTGACATAGGGTTAATAAAGGTAAAACTATGTTAATGCTTTATTAAAACTCAATTTTAACATTTTTATTATATCTTTGAAGGGCAATAAGACTTTAGCAGAATAAATATGGCCATAGCAAAAAATGGTATTAACGGATCGTTCCGCGGAAAAGTCGGGTCGGTCATCGGATATGAGCTTGGGGGTCAAAATGTTATGCGGTCGGTGGGCAGACGGACCAAGCCATTTACGGAACGTGAACTGCTTAACCAGCAAAAGATGAAGGTGGTTTCGGGATTCCTGGGGCCCATTATCTCTATTGTGAAATTTGGATTTCAGCGGGAGACGCCGGCAAGCGGCAGGGTCGGGGCATTCCAGCTGGCTCAGTCATATGTGCGGAAGAACGCGGTTGATCTGGATGGGGAGGGCAAACCCTTTGTGAATCCGGCGAAGGTGCTTTTTTCAAAGGGGGAACTTGACCGGCCGGCAAACTGTACGATGAAGTGCGAAGACTCCGTATTGACCATCCGGTGGGACTACTTTAACCGTGGTGCCGATGATCGCCTGATGGTGCTCCTGTACAGGCCGGGAAGAGTCTTCTTTGTTGATTTCCGGGACGTTGGCGCAAAACGGCAGGAGCGGGAAGACGTATGGAAGCTTGGCCCGCTGGATCCGAAGTATGGGCCCGTCCATGTGTATGCTGCGTTCAGGGATACGATACAGGATGTGGTGTCTGACAGTGTGTATTGCGGAACTATTGATCCCGGAGCTCCATCCGCGCCAGATATTGGCCATACTCGTCTTCGTAAAGAATCTGTACGACCCACCCCGCAGAGCGGCCAACTTGGATTAGCGTTTCCTGATCTATAAATAGCCAGGTAAAGCGTTCGCCGAGCAATCCCTTGTAAGTGTAGCGGTAACTGATCTCGCCGTAATACCCCGCGGGTTTTGCGAGCCGGCCGTCGGCATAGAGATAGGTGATGTCGGAAGAGTCGAAAAGCAGTTGTCCACCGGGGTTGAGAAGGGAGCGGCTGTGTGCGAGAAGGGTTTCCAACCGGTCCAGGTTGCTGGCTATTCCGATACCGTTCATCAGGAACAGCAGGGTGTCATATGCCCTGCCGCTATACTGGAAGAAGTCCGCTTCGATCACATGCCGGATCCCGCGTTGGCGCATAACGTTGCAGGCCATGGGAGAGATTTCCAATGCATGCACCTCGACCCCCTTGGATTGCAGGTAGAGCGCATGGCTCCCCGCGCCGGCGCCCACGTCAAGCACATGTCCGTCACAGAGTGCGAGGGCAAGATATTCCAATTCGGGAAGGTCATCCGGCGATCTGAAAAATTCCTCAACAGGCATTTCTTCCAGCGTACCGTAACTGGTGTAGAGCATCAGCCTGTCCGTTAACTTTCCGTTGAGATAGTCATTGAGCGCATGCCCTAATACGTCGTGTGCCATGGTCAGGTAATATGAAGGATCTGCTTGGCCAGTTCTATGGTAGCCGGATCCCCGGTATGTTTTCCCGGTTCATCGGAAAGTTTGATGACCGGAGCCCATTCCGCTTCTTCCGGGAAGGCTTCAGCCATTTTTATAACAATGTTCATCGGAGGCAAACCGACATCGTTCGTGAAGTTGGTGCCCACGCCGAACGACATGCCTATCCGGTTCCGGCAATGGGCAGCGATGCGCCTGACCTTTCCGTAATCCAGTCCGTCCGAAAAAATGATCGTTTTTGAACGCGGGTCTATGCCTTTATGCTCATAGTGACGGATGGTTTTGTCGGCGAATTCAAGCGGGTCACCGCTGTCATGACGCACACCATCGAACAGTTTGGCGAGCTTTTTATCGAATTGCTGGAAAAAGACGTCTGTGGTATAGGTGTCGGAAAGTGCAATCCCCAGGTCGCCCCGGTACACATCTGCCCAGTGCTCCAATCCCAGCAGGTTGGCCATTTTAAAGCCGTATTTCGCGGCGTGGAACATGAACCACTCGTGTGCGTGTGTGCCGATGGGCTTGGTCTGATTAAGCATGGCGATATGCACATTGCTGGTACCGATGAACGTGCCACCGCCGTATTGCTTGAGCGCCTTCACGACCAGACGGTGGACGGCATAAGAATGGCGGCGGCGGGTACCGAACTCGGCGATGGTAACCCCTAGTTGCGCATATTGTTCTATCTTTTTCCGCGCTACAGCGACTACTTCATCGTCCGGCTGCCGCTGCTGGTCGGTCATGCCGTAATACAGTTCGCATATAAGCGACATGATCGGAACCTCCCACAGGATGGTCCGGTACCAGTACCCTTCAATGTTTACCTCCAGCTCATCGCCATGTTGTTCGATATGTACCTCTTCCGGATCATACCGATAACCCTGCAGAAAATCGAAGTAAGTGGGATCGATATACGGGCAGGTATCGGCAAAGTAACGTTTCTCGTGGCGTGTCAGCTGCAATCCGGCCAGCCCGTCAACAGCCTCCCTCAGCCGGCCGGCAAAGCCTTCCGGGAATCGGTGCATCCCCCGGTTAATAAACCGGTACCGCGCCTTTGCTTTCGGGAACAGTTTCACCACTGCGTGCTGCATGGTGAATTTGTAGAAATCGTTATCCAGTATGGAATCGATCATGGGTAAATTACTTCACCGTACTTAGCCAGGCTTCCGCCATCAGCTGGGCGCCGGCCAGCGTGGTGTGTACACCGTCATTGGTCCAATAATCCGGGGAAACCTTTTTTGATGCGGCATCGAAAACGCTTTGGTAGGGTACAAAAGCGGCTTTGTACTCCGCGGCAATCTCTTTGGCCGCAAGGCGGTATTCATCAAACGCCGGAAACCAGGCATCGGTGACCGCCTTTACATTATTGACAGCAAATGGCTCTCCGATGATCAGTTTGATGCCGGGCAACGCTCCGAGGGTACGGTCCAGCAATTTCCTGTAGTCATCGCGATAGGTCTGGATGGTGCCATCATAATTGCCGTTGAACATATGCCAGTAGTCATTGACGCCGATGAGGATACTGAGTACTGTCGGCTTAAGGCCAATACAATCCTGTTCCCATCGCTCAGCCAATTGATAAACCTTGTTGCCGCTGATTCCTTTGTTGAAGATCTGTAGCTGATGGCCGGAATGGTCGTGCAGCAGGCGCGCTGCGGCAAGAAATGCATAGCCGCTTCCAAGCGACCTGCTATTATTGGGTGCGGAGTTTTCCTTGTCGCGGCCGGCATCGGTAATGGAATCTCCCTGAAAGAGAATCACGTCATTGGGCTTGATCGTTACCTTGGGTGCACCCGCTGTATGCTGTGTCGCGGCGGAGACGAGGCCGGGAAGGCTGACCGCCGCCGCGGCACCCATAAGGGACTTGCTGATAAATGTTCTTCTGCTTTTATCCATGGCTAGTGTTTTGTTGCACCAAACATAGATAAATTCGATCTTATATCCAATATAATTGCGTTTATCCCCTTCCGCGGCCGGATGAATTGCCACGCTCGCCGCGCTCTGAGGAGCGGCTGCGCGGCGCGGGATTGCTCTTGCGTTCCGGACGGCTACGCGATACACTTGGGCGGGACTGCCGCTCGGCGCGCACAGCGCCGCTGCGCGACGGAGCACTCTGCTGCCGTTGCACACGCTGGCTGCTGCTCTGGCGTTGGGGAGCGACCCGATCATTACCGCTCCGGTTTGATACGCTTTGCGGGGTCGCTACCGAACGGTTGCGCTGGCTGGATTCAGGGCGCACGGATGGACGGGTACTGCGTTCGGACTGACGGATAGTGCGGTTACTATTGTTTGTCCGGGGAGACACCGCCTCGCCTCGGTTTCTTGAGCTGTTCGATCGGCTCGGAGCTGCCTCGTTGCGGCGTTCACTTGCCCGGTTAGGGGCACGGTTTTCCGTAGCAGAGGAGGAGCCGCGCGTTGAAGAACTGCGGGTGTTTGAAGAACCGCGGGTAACGGCTGATCCCCGGTTGGCTTCACTGCGGCTGACACGCGACCCTGATGAACGTATCGCTGAGGCATCCGCTACCCGAGTTGGGCGGGCGGAAGTCCGGCTGTTCCGGTCCACTTCCGGACGGTAAAGACTGACCGACCGGCTGCTAACCGATGCCCTCCCCGGACGCGATGCATTATTGATCTGGCGTACCGAAACCCTGCTGCGGGTAACGCGCTCGATCTCGTTGCGGCGCGGACCGGTCACGTATGTACGGTTATTGTATACATAAGTGTTATTAATGATCGTGGTGCGGTTATAAATAGTCACACGGTTCCGATAAGGCGCATAGTAGCTGTATATCCTGCGGCTATGAATATACCGTTGCGGCGCGAACACCCAGTAGCTGTGCGGAAGCGCTATGTTGACGCTGATGCCCATGCGCGGTCCGAGCGGCGCCCATCCATAATAGCCTCCTCCGCTGCGCCAGCTTACCCAGGCCGGTCCCCACTCATAGCCGGGTACCCATGCCCAGCCGTAATAATCCGTATGGGTCCACCTGCCGTAATGGAAAGGCGCCCATCCCCAAGGATAATCGGAAACCCATGTATTGCCGTACTCGGTCATTACCCAATATCCATTGGTTGCGTAGGGTTGGAACCCCCGGTCAACGTTCGGAAGCCAGATATATCCATATTCTGGGTCATCGACCCACTCTCCGTATGGTGCAAGTTCATCGTAAAATAATTGGAATGAAACGCTCATACCGGGCTGAGCCTTCACGGTGTCCGATGCTGCAATAACCCAGAAGGCGAGTGCAGTAAATAATAATCGTCCGGTTTTTATCAACGTTTTCATGATATGTTGGTTTAAATGTACAACACTTTGTTCGTTTCTGTAGGTATGACTGGATCGGTCGCTTATGGTTTAACGGGGGCGCTCCGGCAGCAGGATGCGCGGAGCGCTGGATAAACGAAGATTTTCGGTTAAGTTGAACCGCATTTTAAAATAAAACGCTATTTTTGTGGCTTATTTGCAACAACTCCCGATGAAGAAGATACAACGCACACTAATCGAATTGGCCAACATCCATCGGTTCGTTATGCGGTTTTTCCGGGAAGTGTTCATGCCGCCTTATGAGTTCAAGGAAATCATCCGCCAATGTTACGAGGTGGGATGGAAATCCTTGCCTCTGATCTCACTTACGGGCTTCATTACCGGTATCGTTTTTACCAATCAATCACGGCCCTCGCTGGCCGAATTCGGCGCTACGTCTTGGCTGCCGGCACTGATATCCATTGCGATCATCCGCGCTTTGGCTCCGCTGGTCACTGCGCTGATTGCTTCCGGTAAGGTGGGGTCGCAGATCGGCGCGGAACTGGGGTCCATGAAGGTGACTGAACAGATCGATGCCATGGAGGTGTCCGGTACCAATCCCTTTAAATTCTTGGTGGTCAGCCGTGTCCTTGCAACAACCATCAGCATCCCTATTCTTTCTTTCTATACGGCGGCTGTAGGACTGTTCGGGGCGTTCCTGAGCGTTAACCAGGCTGAGAATACAAGCTTCCGGGTCTATTTTGATCAGGTGTTTGAAGCTGTGACCTTTCTGGATGTGTTTTCGCTTGTGCTGAAGGCCGTTGTTTTTGGATTTACAATCGGGGTGGTGGGCTGCTATCAGGGGTACCATTCATCAAAGGGTACAGAGGGCGTTGGACGGGCTGCCAACTGGGCGGTCGTGATGTCTATGTTCCTGATATTTATTGAGGAGATATTGATCGTACAGATCATTCAGGCAATGCGGGCATAACCATGTTAAAGACAGGCGGACATATCGATCATGATACGCGGGTTATAACCGTGAAGGGCGTAAGTAAATCGTTCGGGGACCTGCATGTCCTGCGCGGGGTGAACCTGGAGTTATTCAAAGGGGAAAACTTGGTGGTGCTGGGACGGTCGGGTACCGGTAAATCGGTGCTGATCAAGTTGATTTCCGGTCTTTTGAAACCCGATCAGGGCACCATTGAGGTGCTTGGTGAGCAGGTGGACCAGCTCGACGAAAAGGAATTGCAGCAGCTGCGGCTGTAAAATCGGTTTTTCCTTCCAGAACAGTGCGCTGTATGACAGTATGACGGTGCGGGAAAACCTGGAATTCCCGTTGGTGCGGAATAAGCGGCATCTTTCCCGGGCGGAGATCAACCGTGAGGTAGAGGATGTACTGGATGCTGTCGGGTTGTTGAACACCATCAGTCAGATGCCGTCGGAGCTTTCGGGCGGACAGCGGAAGCGTATAGGCATCGCCCGAACCTTGATTCTCCGTCCCGAAATCATGCTGTATGACGAGCCCACGGCGGGACTTGACCCGATCACCTGCATCGAGATCAACGGATTGATCAATGAAGTGCAGGAAAAATACAAAACATCATCCATTATCATTACGCACGACCTTGCATGCGCCAAAAGTGTAGGTGACCGTATCGTAATGCTGCTGGATGGAAGGTTTGAACGCCAGGGCAATTTCGATGAGATCTTTGATACGGATGACCAGCGGGTAAAACCGTTTTATGACTATAACTTCATTACATAAGCTATGAGTGCTACAGAGAATAGACGTTCGATAATCGTGGGACTATTTGTGCTGATCGGAATAATCATTCTGGTAGCCGGCATCCTGGTGCTTGGCGGGCAGCAGAACAGATTTTCGAGAACCGTCACGGTGACGGCGGTCTTTGGCGATGTGAGTGGGCTGAAGGCTGGGAACAATGTGTGGTTCTCCGGCGTGAAGATCGGTACGATCAAAGAAATCCGGTTCCGGAACCTTAAGGAGGTGGAGATTGCTATGGTCATCGAGGAAGCGTCACGTCAATATATCCGTAAAGACGCTGTAGCCAAGATCGGCTCGGAAAGCTTTATCGGGAACAAGCTCATCGTGATTGAAGGAGGCAGCCCGGACACGCCGCCGATTGAAGACGGGGATGTACTGCAGGCGGCTACCGACGAAGGACTGGATGCCATGATGGCGACATTGCAGACCAATAATAAAAACCTTGTTGAAATCACGGAGAACTTTGGCCTGGTGAGCGCTCGTATTGCGAGGGGCGAGGGTACGCTGGGAGCGTTGCTGAACGACACCGTCATGGCCGCAGATATCAAAAGGATGATCAGTCACCTGAACCAGACGACGGCGAATACCGCCCAGGCCTCGCTGGCCCTGAACCAGTTGACCGCCAAACTGAATGCAGAGGGCACGCTGATCAATGATCTCCTGACAGATACCCTAGTTTACGGCAACCTGCAGTCAGCGGTTGCCCAGCTGCAGGGCATTACCCAGACAGCGTCGGCGCTTGTGACCAACCTGAACCAGACGGCCGGTAAGCTGGACGATCCGGACAATGCCGTAGGTGTGCTGCTGAATGACCCGGCGGCGGCTGAAAACATCCGTCAAACGTTGGAAAACTTGGAACAGAGCACAGAGAAGCTGGATCAGAATATGGAGGCCTTGCAGCATAATTTCCTGTTCAGGGGGTTTTTCCGGAAGCAACGGCGTGAAGCTGAAAAGCAGGCGGAGAGCGGACAGTGACTTGGTGGTCGGTGGCAGGTGATCAGTGGAGGAGGAGTTCCGGCAATTCGATATCCACTTCTCCGGTGGAGGAAACCTCAAGGAGCCGGACCGCTGCAGTTTCACCTGCAAACAACGGATCGTATGGTGTGCGTACTTTCACGTAGTTCCGCGTAAAGCCGTGCATATAGCCGTCCTTTATATCTCCTTCAAATAGTACCGTACCCACTTTACCCAGCTGACTTTCATAGAACGCCCGGCGCTTTTTATCGGAAAGGATGTGCAGCATCTTGCTGCGTTCGCCGCGCTGTGCGCCGGGTACCGCGCCCTCCATCTGGGCTGCGATCGTGTTTTCCCGTTCGGAGTAGGTGAACACGTGGAGGTAGGAGATATCCAGGCCGTTCAGGAATTCATAGGTTTCCAGGAAGTCATCACGCGTTTCGCCGGGGAAACCGACAATAACATCCACGCCGATGCAGCAGTCGGGCATCAGGGATTTGATCCTGGCCACGCGACTGGCGTAGAGCTCCCGCCGGTATCGCCTCCGCATCAGACCGAGTATCTTATTGGACCCGGATTGGAGGGGTATATGGAAGTGCGGAACAAAGCGTTTGGAGCCCGCGACAAATTCAATGATGTCATCACTAAGCAGGTTCGGTTCGATGGATGAAATACGAAAGCGGTCAATGCCTTCTACTTGTTCCAGGGTTCGCACCAAATCCAGGAAACGGTCTTCGCGTTTGCCGTCACGGATACCGAAGTCCCCGATATTGACGCCGGTGAGTACAATTTCCCTTACGCCGGATGTGGCGATCTCTTCGGCTTGCTTCACCAGATCGGCTATCGTCCCGCTCCGGCTGGCGCCCCGCGCCAGGGGAATGGTGCAGAAGGTGCAGGAATAGTCGCAGCCATCCTGAACTTTCAGGAAGGTACGCGTGCGGTCACCGATGGAAAAAGCCGGGACGAATTGGTTGGTCTCCGCGATGGGAGCGTTGTGGACAACCGTTTTCGGCTGTTTGGAAAGGTCATCGATATGTTCGACGATATTGAACTTCTCCGCCGCGCCCAGAACCATGTCCACGCCCGGGATCTCGGTGATCTCCCGCGGTTTGAGCTGGGCATAACACCCCACGACCACGATATACGCGTTTGGAGAATGGTTCAGCGCTTCCCTGACCACCTTCCGACATTTTTTGTCTGCATTTTCCGTGACCGAGCAGGTATTGATTACATAAATATCGGCGGCATTGCTGAATGGCACGGCCTCATACCCAGCCTGCTGAAAAATGCGGCCAATGGAAGAGGTCTCCGAAAAATTCAGCTTGCATCCGAGGGTATAGAAAGCGACCTTTTTGCTCATCTCACTTTGAGGGGGCAAAGATACAAAATTCTCTTTATCTTTACCCTCTCAAACGAAGGAGAACCATGAAGCAATACCTTGATCTGATGCGTCACGTGTATGAAAAGGGTGTGGACAAGCAGGACCGCACCGGAACCGGCACGCGCAGCGTTTTCGGCTATCAGATGCGGTTCGACCTGAAGGCGGGATTCCCGTTGGTGACCACCAAGAAGGTGCACTTACGTTCAATCATTCACGAGCTCATCTGGTTTTTGCGGGGCGACACTAATATCCGCTATCTTAAGGAGAACGGCGTAAGCATCTGGGACGAGTGGGCTGACCAGGAGGGTAATCTCGGTCCTGTTTACGGTTCGCAGTGGCGGTCATGGCCTACGCCGGACGGAGGTCACATTGATCAGATCCAGCAGGTTATCCAGCAGCTGAAGACCAATCCGGACTCACGACGGATCATCGTGTCGGCGTGGAACGTGGCTGAAATCAGCAACATGGCGCTGCCGCCATGCCATGCGTTTTTCCAGTTCTATGTGGCGCCGGCAGATCCGGCAAAAGGACAAGATAAACCGCAACTGTCCTGCCAATTGTATCAACGCAGCGCTGATATCTTCCTTGGCGTGCCGTTCAATATCGCATCATATGCCCTGCTTACCTTGATGGTGGCGCAGGTATGTGGCATGGAGGCCGCAGAGTTCATCCACACGTTCGGCGACGCACACCTGTACAGCAATCACTTCGAGCAGGTGGAGCTTCAATTGACCCGGGAACCGAGACCGCTGCCGAACATGCGCATCAATCCTGCTGTCACCGATATTTTTGAATTTAAATACGATGATTTCCAATTGCTCAACTACGAGCCGCACCCGCATATCAAGGCGCCGGTAGCGGTGTGACCCATTGCTTTTTATGGAGAAACCTATCATATCCATCATGGTGGCCGCAGCCGAGAACAACGTCATCGGCAGGGACAACGGGTTGCTCTGGCATCTGCCCAATGATCTGCGGTTTTTCAAGCGGACGACTTCCGGGCATCCGGTTATCATGGGGCGTAAGACATTCGAGTCTCTCGGCAAGCCGTTACCTAACAGGCTCAATATCATCGTGACCCGTCAGAGGGATTATCAGGCAGAAGGAGCGGACGTGATGCATTCCCTTGAAGCTGCATTGGCACTGGATACTGGTGCAGACGAACTGTTCGTTATCGGAGGCGGCGAAATCTATAGGCAGGCTCTTCCCTTAGCCGACCGCGTTTACCTCACGCGGGTGCATACCGAACTGGCCGGTGATACGTATTTTCCCGTGCTGGATGAAAAGGATTGGAAGTTGGTGGCGGCCGATCGCCATGCATCGGACGAGCGCCACGCATATGACTATACGTTCCAGCTCTATGAACGCACAAGTGAATCCAAAGCGCCGCGTCATTCGGAATAGCTTGGTCATGGCGGCCAAATTGGCCTGCTGGCTGGGTATCACCTATGCGCTGACCAACCACCTTGATTTTTTTGCGCGTCACCCTGTATTGGGCAACGTGGCTTACGGGCTTAATACGTTCCTGACCGGTAGCATCCTGATTTCCATTGGACGGTTTGCGTTTATTTCACTGTATCAGCGGCGGAATCAGAAAAATGACCGGGTCCGCGGAAATTATGTGCTTGGAATCAATCAGATCGCTGCCATCCTGAATGTCGGTTTCGGGGTGCTGGGACTGATGCTGGCATTCGGTATCAATCCCAAGGAATTTCTGACAAGCATTACCATCGTGGCCATGGCCATCGCCCTGCTGTTTAAAGATTACATTACCAATATGATCAGCGGGCTGATTATTATGTTTTCGGACCAGTTCACCATAGGGGACAACGTCAAGATCGGCGAGCACAAGGGAAAGATCGTTGATATTACCCTAGCTAATATCATGGTGAAAAATGATGATGACGATGTGGTGCTTATACCCAACAATACGGCGTTTACGGCCAACATCATCAACCAATCGCTGCAGAACTCCAGAAAGCTCTCCATGGATTTCGAGCTGCCGCTGGCGCATTCCTATAAGCAGGATGAGCTGATGCGGGATCTGGAGGATGTGGTCAGTCAGTATGGAGCCGATATCGTGACGGGTAGTTTCCAATTCAAGGTGGTAGGGGTCAGCAGGGATGCAGTGCACTATAAACTCCAGTTCTTCACGGCCAGAAAGGACAGCAATATCCGGAAGAAAATCCGGAACGATATCTACTTACGGGTAATCGCGTATGATGCCGAGCAGGCTTCCAGGGTTGCGAAATAATTATAACTTTCTGATTTTTATACTTTTGACGAAGTGGTGGCTTCCTTTTTCCAGGATAAGATCGGCACGGAAACGGGTCGGGAGGATGTTTTTTATAAGATTCGGCTTGTTGATTTCGTTCCAGATGTTCGTTGCCATGGAAATGCTTTCTTCCTCACTAAGGCCCGCATACCGGTGAAAATAAGATGCCGGATCCTGGAACGCTGTTCTGCGGAGCCATTCAAAGCGCTGTACATACCATTGCACTAGATTCAGCGGGTCGGCGTCCACGTAGATCGAGTAATCGAAAAAATCCGAAACGAATACCCGGGGACCTCGGCGTTTTCCGGTAACGTTAACCTGCAGTACGTTGATGCCTTCAATAATCAGTACATCGGGCTGCTCCACCCATTGCAACTGATCGGGAAGTATATCGTATGCGAGGTGGGAGTAAACAGGCGCAGAGACGCGTTCCTTGCCGGATTTAATGTCCGACAAAAATCCCAATAGCCGCCGTGTATCGTAACTCTCAGGGAATCCCTTGCGGTTGAGTATACCCTTTTCTTCCAGATAGCGGTTCGGATGGAGAAAGCCATCGGTGGTGATCAGGTCTACCTTTGGATTGCCGGGCGCCAAAGACAGTACCTTCTGGAGGACCCGGGCGGTCGTGCTTTTGCCTGCTGCGACGCTGCCCGCTATACCGATGATAAAAGGCAGGCGTCTGGTGTGACTGTTGAAGAATGCCGTAGCGTCCTTGTGCAGCTGCCGGTAACATTCTATATGGATCTGCAGCAAATGGCTCAACGGGAAATATACGTCTTCAATCTCCTGCATGGTCAACGGTTCGTTGAGCGCATGTAGTTTATCAATGTCAGCCTCTGCAATCGGGTAGGAGCGGCGGCCGTTAAGCTGCTTCCATTCTTCGCGCGATATATGTCTGAACGGAGAATAAGCAATGCTATTGTCAGTATTGACCATGCCAAAATGGGTTGGAGGCTGCAAACTTAGGGAAAAATATTTAAAGTATGCCCTTCAGGATAAGCTCTCCGGTTGCCGGATTGGTAGCCAATGGTACATTATATACATCACATACACGCATAAGGCCGAGTATATCCGGCTCGTGCGGGTGCATACCCAGCGGATCCCGGAAGAAAATAATGGCGTCTATTTTACCCTCAGCGGCAAGAGCAGCGATCTGTGCGTCGCCTCCTTTGGGGCCACTTAGTTTGAGCTCTACGTCCAGGCCGGTCTTCAGGACATATGATCCTGTAGTGCCGGTGGCGATCAGTTTTACGCTGCGCAACAGGTCGATGTGATCTTTTACGAACCCAACCATTTCCGGTTTTTTGCCGTCATGCGCAATGAGTGCTATCGTTTTCTGTTCCATTATGTCGATTTGTTAAGACTTAGAAACCGCCAGGGGCTTTTCGGTTGCTCCCTTTCTTTCTCTCTGATCAACGTTTCAACCAGTTGGTTGATCAGGTCGTTATTTTCACTGACCATCTGGTCACCCAACGCAACCAGCTTCTGGATATTGGCATGGTCAGCAGCATCCAGTTCCTCCCGGATGCTATGTAGATTGCTGGGTTCAATGCGGGTATACTGGCCGGCTTTTCCAGCTGACTTATATAACTGACGGAGAAAGAAATCACTGCTTTCCGCGGCCCCGCTCATCATGATGTCGATCAGCGCCGGGCCAATGGATAATGCGCGGCTTTTTTTGAAGTTTTCGTAGTCATAGGCCTTCTGTGAACGGCCTGTGCCCAGCGAAAGAATGGAGATGTCGTTGATTTTCGTTTCATTGAATGCCTTGGTCACCTCTGACAAAGCGCTCATGGACGGGTTCGGCGCGAAGACGCCGCCATCAAGCAAGGGATAACGGGTGCGGCTCATCGAATAAACCTCAGCCACGCTGAAATAAGTGGGAGCAGCAGAAGTTGCCCTGCATACATCCCGGAGATAAAAATCACGCGTCTCACCCCGCGCTATGGCAGCCTGCTGCCTGAAAAAATGCGTTTTCCGCAGTTCAATATTATAGGCGGTTATGATGCAAGGCTTAAGAAGCTGGCTCAGGCGCGTGTCAGCAAAATAAGTTGAAAGCACCTGCTCCAGATTCGCGCTTGGATAACGTTCACTCAGCAGACCAAATTTGGCGATCATCCGCCGGAAGAATCCGGCCTTGAAGATTTCTCCTCCATGCATCACATAAAGGTCCAGCGCTTCCTGCGCAGTAAATTTGGGGCGGGAGGGATTCTGTTCATCCGGGCATAGCAGCAGACATATGAGAATGCCGCCGGTACTTGTTCCCGCGAAGAAATCAAAATAATCGACAATCGCTGCGTCCGGATCTCCGCTTTGTCTTTTCAGTCTCCGTTCCAATGCGGCCAGCAGCATTCCGGGGATGATCCCGCGTATGCCGCCGCCGTCTATCGAAAGGATTTTTTTCATTGTATACGGTTTGCGGGTAAAAATAAGTGTTTTCCAGTGAAATTTTCAAGTCGGTTTTGGGTATTAGTTGGTACCAGTGTTTGTGGGGCGCGCCTACGGGGCTTTGAAACCTCTGTTAAAGCTTTTGGTTGCGAACAGTAGATTCAGATTTTATAGTTAAAATATAGGGTGTCTATGTGAAAATTTGTGTCTGTTTTGAATAAGTAGGTGTGTTTTTTGTCTTTTTTACTTATAAAAAATGATTTAAAATCAAAAAATGATATATTTTTTTAAATTATGGTAACTAAAAAGTTGTTTTGTTGAATTATTTATACATATTTGCATAAATAATTAATCAAAATTTAAACTTTAACCGTATCAATAACTAACTTTCTAACATTATGGAGCTATTTTCTATCAATTTATCCTGTTTTACTGATTTGGCTAGTGCCGGTATAGCCTTACCATTACTTTCAGTTGTTATACAGGATGCGCCAACGGAGGCATCGGTGGCCGATGCGCTGCTTACTACCAACAACGTTTGGATGATGATTGCGACGGCACTTGTATTTATCATGCACTTAGGGTTTGCCAGTGTTGAAGCCGGTTTTACCCAGGCAAAGAATACGGTCAATATATTGTTTAAAAATACATTAACACCGGTACTGGGCGTGGTGACCTACGCCATCGCCGGGTTTTCGCTGATGTATCCGGGCGAATTCAACGGCTTTCTGGGTTTCAGTATTGAAAGCTGGGACATCATCTGGCGGAACCCCGCCGCGGCGGACGTCAGCGCCGGTTATGCCGATGGAGGCTATACGTTTTGGACGGACTTTTTATATCAGGCCATGTTTGCTGCAACTGCTGCGACCATTGTATCGGGTGCGGTAGCCGAACGCATCAAGTTGAGTGCCTATCTGACCTTCACTTTAATTTACGTGGCGATCGTCTATCCGATCATCGGTAGCTGGAAATGGGGCGGTGGATTTCTGGATGAGCTTGGGTTTGTTGATTTCGCCGGATCTACGTTAGTCCATTCTGTAGGTGGATGGGGGGCGCTCATCGGAATATGGCTGTTGGGTCCGCGTATCGGGAAATACGAGAATGGACGAACCAGTGAGATTGCTGGTTCTTCCGTGCCTTTGGCTACGATCGGCGTGTTTTTGCTCTGGCTGGGTTGGTTTGGTTTCAATGGCGGATCGGTATTGTCGGCAGATCCGGGAATGGTTTCGCTGGTACTCGTCACCACAGCGCTGGGTGCATGCGGCGGAGCCATCGGCGGCCACTTTACCAGCATGATCGCTATGAAGCGTATTGACTTCGGTATGGTGCTGAATGGTTTACTGGCGGGGTTGGTCGGTGTGACGGCCGGTGCCGACATTATTACCCCGTTCGAAGCGCTGCTTATTGGCGGTATCGCCGGCATCCTGGTCGTATTTTCAGTATTGCTGTTGGATAAATTGAAGTTGGATGATTGCGTAGGAGCGGTGTCAGTACACCTTACCTGTGGCATATGGGGAACGTTGGCCACCGGGATTTTTGGTGAAGGCGCCTCGTTCATGCCACAACTTTACGGAGTGCTGGCCTGCGGGGCGGCAGCGGCTGCCGGTGCGTTCGTCATCTTCTATATCCTGAAGGTCACCCTCGGGCTCCGGGTTGCACCCGAAATGGAAAAACACGGATTGGATAGCCATGAGCACGGCATCCGGGGCTACACAATTTTGATGGAAGATTAATCGTAGGGAAGGACCGCACGGCGCCTGACTGGTACCGCCGCGTGGTCGGATTCCCTTAATGGTCTAACCGCTTATCTTAAGATGGTCCGGAAAAACTATGCTTAAGAATAAGCAAACAGTATACAAATATGAAAAAATTTCTGATTGCAGGCAACCTTATGCTGTTGTCACTTTTCGCGAATGCACAGGACGAATCACTGTCCATATCCGGGTCGGTTGACGCCTATTATAAATACGACTTTTCTGGATATAAGAACGATGACGGAGTGGGGAACATCCCGACTTCCTTCGCCAACGAACAGAATTCCGTTTCGCTGGGGATGGTAAATCTCATACTCGGTAAAACGGTAGGTAAGGCTTCTTTTGTTGGGGATGTGTCGTTCGGTCCGAGGGGCCAGTATCAATCTATCGGGAATTCAGGTGACGGTAACTCGTTCCATATCCAGAATTTGTACATGAGTTATGCATTCACCGAAAAATTTTCAATGACAGCTGGTTTCATGGGGACGTTTGTGGGATATGAAATCATTTCGCCTACCGGCAACTTTAACTACTCAACTTCTTATCTGTTTTCGGCCGGACCGTTCCAGAACGCTGGCATCAAGGCGCAATACGCATTTTCAGACCGGGTAAGCCTGATGGTGGGGCTGTTCAACGACTGGAACGCCTATCAGGATTTGGACGGTGTTTCCGACTTCGGTGCACAACTATTCGTTTCTCCTGCTGAAGGCTGGGATGCTTACCTCAATTTCCTGACCGGCGGCACGGCCACCATCCTTGATTTAACGACGAACTATCAAGTTACCGATGCATTTAAAATCGGTTTGAATGTCGCTGACTGTTCCGATCCTGGTGACACAGAGGCGGGATACAGCGGTGGTGCACTTTATCTCCAGTATGGGTTTTCTGATGCTTTCGCGCTGGGTGCGCGGGGGGAATACTATCAGGAAAAGGACGATGGGTGGGCGTTTCTGCCGGGCGGCGAATCAGTGCTCGGCCTCACGATGTCTGCAAACGTGAAAGCAGGTCCGCTGACAGTGATCCCGGAATTCCGGCTTGACAATGGGTCAGCCGAACTATTTTACAAGAACGCTGACCTCGATCCTACCAAGACCGCTTCCCAGTTCTCACTGGCATTGGTTTACGCGTTTTAAGAAACGGATAACTGACGCCTTCCTATGATACACAACCCGGCGGTACATTTCCGTCGGGTTTTTCCGTAACTGCACTTTTGTCGGTACTGCTACACTGGAACGGCATTTGCGTAAGTTTTAGGAAAAAACTTGTATATTAGTGGTTTAACAAACAAGGAGGGACTATGGTAAATTTAATTGTTATGTTTGTTGCAGGGATCGCAACGGACCTTGGCAACGTCCTCAGCAACCGGAGCGGAGATGCCGGCCTTTTTGCGGTTGACCAGCGGGGCAAATATGTGGTATACCAAACGGAACCGTTGGCTGAAGGTATTGATTTTTCTGAAGTCCACCGGCGGCTTGGTGCCTGGATGGACGCGAAGGGTAATTCGACATCCGTTAAAGGACCGCATCGGATCGAAAGCACGGGAGCAGTGGCAATGAAAAAACATGCAGGAATCGGTAATTTCGTTGCTGGCGAAATCCACTACACATTGGTGGTGGAAAACAATAACGGGGAGGTAAATTACTGGTTTACTGATCTCGCCTACCAACCTTACCGGAATGATCGCTACGGTAAACGGATAAAAGCAACGACTTCCCCCATACCGTTAGAAAAACAGCTCAGTAAATTGAACGCAAATGTGTGGAAAAAGCAGAAAGGTTATGCTTATGAAACAATAAATGAGCTGGCGGAGCAGTTGGCGGTGCAGCTGGAGGCCGCGGGAAAACCAAAGGTAATCACCACCAGCATGTAACCCGATCCGCGGTGTGCAATGATATAAAAGCCGTCTTGAAATCAAGGCGGCTTTTTTTATAATATAGCGCTCCTTGTCATTATGTCCTGTCATCCTGACGGAACCACCGCTTGGAACGCATCTTGCAGTCACGGAACAGAAAACCTTAAAACAGGCTTACTATGAACGAAAAAGGAAACATATCTATCCACACCGAGAACATTTTTCCGGTAATCAAAAAATTCCTGTATTCCGATAATGAAATTTTTCTGCGGGAACTGGTGTCAAATGCTGTAGATGCCACGCAGAAAGTCAAGCGGTTGTCCTCTCTGGGGCAGTACCAGGGCGAGCTTGGTGACCTGACCATTGATGTCGCGTTTGATGAAACAGCGAAGACCATCACCATATCTGACAATGGCATCGGCATGACCGCAGAAGAGGTGAAGAAGTACATCAATCAGATCGCCTTTTCCGGTGCTACGGAATTTGTAGAAAAATTCAAAGAGGCAAAGGATGCAAATGAGATCATCGGACGTTTCGGATTGGGTTTCTATTCCGCGTTCATGGTCGCGGACAAGGTTGAGATCCAGACATTGTCCTATCAGGATGGCGCCGAGCCAGCGCGCTGGGTATGCGATGGCAGTACTTCCTACGAGATTTCAGAAGGCAGCCGGACGAAGCGGGGTACCGATGTAATTCTGCATATCAATAAAGACTCCGAGGAATTCCTTGAAAAATCAAGGCTACAGGAAATACTGGATAAATATGCGAAATTCCTGCCGGTCCCGATCCGTTTCGGTAAACGGACAACCAGTGAACCGGATGGGGAAGATGCAGATGGCAAACCCAAATATAAAACGGTGGAAGTGGATAATATCATTAACAATACTACTCCCGCCTGGACCAAATCACCGGCCGATCTCAAAGACGAGGACTATCTGGAGTTTTATCGGGAGCTTTATCCGTTTTCCCTGGACGAGCCGCTGTTCTGGATCCACCTGAATGTTGACTATCCTTTCAACCTCACCGGTATTCTTTATTTCCCGAAACTGAAAGAGAACTTCGAGATTCAGAAAAACAAGATCAAACTCTATTCCCGGCAGGTGTTCATTACGGATGAAGTGAAGGACATCGTTCCGGAGTTCCTTATGCTGTTGCACGGCGTGATCGACTCTCCTGATATCCCGCTCAACGTATCGCGGAGTTTCCTGCAAGCCGACAGCAATGTCAAGAAGATCAATGCCCACATCACTAAAAAAGTTGCTGATAAGCTTTCTGAACTCTTCAGGACCGACCGAAAGGCGTTCGAAGAAAAGTGGAAAGACATTGGGCTCTTCGTTAAATACGGCATGCTGAGCGACGATAAGTTTGCTGAAAAAGCGAACGACTTCTGCCTGGTGAGAAACACCGAAGATGAAACATATACCCTGAAAGAATATGCCGAGAAAATGAAAGATCTCCAGCAGGACAAAGACGGGAACGTAGTCTACTTATATACAAATGATGCCGCCCAACAGGATGCATACATCTCCACAGCGAAGGACCGGGGATACGATGTGCTGGTGTTTGATTCACCCATTGATAGCCATTTCGTGGCTTATCTGGAACAGAAGTCGGAGAAAACGCAGCTGAAGCGTGTGGATGCGGATGTTATCGACAAACTTATCCCCAAGGAAGACGCGAAAAAGTTGGAGCTCACCGAAGAGGAGAGCAAAAAGGCGGTGGAGCTTTTTGAAAAGGCCATTAACCGTACGGACATGCGTGTACACATAGAGGCGCTGAGTGAACAGGAGCTCCCCGTAACGGTGACGATAGATGAGTTCATGCGCCGGATGAAGGATATGGCTCAGACCGGAGGCGGAATGAGTTTTTACGGATCCATGCCGGACAATTATAAGGTAACGGTTAATGCGAACCATCCATTGGTCAAACGCATCCTGAATGGTACGGATGATGAAGAGAAGCAACAGCTGGCCAAACAGGCATTTGATCTGGCACTGCTTTCCCGCGGCTTGCTGAGTGGAAATGAACTCACCAATTTCGTCAAACGCAGCGTTAGCCTGATCGGTTAATGTTTTTTTAAAAATTGTTGTTGGATTGTTATCCGATTATTACCTTTGCAGTCCAATAACACGGTGGGTATAGCTCAGTTGGTTAGAGCACCAGATTGTGGTTCTGGGGGTCGTCGGTTCGAGCCCGATTATCCACCCTTTCAGAAAGAGGTTGTCCTAAAAAGACAACCTCTTTTTCATTTGCATGGGGTCATCGCGCAAGATGACCGGAATCTTCGCCGATTGTGAATCTTCCGCCTTTTTCAGCCCATTCTTTCCGTGCTTTTTCCAGGTCCCTCAGGAATAACGGGTTTTTGTGCCACGAGTTCAGTAAATGCCAACTGATCACTCGGGAGGCTTCATTATCACCGGGAAAATGGATGCCCAACAGTTCCCTTGACCAACGCACTTCTTCGGCCATTGCGACAAATTGATCTCTTTTCTCCGGGATGATTTCTGCAAACAGGAACGCTTGAGTGAATGCCCATAGCGAATGCCCGCTGGGGAATGAGGGCGAATTGATCCTGGCCAAAGGTTTCAGGCCGGGTTCAAGATGGTAGGGCCGTGGACGTTTGAAATGCCGTTTCAAACGAAATTCGGTAGCTCTGATATCCTGAATGCATCGTAGTAGTAGCGCCGTTGTGACGGGGAAATTTTCAGGGTTGTACCACGTTCCGATAGTGGAAGCAATATAAAATAGCTGCTGCCGGTTTTCCTCATAATAAGGATCTTCAGGATTGATAATGTTCGGCCATGAGCCGATATTTGCAATGTATTCTGCTTTTTTTATTTCCGCGGACGTCCGCACTTTCTGAAGCTCCAGCATGTAATCCAATTCGGCACGAGTCTGGTCTGAGCTGTTGGCCGGTACACGGATCAAATGCGCCAACTTGGCCTCTTCCTCTTGGCTTAAGTATACCGTGCGCCACAGGGAATTGTCTATGGCGCCCTTGCCGTATTCTGACCATGGGTAGCTGACCGTATCCATCCATGCATGATGGGGCCGGACTTGAGAATCCAGTTTGGACAGGTGTTTATAGTGTTGACTTATTGGCTCTAAGGGGTGCGGTTCGGTTACTGTTGTGCGGAAACCGGCCAGTAAAATAAGCACAACGATTGGCAAGGAAAGGGCCAGAGCGGTCTTTCTGGAAAAGGAATGTTTCATAACTAAAATAATTAACGTTTAAATTTCTGTTTACCTAATGACGGTGCTTACAGAAAAAAGACGCAAATTATTTATGGAATCAGTTGCAGTCAGAACCGCAACAGGAAACGATATTGCCGTACTTGTCAAATTTGAAATCGCAGCAAGCCAGAATGGCAATGCGTAGCATCTGCTTGGCTCTTTGAACCCGAGATTTGAGACCTGAATACGAGATGCCCAATTCTTCGGCTACGCGTTTTTGGGGGATGTTCAGAAACTCGGTTTTTACGAGTGCTTCCTGGTATATAGGCGGTAGGGAGCCTACCATTTCGCTTATGAAAGAAACTGACAGCTGCTGGGCCAACCCCGCGGCTTCCGGTACCGTTTCGGAGACCTCATCGCTGAGCGCAATATGGACAGTACGGTCTTTTTCCCATTTTCTATAATAGTCCACAACGGTATTATCGGCCAGCCGCATAACGTATGGCACAATGTTGTCGGCCTTTTCTATGAGGTGGATACGCTGCAGCATCTTTAGGTAAACCTCCTGCAGAATGTCTTCGCAATAGTCAGCATGCCCCACCTTTGAGCAGATGCGCTGAGCCAGCTTTTCTTCCAATTGCGTCAGAAGCAAGACCACTGATGTTTCCATGGTGTATAGCTTGTTGTGCTGGGCAGATATTTTGTGCCGGGGCAAATATAAACTATTTCTCCTGGGTGGAATTCTGCAGGCCTTCCAGGAAATCAGAACCCCATCGCTCCACGTCGTAATGCTTAACGATCTCAAATAGTCTTTTGATCCGGAGCGACTTTTCCGTTTCTCCCATGTTTAACGCTGTCAACAAGCTCTCTTTCAGGTCTCTGACGTCATAAGGATTGGTGCGTATGGCCTGGGGCAATTCCACCGATGCGCCGGCGAACTCTGAAATGACCAGGGCCCCGAAGGGATTTTTCTGAAGGCCCTGTACGGCCACGTATTCTTTCGCGACCAGGTTCAGGCCGTCACGCAGGGGAGTAATCCAGGCCACATCTGACACCGCATAATAAGAGACCACCTCTTCAAATGGGAGTGACCGGAAGAAGAAGCGGATCGGTGTCCATTCGAGGCTGGAGTATCTTCCGTTGATCCGGCCTACGGCTTGTTCAATTTCGGTCTGGATACGGTCATAGATTTTCATGCCCTGTGACGGAGGTGTGCAGATATTGATCAATTCCAGCTTTCCGTGATATTCAGGATGCTCTTCGAGAAACTCGCCGAACGCTTCGATTTTTTCCAACGGACCCTTTACATAGTCCAGCCGCTCCACGGACAGCACGATGCGTTTGCCTTTGGTGCGGTTCCGGAGCGTTTCCACGCGGGTCTTAGTGGCGGGGTCTTGGTGGATGCGCTGGATGTTGGCCATGTTTACACCGACGGGTTGCGCGCCCAGACGGATCGTGCGGTCTCCTACGGAGATCAGCTTTGTCATTTTGTCGATCCCGAGCGCACAGCTGTAGGTCAGGAACTGTTTGGCTGCATTCACCCGGCTGAGTACTTTTACGGGGGCGTGGCTCTTGACCACGTCCACAAAGTTTTCTACATATCGCGGGATGTGGAAGCTGATGAAGTCACACTGAAGCAAGCTGCCGACGATTTCCCTGCGCCATGGGATTATATTGAATATGTCTGCAGGTGGGAATGCGGTATGGTGGAAGAATCCAATGCGAAGATCGGGCCGCCGCCGCCGCAGGAAAGCGGGAACCATCCAGAGGTTGTACTCATGAATCCACACCAGCGCATTGGGCTCAGCCTCTTCCGCTACCCGGTCAGCAAAGCGTTCATTGATCCGCAGGTAATGTTGCCAATGGTCGTGATTGAATTTGGCTTTACTGATGAAAGAGAAAATGGTTGGCCAGAACGCCTCTTTGGAAAACACCCGATAAAAAAGGTCAATATCTTTCTTAGGCAGCGGAATGATGGACGCCCGGAGGTTTGGGTATTTTTCTCGATCGATATGTGGATTCAATGACGGATTGTCGCCTAATAGACCTGCGGCCTCCTCGCCGATCCAGATGCCCGGACGACCGTTGGCGAAGAAACCCAGGAGTGAGGGAATAATGCCGTTAGGACTGCGGGGTGGAATGCGCCGGGGTTGTCCATCTTTTATTTCAATATCGAAGGGTAGGCGATGGTAGACCATCAACAGTTGTTTGCTGTCTGCATCGGTATCAGAAGCCAGCGTTTCAACGGCCAGATGGTACGGTCTGAAGGTCTCGAAATGTGCCATGGCTTCGAGGATCCCGCCTGCGCCGGCGTTCTTGGCGACATATACTTTAGGCATGTGTTTCACTGCCTCCACGAGACGTGGTTCGGAATCACCCACGGCCACACCCTTATAACCGGCCTCAAACAGTGCATGGTCGTTATACGTATCGCCTGCGACCAGTACCATATCTTCAGGAAAACCGATATGTCGCATTAATTTGGTGAGCGTGGAACCCTTGTTTACGCCTTTTGGCAGTATGTCAAGGTATTTGTTGGCGGAAGTGAGTACCTCACATTGCAGCGCTGCTGCGATTTCCTGGATGGCGGCCACATCGGTCGTTTCATCGTAGTAAAAAGAACACCGGCGTTGCTGTGGTACTTCCTGTGATTCCAGCCCGGTTACCCCGGCGAGTTTTTGCCGGATGACGAAATCACCCGGCCATAGTCGTTCAATATCAGACTGGATCGGAACCACCGGATTCAGCTTTCCGTCAACCACGGTTGCACCGACATCGCCTATGATATAATCCGGATCGGGGATCAGTGGATCATGCAGCAAGGGCAATACGGTTTCTACGCCTCTCCCGGTTACGAATACGAGTTGGATATCGGGATTGTTCCGGATAAGTTGGTAGAGCTGTTGCTTCATTTCGGCACTGCCACCAAGAAAGGTTCCGTCAAGGTCTGTAGCTAATAACATCATATTTTTCTGTTAATTTTGGTGCAATTGCAGACCAACCCACCCGGGTATGACAGCAATTGATAATAGGGATTGTCAGATCAATACAAGGCAGGAAATAGCCTCGAGAGTTGCAAAGATAATGATTTTTAGGCGGAATCGCAACTATTCGATGTAGATCCGCACGGAATCCGCGTCAAGACGGGATCGGAACCAGGCTTCAAGCTTAATGCGATCGTTCAATGTTTTGTTCCGATCTGAAGAACCGATGAACAAGGAAAGGTAGCGGTGGTTTTTTAACGAATCATCGTAGACCACCTGGTCAGCTGCACCACAGGAGGTGATTTCGGGAAAGAGCGGTTTGAGTTCCATTAACAGCTGACGTCCAAGACGTTTATATTGGCTGATGCTGTCCTGGGCCTTAATAGCTCTGGCCAGATCACTCCGCAAACGGCTGATTTCCGTTTGCTGATCGTTGGCCGCAAGCAAGTTTTCATCACCGTTGTCCAGCGAAAAGCCTTGCTGGATAGTTACAGTGGCACCTTTAAGGTTATAAAAACGGGTTTTTGAGGCCATCTCCCGTTTCACTGTATCAGGTATCAGACGCCCGCCGTAAATCAGCCTGATGGTCCGCTTAGCTGGATCGATTTCGGATTTCAGTAAATAGTCTCCCTCGATATAGCTCTCATTACGGATATAGGCGTTGGCCTCCTGTGTAAACCGTTCCTGGCTCACCAGCACATAGCCAAAATAAACGCTCGGAAGAATGGTGATGGTAACGATGACGCTTACCCAGCGGTTTGCGGCTTTTTTTACACCCTCTTCAGCTACCCGCCATATGGGATACTTGAGAAAGCGCACGGTCATCAGGGTGGCAACCGCAATGAAGACCGTGTTGATCGTAAAAAGATAGAACGCCCCGAAAAAATAGTTCCATGTTCCCGTTGCCAAGCCGTAGCCGGCTGTGCAGAGCGGAGGCATTAACGCGGTAGCGATGGCGGCACCGGGTATGACATTCCCCTTCTGCTTACTGGATAGGGCTACTATTCCTGCCAGACCGCCGGCCAGGGCGATGATCACGTCATAAATATTGGGTTGTGTCCGCGCCAGGAGTTCGGAATGGGCTTCGCTTAATGGAGAAACCAGAAAATACAAGGTCGATGCAAATAAACCTGTACCGACCATAAAACCATAGTTTATCAACGACCGCCTCAACAGGTCGAAATCGTAAGTGGCAAGGCTATATCCCATGCCCAGAATCGGGCCCATAAGCGGTGAGATCAACATGGCGCCGATGATGACGGCCGTAGAGTTGACATTCAGGCCCACGCAGGCGATCAGGATGGCAAAAATCAGGATCCAAAGGTTAGTCCCCCTGAAATAAATACCTTTTTCAACGGAGTCGTGAATGGTCTGATAGTCTTCACGCTCAAACTTGAGACTGAACTTGTCAAGTATATTACGGATATCCACGGTCCGAATATACGATATTAGTGGTTAGTTCCACATTGGGTTTTGCGGAAAATTGGCGACATGTGCGTATTTGGGGCCAAGCGAGACGATAGCTTCTTTCCACAGGTTTTCACTATCGTTGCCGAAAGTGATATCGGCATTGTAGTGGTTGCTGACCACCCAGGCGTTGTCCTGAAGTTCGTGGTCGAGCTGTCCGGTGCTCCAGCCGGAGTATCCGATAAAGAATTTTATTTCCTCCTGCGAGATGTCACCGTTCCGTATCAGGATCTGCAAGCTCTCAAAATTACCACCCCAATAAATACCATTGCCGAGACCAATGCCACTGTTCAGCTTATCATAACATTTGTGGATGAAGTGGATGCTTTCCTGAGCAACGGGGCCACCGAAAAATAAAGGAAAATCAGCCTCCGGAAAATCATCCATGACATCCCTGAGCTGGATAGCCGCCGGCTGGTTCAAGACATAGCCTACAGTCCCTTCTTCAGCGTTGTGTTCGCAAAGCAGGATTACCGAGCGTTGAAAGTTAGGGTCCAGCATGAACGGCTCTGATATCAGCAGGCTGCCCACCTGAGGGATATTTTTGTTGAACATGGTGAATTTCGTTTAATTGTCTGTCAAATCTAGCAAAATATACCTAATCTTGGTAGTACGCTATGTTGCCCACTGCCAGCTTTCCGTTTCAGTAAGCTCTTTTAGCTTCGCTTCATGTGTCAGGTCCAGCCGGAGCGGTGTCACAGAAACAAATCCATTTTCAACGGCCCACCGGTCTGTATCCTTGTCGGCCGGTTCCAAAGGAAAGACGGTAAACCAGTAATGTTTGCGCCCCATCGGGTCTTTCCCCGGTTCAATCTTGCCATCATAAAACCGCACCGATTGCCGGGTCCAGCGGATTCCTTTTGGCTGCTCGGGGAAATTGACATTGTACAAGGCGATTTCGCCCGGATCCCTGAGCAGGCATTCCAGGGTTTTTTCCACATAGGGAGCAAGCCCCTGGAAATCCGGTTCAGTGTTGCCGGCAGGGGTACTGAGTGCGATGCCTTTTTTGCCCAGCAGGACAGCCTGCTTCGCGGCGGCCAACGTGCCGGAATGCCACATGGCGTTGCCCAGATTCGGTCCCATATTGATTCCCGAAAGTACCACCTGTATGTTGTTACGGAGGTGTGTGCCCAGCGCTACACAGTCAGCCGGCGTGCCGTTCACGCGGTAAGCCTCCATGCCCGGAAATTCAATCGGCGACTTTTTATAGGATAGGGGGCGGGAATGCGTAACCGCATGTCCCATGGATGATTGTTCCACGTCAGGAGCCACGACCAGTACTTCACCGAATTTTGACGCGATTGTTGCCAAGGCGCTGATGCCCGGACTGTAAATGCCGTCGTCATTTGTAACCAAAATCCGCATAAACAATGAGTTTTAGGTTAAAACAAGGGTTCCCAATTTTTTGTTTGTTCGGTAAGCGTAATACATGATATATGGGTAAGCAAGCAGTCAATAAGCACGTTCATCTGATCCATAATCCGAAAGCCGGTGATCAGGATTATTCAAAGAAAAAATTGATCGATATGGTGACCTCTTGTGGATTCACCTGTCAATACGTGTCAATAAAATCAAAGGAATGGGAGCAGCTGAAAACCGAGACCGCACTGGTCATCATCGCAGGAGGAGATGGTACGGTCCGCCGCGCGATGAAGAAACTGCTTGCCCGCAAAATGTTGGAAAAGCGTCCCATGATAGCACTGTTGCCCATAGGTACGGCAAACAATTTCGCGAAAACGCTGAAGATTAAGTCCGGTTTGCCGGCATTGCGCAAGGCTATTGAGAGTTGGAGCCCACGCCGTATCGATGTGGGCGTCGTAAACCTGCCGAAAGCGAAGTTTTTTCTGGAAGGTATGGGCTGCGGCATATTGCCGAGCCTCATGAAAGAAATGGATGTGATCGACATACCGTCATCCAATACCGCAAAACAGGAGCTCGAGATCGCTTTGGCCAAATTGGCGGATATTGCGGCTCAGCATAAACCTCAACGAGGAACCGTAATTATTGATGACAAGCGCCACGAGGGCGATTTTCTGTTCATCGAAGTGCTGAATATCAAATCGGTCGGGCCTAACCTGGAACTTGCGCCGACGGCTGACCCGACAGATGGGAAATTCCATGTTGCCTTGCTGGAAGAAGGTATGCGGGAGGCCTTCGTCAAGTACGTCAAAGACTATCGCACATCGGGCAAACGGAGCACAAAAGTGCCATGGAAATTACTGGAAGCTAAAGAAAACATTAGCATTCATTGCCCAAATCAATTGGTGCATGTCGATGATGAACTGATCGCTTTTGAAAATGATAAGCCCATTGTCGTAGAAATCCGGCCCGGCGTTGCCGATGTACTGGTATAGTTGCCGATATCCTCGTAGAGCGGTTAAACTAACCGATTCAGCAGCGCATGTAGCGTTTCTCCCGGCTCCAGCAGGCGCGCCTCAAGGCCGAGCGTCCTCGCTGTTTCAACGTGCTGTGGGCTATCGTCGATAAAAAGGGTGTGAGTGGGGTCTAGTCCATGCGTAGCCATTACAAACTCGAAGATCTCCCTATCCGGCTTACGCATGCCCATCAGGTGAGAATAATAGTCTCTTTCAAAGAAAACCGAATTATCTTTTACCCCAAACTTTTCGTTCAGATGGCCAAGGATCCACTTGTAATGGATTTCGTTGTTGTTGCTTAGCAGAAACGTCCGATAACGCTCCTTCAGCTGAAGCAGGAGATCGTGATGTCCCTCCCGGACCCCGATAAGCAGGCTGTTCCAGGCGGCGTCAATGGTGTCATCGGTAAGCTCTTCATTTCCTGTCGCCGTGCGGATCTCGTGCCGGAACTGTTGGGCGGTAATGATTCCTTTATCGAAGGCGTCAAATAAGACGTGTTGCGCACGGTGTCCGTAAAACGCGTCCACATCCTTGATGCCCAGGTCCGCGAAAGACCTGCGCAGGCGGTTGAAGTCGATGTCGAAGATCACGTTTCCGTAATCCAGAATAATGTTCTTGATATTTTTCATAAATATTTCTTTCCAAATGTTGTCGCAAATATCTAAATTTGCAGCCTCAAAACCATAAATATTGCTGCGCCTATAGCTCAGTTGGTTAGAGTAGGAGACTCATAATCTCTTGGTCCCTGGTTCGAGCCCAGGTGGGCGCACGGAACACCATCTCTTAAGAAATTTTGAGATGGTGTTGTTTTTTGTCTCCGCACCGGCCGCCGGTAGTTTTCCGAAATGCAATTAAAAATTTGTGATTCAGAAAAAGTTAGCTAACTTTGCAGTCCAAAATTTTTGTACGAAAGGAGGTATTAAGGATATGATTATTGTCAATGTGAAAGAAGGAGAATCGTTGGACAGGGCGTTGAAACGCTTCAAGAAGAAATTCGAAAAGACCGGTGTATTGCGCGAATTGCGTGCACGTCAGGCTTATGAGAAGAAATCCGTTACCCGTCGTACGCAGATCAAAAAGGCTATTTACAAACAAAGCCTTACCCAGGACACGATCTAGGTGACGTCACGATAAAATTGCAATATTATTTGCAGCTTAAGAAAACTATCCGTATATTCATCTTTAAGAATATAAGGGTAGTTTTCGATGTTTTTGGACCGTTTCCTCAATTTTCTCACCTATGAAAAGCGCTATTCCAGCCACACGCTGACCGCCTATACTTTTGAGGTACAGCGATACCTTAACCACATCTCCGAACGTGATATTGCCATCAGCGAAATGTCTCACCGGCAGGCGCGTGCTTATCTGGCGGCGCTGCTGGAAGCGGGACATGGCGCGGCAAGCGTAAACAGAACGTTATCCGCGCTGAGGACCTATTATAGGTTCCTTATGCGGGAGGGGAAGTTGCAGCATAACCCCTTCGCGCTGGTAAAAGCCCTTAAGGCACCTAAGAAGCTTCCGGTTGTGGTAGATAAGCAGAAGCTTTCAGCATTGCTTGACCTGGACACAGCTTTTCCGGAAGGCTTTGAAGGATTGCGTGACCGGACCGTGCTGGAACTGCTCTTCGGGACCGGTATCCGGCTGGCGGAGCTCCTGCAGATCCACGAGGGCCATATCGATTTTTACAACCGGAATATTCTTGTTTTCGGTAAGCGGAGCAAACAACGGCTGGTCCCGCTTAATCAGACATTGGCCCACTTGCTTCAGCATTACATAAACGAAAAAAAAGTGCAGGGCTTCGATAACATTTCAGGTCGTCTGATCGTTACAAAAGAAGGGAAAGACGCTTACCCGAAGCTGATCTATGACATTGTAAAACACTATCTAAGTATAATATCTTCACAGCAAAAGAAAAGTCCGCATGTATTGCGGCACACATTTGCCACTGCGTTGCTCGACAATGGAGCTGACTTAAATGCAATTAAGGAATTATTGGGTCATGCCGGTCTGGCGGCGACGCAGGTATATACGCACAATTCGGTCGAAAGACTAAAATCGATTTATAAACAAGCCCATCCAAAGGCTTAAAAAAGGAGGAAACATGAATATCACTGTGCAATCTATCAGATTTGATGCAGACAGGAAACTCATCAGATTCATCCAGAAGAAGGTCAATAAACTGGACCAGTTTTTTGACCGTATTATCGATGGCGAATGTTACCTGAAGCTGGAGAATGTCGAAGACGAGGCCAACAAGCTCACCGAATTCAAACTTAATATACCAGGCGGTCAACTGTTCGCCAAAGCCCAGGCCAAATCGTTCGAGGAGGCGACAGACCTGGCGGTTGAATCGCTGCGCAGGCAGATCAACAAACATAAGACAAAAACACGCGCAAAAGCAAGCAATCATAAGGAGCTGCTGGCCACGACGGCCGTATATACCGCTTAACGGATTGAGTGGCTTCAAAAACCCGGCAATTTTTAAAATTGCCGGGTTTTTTTTATTTTAGGGGTGCTTGATCCATACCGCCATGCTCAACTGGTTTGGAAAGTATTTCGGTTTCAGCCGCCGGGAACTAAACGGCATCTGTGTGCTCGGCATGCTTCTGCTGGGGCTATTGGCAGCGTCCCGGCTGCACGCATTGCTGTACGTGGAAAAGAACCCGGATCTTTCCGCCTATGTCCGGGAGATCGACCAATTCCTTGCTGCAGTAGAGCCAATAAACGACGCTTCCGGTCCTGCAATGTCAAGCTCGCCCGCATCAGCGCCACAGGGGGAGCCGGAATATTTTGTATTTGACCCCAATGATCTACCGGCAGGTGATTGGAAACGTCTTGGCCTTTCCGAAGGGCAGATCCGGACAATCAAAAATTATGAGGCCAAAGGTGGACGTTTCCGCCGGAAATCTGATCTGAAGAAGATTTACACCATTGATGAAGCCGATTACACACGCCTTGAGCCCTATATTCGGATTTCAGCCGGTTCGGTCAAAGACAGCGCAGCATCCGCTCGTCCGTCAACGATCCGCCCTGCCGCGCCGGGAGAGCGAAATGGGGATATTCCACGAAGACAAATAGAACTGAACGGGACGGATTCCATCGAACTGCAGCAATTGCCGGGTATAGGTCCTGTGTTTGCTTCACGGATCGTACGGTTCAGGGATCGCCTGGGCGGCTTCCATCAGGTTTCCCAGCTACTGGATGTCTATGGCTTTGATACGAGCCGGTTCGAGGGGATAAAGGACTACATCTATGTTGATGCTTCCAATGTGCGGAAGATCAAATTAAACACGGCGGGATACGATGAGCTGAAAGCCCATCCCCATATCCGCCCGAAGCTGGCCAATGCCATTATCCGGTACCGGGAACAGCACGGCCCGTACCGAAAGCTCGATGATTTATTGAACATCGTTCTGGTGGATGAGTTGATTTTTAGTAAACTTGTGCCATATTTAACACTATCAGATGATTGACCAGCGTATCAGGGCGGCCATCCGGGACATTCCCGATTTTCCGAAGCCAGGAATTATTTTTAAAGACATCACACCTATCCTTCAGGATCCGGCGCTGTGTGGAGACATTGTGGACGAACTGGTATCGCGGCTGTCTGTCGATGAAATCGATGTGGTGGCCGGTATTGAAAGCCGGGGCTTTTTGTTCGGTCTCATATTAGCGCAACGACTCGGTAAGCCGTTTATCCCTATCCGTAAGCAAGGAAAACTTCCGTACCGCACGATAAAGCAAGAGTACACGCTGGAATACGGCACCGCGGCTATTGAGGTTCATGAGGACGCTTTCCCGGCCGGTTCCCGGGTGCTGATACATGATGATCTGCTGGCAACCGGTGGTACAATAGAAGCCGCCAACAGATTGGTCGGGCAGCTGCGCGGTCGTGTAGTCGGATATGCGTTTATCATCAGCCTGGATTTCCTAGGCGGAAAAAAGCGGTTGGAAGCTTATAACACTCCGCTGACCACACTGATCGACTATTGATGCGCCAACTAATTTAGAGCTTTTTCGCCGTGATCGTAATATCCGAAACGATCGACATGGGTATTTTCATTCCTTGGACCTCAATATCTCCTGAAATATCTTGTTTAAGTTCGCTTTTGGCCGGCAACCCCGATGTGATGTCAACAGATAAGGTGCCCGCCTGTGTTCCTTTTAGGTTGAACTCAGCCCCTTGCAGCATCGGGTTGCCGCCATCTTCCAATTTGGAAAATGTCATGGTCCCGTCCATGTCAATGCTGGCATAAGTGTCTTGGATACCGGATAAGGTGAATGCCGAAGTCGCGTCGGACTGCATCATACCCGCCAGTACGCCGGAAAAGGATTTGGTCCACTGGTCTCCTACATTAACAGGCTTTCCGGGATAGATATTGGTCATCATGTTCATGCTCTGGACCATGGAAGAGTCACTGAAACTTTGCTTCAGCAGTTCGCTCTGAGCGCCTTCCTGCGATCCGATGAGTTCAGCCAGTCCCTCAATCTTTTCGACCCGTCCTTCGCTGTTGACCTGCATGGAGAACGACTTGCCGATCAGGCCTGAGATCGCCTTCAGTTCGCTGGATGCCGCATCTGGATTGTCCGAATCAAAGCTGATTTGCTGCAGCCCACCTACATCGGTATCCATTTTTATCTTATCGAAGGTAACCTGTATCGTTGTGATACCGTCTTTTACGGACCGGATGTCGTAAATATAGTCTGTGGTGACGTCTTGTGTGGTTTTCATCTGTTGGCCCATAACAGTCTGGGTGATGTGCTGCTTCATTATGGAAGAAAACAGGTATTTGTCTCCGGCCCGCAGGTTGAAGCGCAGTTCGGTCGGTTGCGTGTCTGCACCATAGGCGCCGGCCGTCAGGCATATATAGGCCAGCAGCAGAACTGGGCCGATGTTCTTGAAATGTCTCATATATCAATTTTTGATGTTTACCAAAGATAGCCTTTCCGGGCGCGATTTTTCTTCTTTTTGTTTTTTTTATTATGTATACTTGTGTAAAACCAATCAGCTATGTGTCCGGAATCAACAACAAAGGATGACGAAAACCGGGAAATGATGCGGCAGATGGTCCGTGGATTCGCAGACAAGCATATCCGACCGTACGTTATGGAATGGGATGAGGCGCAACTGTTTCCGGTTGATACATTTAAGGCTATGGGCCAATTGGGTATCTTGGGTGTTTTAGTGCCCGAAACCTATGGGGGCGCAGCGCTGGGGTATCACGAATACGTCGATGTGATTGTTGAAATAGCTAAAATATGCGGTGGCATCGGGCTTTCCCTAGCTGCGCACAATTCCCTCTGTACCGGGCATATCCTTGCGTTCAGCAACGAGGAGCAAAAGCAACGGTGGGTGCCAAGGCTGGCTTCAGGCGAATGGATCGGCGCATGGGCGCTCACGGAAGCCAATACGGGGTCTGACGCGCTGGGGATGAACACCACGGCGGTGCCTGACGGCGACGGATATGTGCTGAACGGATCAAAGAACTGGATTACACACGGTCAGAGCGGCGACGTAGCAGTGGTGATGGCCCGCACCGGGGAGAAGAACCGTTCCGGCGGAGTATCTGCATTTGTCATTGAAAAGGGGACACCCGGATTTACGCATGGGAAGAAGGAAAACAAGTTGGGCATGCGCGCATCAGAGACCACAGGATTGGTTTTTGATAACTGCAAGGTGCCCCGCGAAAACCTGCTTGGTGAGGAAGGGGATGGGTTTAAACAGGCGATGCACGTGCTTGACGGGGGGCGAATTTCCATAGGGGCGCTGGCGCTGGGAATCGCAAAGGGTGCTTTTGAGGCATCCGTCAACTATGCCAAACAGCGTCATCAGTTTGGCCAACCGATTGCAACTTTTCAGGGAATATCGTTTAAATTGGCAGATATGGCCACAGAGATCGAGGCAGCGGAGCTGCTGATCCGGCAGGCCTGCGAATTAAAGAATCAAGGCAAGGACGTGACGAAAAATTCAGCCATGGCCAAGTACTATGCCTCGGAAATTGCCGTTCGGTGCGCCACCGAAGCCGTGCAGATCTTCGGCGGCTATGGGTACACCAAAGATTTTCCCGTGGAAAAGTACTACCGCGACGCAAAGCTTTGTACCATCGGAGAAGGTACATCGGAGATTCAGAAGATCGTAATTGCGCGGGAAGTGTTGAAATAAGAAAAACATTGTTTATGGAATGGCTCTTAAATCCTGAGGTCTGGATATCGTTGCTCACGCTTACCGTACTTGAAATTGTACTCGGTATTGACAATATTGTCTTTATTTCGATTCTGAGCGGAAAACTTCCTGTAGAGCAGCAGGCACGTGCACGCCGGCTGGGCCTGGCATTAGCACTGATTATGCGGGTCCTGTTGCTGTTTTCCATCAAGTGGGTCATGTCGCTGACCTCTACGTTCTTAAACCTGGCGGACTGGTTTAATGTAGAAAATGAACAATGGAGGGCTTATCTTGCGCTTTCGGGGCGCGATCTGATCCTCTTGCTGGGCGGCTTATTCCTCATTTATAAGAGCACCACAGAGATACACCATAAAATAGAAGGAGGCGGCGACACGCATGAACTGAAAGGTAAGGCGGTCACATTCACCAATGTTATTGTTCAGATCACGATCCTGGATATCGTGTTTTCATTGGATTCCGTCATCACGGCGGTAGGTATGGTAGACCAAATTGAGGTGATGATCGCGGCGGTGGTCATTGCCGTTGTCATCATGATGATTTCGGCAGGCACGATCAGCAATTTCGTGAACAAGCACCCAACGGTCAAAATGCTCGCACTTGCGTTTCTGCTCCTGATTGGCGTGTCGCTCACTGCTGAGGCCTTCAACCAGCACATCCCCAAGGGGTATATCTATTTCGCCATGGCGTTTTCCGTGCTCGTTGAATTCCTTAACCTCCGGGCACAGAAAAAGAAGCCTTCCGAGCCGGAAATCCAAGTGCACTAAAGGGAATTGACAAGCGCCCAATATCGGTACCCCAATACAGCGCGCTGCATTTTGGTCAGCGATGCCGGGTCTTTGCCGGAATAGCGCGGCAGTACGCTATTGTTAAGGCGGACGAGTAATCTGAAAAACTTCTTTTTCATATCTGTTTATCTGTTCAACAGCCGCGGGCGGCTGTTGTTTCCCCAAAAATGGACATTATTGACCGCATAACCGTGATATTTTCCTAATTTTGTTCGGCCCGCCGTCAGGCGGTGTAATCCTAAAGAAAACAGAACGATGGCAAAAACAAAAAAAGACACTAAGCAGCATACCCCCGTTGTTACACCAACCTCACTTGAGTTTTTCAGAAAATACATCAATAATCCCTCGCCGACAGGTTTTGAATGGGCAGGACAGCGTCTTTGGCTGGACTATGTGAAACCCTATGTCGATGAAGTCTATACCGATCAGTACGGCACCGCTGTGGCGGTTATCAATCCGCAGGCGGAGTATAAAGTGGTCATTGAAGCGCACGCCGACGAAATATCGTGGTTTGTCAACTACATCACCAAAGAAGGACTGATCTACGTGATCCGGAACGGAGGCTCCGATCACCAGATTGCCCCCTCCAAACGGGTGAATATCCATACCGAAAACGGCGTGGTAAAAGCGGTCTTCGGCTGGCCGGCCATCCATACAAGGTCCGGGGAAAAAGAGGAAAGCCCCACGCTGAAAAACATATTTCTCGACTGCGGATGCACCAGCAAAGAAGAAGTTGAAGCGCTCGGTGTACACGTGGGGTGCGTAGTGACTTACGAAGACGAGTTTATGGTGCTGAATGACCGTTACTACGTAGGCCGTGCCTTGGACAATAGGGCAGGAGGGTTCATGATTGCCGAAGTGGCACGCCTGCTTAAGGAAAACAAGAAGAAGTTGCCGTTCGGACTGTATATCGTCAACTCCGTACAGGAAGAAATCGGCTTGCGCGGCGCCGAAATGATTGCCCACCGCATTAAGCCTGACGCCGCTATCATAACCGATGTCACGCATGACACCCAAACGCCCATGATAAACAAGGTTACCCAAGGCGATCTATCCTGCGGAAAAGGTCCCGTAATCTCCTATGCGCCATCTGTTCAGATCAATTTCAATAAGCTGTTACTGGATACCGCAGTTAAAAACGACATCCCGTTCCAACGGCAGGCCTCTTCCCGGTGGACGGGAACCGACACCGACGCATTCGCTTACTCTAACGAGGGCGTGCCTTCAGTCCTGGTGTCGCTCCCGTTGCGCTACATGCACACCACCGTGGAAATGATCCATAAGGAAGATGTGGACAACGTTATCCGTCTGATCTATGAAACGCTGCTTAACATCAAACATGGACAAGACTTCCGGTCGTTTGCACAATAGTTTTTAATCGCGGATTTAATTCGCACTTTTAATCTAATAAAAAGTACCGATCATGACGGAAAAGAAAGAAAATCAGTTGAATATAGAGCTCACTGAAGACGTCGCTGAAGGCATTTATTCCAATCTCGCGATCATTACCCACTCCAATACGGAATTCGTGCTCGACTTTATCCGGGTCATGCCCGGCGTGCCCAAGGCCAAGGTCAAGTCGCGCATCATTCTCACACCCGAGCATGCCAAACGCTTGCTTCATGCACTTGATGACAATATCGCCAAGTACGAATCGGTCAACGGCCCCATCGACGCACACGAAAACCCACCCTTTCCGATGAACTTCGGCGGGCCCACGGCTCAAGCCTAGTCCGTACGCTTGGGCCGGCTGAATATCGCGAAGATAAATGCAATAGCCGCCAGGACAACGATGATGTTAAAAAGCCCCTTCAGCGCGTACCAGAATACGCCGATGGACCAGATGGCCAACAGGATAATCGCTAAAATGAACAGAAAACCTCTCATGCTTGCTTTTTGACTAATAACCTTAAAATAGCATGATTGTTTTTGCAATTCACACAAGTTTGCCTAATTTTGCGCAGCATAAGGGCGCCAATAGCTCAGCTGGATAGAGCAACGGTTTTCTAAACCGTCGGTCTCAGGTTCGAATCCTGATTGGCGTACTTTCAAAGGCCTCCTGACTGATGTGGGGAGGTTTTTTTGCATATATAGGCCTCTTGCCCAATGCACTGTGTCCACCGACGGGCGAAATGACGAAAAAAAACACAATGGAATTTGCAAAATGTGCCAGAGTTTGTACTTTTGCGCCGGAGAGTTGGCAGAGTGGTCGAATGCGGCGGTCTTGAAAACCGTTGTCTGTAACAGGACCGGGGGTTCGAATCCCTCACTCTCCGCCAAACAATAACAAGCCCCGCAATAGCGGGGTTTTTTCGTTTAACAAGGTGAGCCCAAGCATGCTGAGCGAAAACCGCGTTAAACGGAAAAACATTGCGCGTAGCGCATGGCTCGCTATTGTTTGCAGCCACCCCCAACGGGAAGGCTGCGGCTGAGAGTGCGGGGTAGCGGGACGCAGCCACTCCCCACGGTAAACCCGGACGAACAGCACCTTAACTACCCCCTTTCTTCTGACTTTCTTCTGACCAAATTCCCTCGTCTCCCACAACCCGCTTTGGGCTGGTCCACGGCGTGTCCACAAAATTCCAAAGAAAAAGCAAAGCAGGGGCAAAGCGATCCTAAAGATACGGCGGTAAATAGTGGGGAGAAAGTCAGTAAAAGGTCGGTAGAAAGGGAGAGGAATGTCACCCTGCGGATGAATCATTGTGGTGTAGAAAAGGCAGCAACGTCAGGGTAGACAATCCCGCCGGGCTTAGTCCGCCTCTTGCAAAGGTCCAGCGCGATTACGGTCAGTATGTCCAAGGTTTTAAGCAGGCGATCCCGGGTTGCCAGATTGTCTTCGTCCAGGCCTTCTATATCGTCTGCATTCAGATAGAAAATGAGCCTGCTTTCCACGGAATAGATTTCATCGTGTATATTGATGCCGCAATACAGTTCTGATAAGGTTTTGGTCAATTTCCTGCTTTCCTTGACACTTAGATTTTTAGGCCTCCAATACTCCACCGCTTTTTCCGGTACAGGACATCGCAGGAAATCGAAACTGTCAGGATCCAGCCAATCTTCCGGAAAATAATCGGTTTGCAACAGTAACCACCCCGTTTGCAGCAGCCAGCGTAAGCGGTACCGCACATCATCGGGCTTCATGATCAGGCCCGTGCGCTGGTTAGCGCTTCCGGCGTAGAGTTCCAGGATATCGTGCCGCAGCTCATCATAGCTTAGCTCATAGAACACGGTGCCGATCAGTTCAAGCGGGCTTGCATCCCGGTAGGATTCATAAGTAGTGTTAAAAAAATCCTCGTACAGATGCCTGTTGGGAGGCGGATAGTCTATTTCCGCCCAATGATAGGCCACTATACAGGCCTCATGCAGCGACAGCAGCTTTTCATACGTCGTCAGCGGCGCATTATCCGCCCATTCAGGCAGCGTTTCATCACTGTTCAGGCATGACTTCCAGTTGTCAAGCAGGTTCAGCCAGGAGGAAACACCCATCTCGGCGAAAAAATTCCTGAAAGCCAGCGTAAAATCCTGCGCCTCCTCGCGGGTGAGCCGGGAAAAGGGCTCCCTGAAATGCGCCAGGTGGTGGTTGAGCTGTCTATCTTCTTCTGATCGATATTTTTCGAGACAGCGATACGGGTTGGGCGACCACTTAAGATCGATCCAGCTTTCCCTGTAGCCCAAGCGCTTTTTATGATACAGGAAATAGTGGCAACCCTTCACCATGAGCTCGAGCTTGTCCAACGTGGCGGACAGTCTGATCTTTTCTTCGTCGGTCTTTTTACGATTTGACGTCAGTGCCACAAGCAATTGCCACAGTCCTTCATTGAAAGACTCGAATGTGTCATATCGGATGGCTTCGAAAATCCCTCCTTTCAGCAGAAACCAGGGTATCTCAAATTCATCCTCTGGATTTTTTATATATTCATTGTCCATAAGCCAAACTTACGATCAAAATTAACGAGCGCCAAAAGCATTTTCAAACCCCTGGGCCGGATAAATTATCCCGCTGAAGGCATAATTTATCCGGGAAATATTTTTTAATTTCGGCATCGGTACCGGTTTATGGTGCTACCTTTATCGCATCATTTTATCATTATGGAAAGAACACAGCAAGTACACGAGGGGCGTAACATCAAACGGTTCAGGGAAATGCTCGGCATGAAGCAGGAAACCCTCGCCTACGAATTGGGAGAAGACTGGACACAAAAGAGAATATCCCAGCTGGAGGCCAAGGAGAAAGTGGAAGATGATATTTTGGAGCATGTGGCCAGGATTTTGAAGATAAGCCCGGAGGCTATACAACGGTTTGATGAAGAGCACGCCTTAAACATTATTTCCAATACATTCACTAGCCACGACACCTCAACCCTCAACGCCATTAATCATAACTGTACATTCAACCCTCTCGACAAGCTCATCGATGCCTACGAAGAAAACAAAAAGCTATACGAGCGACTGATTCAGGCGGAAAAAGACAAGGTTGCTTACCTGGAGCGGTTGCTGAAGGACCGATAGCGACAACTGCAGCTTTGGCAGATTCATTGGACGAAACCGCGGACAACCGTTTCCATAATAGCAAGATAAACGATGCCCGAAACCAACCGTATAGAATACAAGCGAGAGTTCAATGCCGATGTGGACATTGAAAAGGAAGTGATTGCCTTTTTGAATTACCATGAGGGCGGAGTGATCTATGTCGGCGTCGACAAAAATGGAAAGGCAATTGGTGTAACGGATGCCGATGGCGACGCACTCAAAATCAAAGACCGGCTTAAAAACAACATTTCTCCGTCAGCAATGGGTTTGTTTGACGTGGCGGTGGAGGAGTGCCAAGGCAAGGATATCATCAAAATCACTGTAGCCAGCGGCAGCGAAAAACCGTACTTCAAAAAGAAATACGGGATGACCGGCAAAGGTTGCTTCATCCGCGTGGGTACGGCAGCCGAACCGATGCCCCAGGCAGTGATCGACAAACTATTCGCCACTCGTACCCGCAATTCCATCGGTAAAATCCGGTCGCATCGGCAAGACTTAACTTTTGAGCAGCTTCGTATCTATTATGAGGAAAAGCGCAAGCCGCTCAATAGTCAGTTTAAAAAGAGTCTGGAATTGCTCACCGAAGATGGGACACTTAATTATGCCGCATACCTGTTGGCCGATGAAAACGGTGTCTCGATAAAGGTGGCAAAGTATAGCGGCATGAACCGGGTAGACCTCATTGAAAACAACGAGTACGGCTATTGCTCGCTGATAAAGGCAACGAAAAGCGTATTGGATAAGATCGAACTGGAAAATCGGACTGCAACCCAGATTACGTCTAAAGAACGGATAGACCGGAGGCTTTGGAATCCGGTGGCCGTCCGCGAAGCGATTATAAACGCCATCGTGCACAACGACTTTACCCGCGAGGTCCCGCCAAAATTCGAGATTTTTTCCGACCGGATAGAAATCACCTCGGCGGGTGCATTACCGGAAGGCTTAAGCCGGGAAGAATTTTTTGACGGCGTTTCCATTCCAAGAAACCGGGAGTTGATGCGGGTGTACCGGGATCTGGAATTGGTGGAGCAGCTTGGATCAGGTGTGCCACGGATTTTGGAAAGTTATGGTAGAGAATGCTTCCGCTTTATGGATAATTTCACCCGGATGATTTTTCCGGCGGCGGAGGAGGTTACCCCCCAAGTTACCCCCCAAGTTACCCCCCAAGTTACCCCCCAAGTTACCCCCCAAATTAAACGGCTGTTGGCCGTATTTACCGGTGAACACAATAGACAGGAATTACAGGGCTATCTTGGGTTGTCAGATAGGAAGAATTTCCGGGAGAATTATTTGAATCCGGCTATTGAAGCAGGACTTGTGGGGTTAATCGATCCAGATCATCCGACAAGCAGCAAACAACGGTATGTGTTAACGGCATTGGGGAAGCAGGTGAGATGAAAATATCATCCTTCATTTTTCTTTTTTACTTTATTGGGTCCATTTGTCATGCGCAAACGCTAAGAGATGTTATCCAACATATTAAAAGGGTGAAAAACCTTAGTTATTCGGAACTTAGAATTGAAAAGGATATCTTTAGCGATAGCCTTTATAGGGACACGATTAACGCGCAATTTAAATATACCAATAAAGATACGATTATTAAAATCCATAATGGTGAAAGCGAGGTTTGGAGGGATTCACAGAAACTTATAGCGTTAAATCACGCTGATAGTTCGTATAAAATCCAGGCACCTAATGTTTTTTCAGGTTTAATCTATAATTCCCTCCCTCATATACTTATGGGGCTTGAACGGGAATTACCTTCTAATAAGAAAATTTTGCCGTTGAAGGATTCTGTTTTTCAAGGGGTTCTATGTGATTACTATAGATTTACAGCAGTTGATTCTGTGAAAAACGGAAAACGTGTTTATGACACTAAGTACTTCCTGGTCAACAAAAAAACGCAACTCCCTATTTATTACCAATGGGATAGCCAAGGTTTCTTGGGGGATAATATTACCCATGTTACTGTCTTTCAAGAATCTGTCTTTAAAGACACGAAAATTAACGTAAAACAATTTTCCGATATCGGTAATATCGAAATACCATCCAATTATTCTCCATTTGCACCAAAAGAAGTAAAACCACTGTTGAAATCAGGAGTACAATCGCCGTCTTTAGCTTTTCTTGGAGCTAATAATAAAGTAAAGGATATCCGAGACTTAAAGGGAAAAATCGTCCTGCTGAACATAAGTCTGGTAGGCTGCCCTCACTGTATTCTGTCTATCCCTTGGTTAAACAGGTTAAAGGAGAAATATGGGCAATCCGGTTTAGAAATTGTCTCCCTATACCCACTGGACAACGACGGAAACGTAACGAAGATGAACACTCGATTTGGGGTTAAATATTCCTATAATGGGGTTGCTCCAAGATTGAAGATTTGATTCGTCAAGGTCTAGGGCAGTAAATGATCGACTTGAAACTAGAAATTTAACAAGCAGCAAACAACGGTATGTGTTAACAGTTTGCTAAAGCGGATAACAAGTCAGTGAGCGGAGGGAATACGGAATGAAAACTCGCTAATCTCATTCACCCACTCCGGGAGCACGCTGCAAGCATACAGTTTTTGCGAGCTTATAGATTTCAAACCAGAGCACCGAGGCTGCGGCGATCAGAAGGGAAGTTTCTAATTCGCTTGCTCGCAGCGGCGCGACGTCAAAGAACAGGGAGATTGGCCTTACGTAAAGAATAGCCACAAGTGCGGCAAGCACCAGTACCGTAATGCCGGTGAGCAAGGGATTCCGGCCGGTGAAACGCTGGAAGATGCTATAGTGGAACGAGCGGTTGGAAAAGCTTAGCAGGATATTGGCAAAAATCAGCGTGGTAAACACCATTGTTCGCGTTTTTTCCTCACTGCCACCGGCGTGGACGGTGAGCTGGTAGGCAAACAGCACACCTGCCGTGATGGCCAGACCTTGGATGATGCTGATGATGAGCTCGCGGCCGTTGAGGAACGTGTCGCTCATGGCTCTTGGCGGCCGTTGCATTGTGTTCCTTTCCATGGGTTCGTTCTCATAAACGATGGAACAGGTGGGGCCCATGACCAGCTCCAGGAATATGACGTGGACAGGGGTAAAGATTTGTGGGAATACCCAGCCGAGGAACAACGGAAGGGAAACGGTCAGGATGATGGGGATGTGGATGGAAATGATGTATTGAATGGCTTTTTTAATGTTGGCATAGATCCGTCTTCCGGCGGCAATGCCCGTGATGAGCTTTCCGAGATCGTCGTTGGTGATCACCAGCGCAGCGGCTGATTTGGCCATCTCCGTCCCCTTGTTACCCATGGCCACGCCGATGTGAGCGGCTTTCAGGGCTGGACCGTCGTTGACCCCATCGCCCAGCATTGCTACCACTTCGCCTTGCTTTTTAAGGGCGTTCACAACGGCTAGTTTGGCTTCAGGAAACATTCTGGTAAACAGTGTTGTACGGGCCGATAGCTGCATCAGTTCTTCTTCCGGAAGGCCAATGATCTCGCTGCCGTTTACGGGCGGCGCACTACTCGCGATGCCGGCCTGGGTGGCAATGGCGTTGGTTGTATCAGCATTGTCACCTGTGATGACCTTGACCTCTATCCCGGCTTCGTAAATCCGCGCGAATACGTCTCTTATGCCTTTCTTGGGTGGGTCGTAGAAGACGGTCAGCCCGAGGAACTCAAAGGAGAAATCCTGCTGTCTGGCCGGGAACCCGTATCCCTCAAAACGTGACCTGGCCACGCCAAGTATGCGATATCCCTGCTGTGCGAATGATATGATCCGCTCCCTGACTCGGTCTTTTTCCGCGGCCGTCAGTCTGGAGACACTGAGGATGGCTTCAGGAGCGCCTTTTGCGGCAATGATCCGGTCTTTTTGTTCATTCTCAAAAAGGTGTGTCATCATAGGGGGCTTCCCCTCCAGCGGATATTCATGGAACATGAGGTAATTACCCCGCTGGTCAGCGGGCTGGGTTTGTTCATATACACTGTGTAGGGTTTTCTCCATAGGATCAAAGGGGGCCGGCTCACTGCTCCACATGGCGTAGCTGATAAGCGGGGCCAACTGCGGGTCACCGAATGCTTCATCACTGTAGGTCTTGTCGGTCCTGAAATCATACAGACTGATCAATTGCATGGAATTTTCGGTAATCGTGCCTGTTTTGTCGGTGCAGATCACCGTAGTACTGCCCAGCGTTTCCACGATGCTGCTTCGCTTGATGATGATCCCTTCCCGCATGAGTTTCCAGGCCCCCAGTGCCATGAACGTGGTGAACGCTACGGGAATCTCTTCGGGCAGCACCGACATGGCCAGCGTAAGCCCGTTGAGGAGGCTTGCGATTAGCTGGCCGGTCTGATAGAATCTGAAGAGGCAGACCAGCAGGAAAATAACGATTCCGATGATGGCCATGGTTTTTACGAATTTCCGGATCTGAAGCTGTAGGGGAGAGGGGTCGGCTTTTATGGTAAGCAAGGACTGGCCGATCTTGCCAATCCGGGTTTCCTTCCCGATCTGCTCCACCTGGAAAACAGCCAGACCTGAAACAGTAAGGGTCCCGCTGTACACGCGGTTGTCTTCTGACTGGTTGTCCTTGAACACGGAGAAACTTTCACCGGTAAGCGAAGCTTCATTGACGGAGAAATCATGACTGTGGACGATGCGCCCATCTGCATTAATCATTTCCCCTTCTTCGGTGATGCACAGGTCGCCCACGGCGATTTCACGGGTAGGGATGTCCATGACTGTTGAGTTGCGGATAACACGGCTAAGCGGCTCATTGAGTTTTTCCAATGCCTCCAAGGCCTTTTTGCTGCGGTTATCCTGATAAAACGATATGGCGGAAACGGCAACGATCGCTGCAAACATAAATGCTGCCTCGCCGTATTCACCTACCAGCACATAGATCAGCGAGATGACCACAAGCAGGATGGGCATGGGTTCTTTGAGTATATCGATGAGCAGTGACAGCCGGGAGCTTTTACGCCCGGCCGCTAACTCGTTATAGCCGTATTGCGTCCTGGAAGCGGCGACGTCATTGTCGGTAAGGCCTTTCAGGTGGCCGGGAATGTTATAAGCTGTGGTTTCCGCGTTCACTATATCTTAATGAAGATTTTGCGTTTATACATCCAGTAAAGTACCCACCATTCCAACAGCAGCACAACGGATCCGGAAACCAGCGTCGCATAGGCCGGACCGAACAGTTGATCAAAGCCGCTGCCTAGGTGTATATACAGTGACTTTTGGAAAAAGACCTTGATGCCGCCATCCGCAATGACGTAAGCCGCAATTGAATTGGTGCCGATCACCGTCAGGAAGAATGACCACCTGTCTTTTTTGGCTACATCAATAACCCAATAGAACATTGTCAAAAACAGAAAACAGAGTCCGCCGCTGAAGAGCGTCCATGCGGGCGTCCATATGCGCTTGACTATAGGATTGATACCCGTAAAGTGAAGGAGCAGCGCTGCAAACAGGAGCCCGGCACCCCACTGAAGGAATACGCGTAAGCGTGTGGAATGTTCAAAGTCTGCACGCATGATGTTGCCGGCAACGAGGCCAAGAATCATGGTACCCAACGTAGGGATAAAACTCAGCGTGGAATATCCGCCCTCATTATACAAGAAGGCAGATTCCCTAGGGAAAAGATTCAAAAACCATGTGTCAAACGCCCAAGCCGCACTAGAGTTTTTGTTCCAATGGGCGGCGAAACCGTCCATAAGATGAGGCCAGTCCTCCGGAACGCCCACGGCCGGGTAGTTAAAATCACTCCCAGGAAGGGGATAAATGGCAAACAACAGCCAGTAACCGGCTAAAATGCCTCCTAACGCAATAAGCTGTGTACGCGCTGAACAGAAAGCCAGCAGCACTAAGAAGGTATACCCCAATCCGATCTGAGTGAGGGTATCCTCAAACGTAAAATTGGTCTGATCGGCGTATATGGAACGCAGGAATATTCCCAGAAAAATCAAAATGAGCGAGCGCTTGATAGTGTGCTTCAGTAAGGACGCGAACGTGGCTCCCCGGCTCTTGCGGCTTGCAATGGAATAGGGCAGAACCACGCCGACAAGAAAGGTGAATGACGGCTGGATCATATCATGTAGACTGAGCCATTGCCACTCTACGTGACTCTGATTGAACGCTAAAACCTGCCAAAACCCACTGTGGGGCAACGCCGCCGAAACGGCTGAGAGGTTCAACACTTCTGCCATCATCAACAACATGACAAAACCCCGATAAACGTCTACTGATGCAACTCGCTGCATAATCTGGACCCTTTTAATGCTCAGTGAAATACAGTGATTTACTAATTGGTGCAGCAATTCTACGATAAAATGTGCCATCATGCAAGCGCCATCTCTAATTTTTGGTGTTCCGGCTTTGCAAATTATCCGTTTACCGATGGAGCAACTTTCGGTTCAACCAACACGGCCTGGATATGTATCACCGAGGGCCGGTTCCGGAAAACTTCATTATATTCGCCACATGAAAAAGTCAGATTAGCATATTGTCATAAAATGTGTTCGGGGCAGATAAACTGTCCTGGGGTTTTATTTGTATAATTTTTAAGTATGCTGAACATGACCAATTTTTTCGAAAGTCCTTTCAAAGGAAAAATCATCAAGGACCACATTACCAACAAAAATATCATTGCGGGCAAATTTTCCTATTATTCCGGCTACTATCACGGGCACTCGTTTGATGACTGTGCGCGCTATCTGTTTCCTGATGCCGACGATGTCGATAAGCTGATCATAGGATCGTTTTGTTCCATTGGGAGCGGGGCATGCTTTATCATGGCCGGCAATCAAGGGCATAGGTATGATTGGATATCAAGCTTTCCTTTCTTTTACATGAGAGAGGAAGTTGAGGACTTTAAGAACGCTGTTGATGCATTCAGCGGCGCGGGTGATACGGTGATCGGCAATGATGTCTGGATCGGCAGCGAAGCAATGATTATGCCCGGTGTGCGGGTAGGAGACGGTGCCGTCATCGGAAGCCGTGCGTTGGTTACCAAGAATGTCGAACCTTATACGATTGTTGGCGGAAATCCGGCTAAACCGATAAAAAAACGTTTTTCCGATGACCATATTAAGCTGCTTCTGGGGCTGAAGTGGTGGACATGGGATGACAAAAAGCTGACTGAAGCCATGCCTATCCTTTGTTCCAGTGACGTGAAACTGCTGGATGCTTTTCATCAAAGATACGGCAAAAGCTAGTGGGAACGGGAGGTTAGCTTCATGATTTTTTGCCTAGGCCATTAACGACGGCTATGGCATAACGGAGTGATACCAGCCCGGTTTCATAAGTTTTGCTTTCAAGAAGCGCAAGATGGGTACGGCTTTCCTGTGGACGGAAAAGCGGTTTGCCGGCACCCAGCAGTATAGGGTGGACGGATAGCCACAGTTCGTCCACCAGCCCTTCCTTCATCAAGGCATCTGTCAATGATGCACCGCCATACAGCCAGATATCCTTGCCGGGCTGTTCTTTGATTTTGCGGGCCACGGCCATTGCATCTTCCGATATAATAACTGCGTCATCCTCTGCTTTTTCCAACGTTCTGGAAAACACGTACGTTTTCACCGGCTCCATGCCCGGTACTAGTTGCCCGTTATTGTCGGCGGCGTACGCTTGGGCAATCTTATAGCTCTTTCGGCCAATGAAGACGGTATCTATACGGGAGAAAAATTCATTCAATCCATAGTCCTGGTCGGTAAAACACCAGTCATACTCGCCATTGGGCCCTTCGATGTAGCCATCCAGCGTTACGGCCAATCCTAAAATGACTTTTCGCATGATACAAAGATAGTTTATTCGAACAGATGATTATCTTAGTACCGTAAAAACGGAGGCCACCATCGTCGCGCGACTACCGTAGCCCCGAAGCGCTGACTACAACAGATTATGAAGAAGATAGGGTTCTTATCGTTCGGCCATTGGGCGGACCACCCCGCTTATAAAACGCGTACGGCCGGTGACACGCTACTGCAGTCCATTGAGCTGGCAGTTGCCGCTGAAGCGATGGGTTTAGACGGCGCGTATTTCCGGGTGCATCATTTTGCGGCCCAATTGGCATCGCCGTTTCCGCTTCTTGCGGCTATCGGTGCCAAAACGAGTAAGATAGAGATCGGAACCGGTGTGATCGACATGCGCTATGAAAATCCGCTGTACATGGTGGAAGACGCCGGGGCGGCTGACCTGATCTCCGGCGGGCGGCTGCAATTGGGCATAAGCAGGGGCTCGCCGGAACAGGTCATCGACGGTTGGCGTTATTTCGGTTATGAACCGGCCGAAGGGGAGTCCGACGCAGACATGGGCCGTCGTAAGGCGCTGGAATTCCTGGACAAGCTGAAGGGTGTCGGATTTGCTGAGCCGAATCCGTATCCCATGTTTCCGAACCCGCCGGGCCTGCTGCGCTTGGAGCCGCACTCGGAGGGATTGCGGGAACGTATCTGGTGGGGAGCTGCCTCTAATGCCACGGCCATCTGGGCGGCTGAACAGGGAATGAACCTGCAAAGTTCTACGCTGAAATATGATGAAAGCGGCAAGCCGTTCCATATCCAGCAAGCGGAGCAGATCAGGCTTTACAGGGAGGCGTGGAAAAAAGCGGGGTACCAGCGTGAGCCCAGGGTTTCGGTAAGCCGGTCCATCTTTGCACTGGTGACCGCTCAGGACCGCTACCTCTTTGCGCAGGAAGGGGGTCGGGTGGATAAAATCGGTTTTATCGAAAATGACAAACGGGCCATCTTCGGCAGAAGTTATGCCGCTGAGCCGGATCAGCTTGTCAAAGAACTGGCTCAGGATGAAGCCATCCAAGAAGCGGACACGCTCCTTTTGACCATACCGAATACGTTAGGCGTAGATTACAACGTACACGTGCTGTCTTCGATCCTAGAGCATGTTGCGCCCGCACTGGGCTGGAGGTAGTAGCGATGAAGTATCCCGGCCTTTGCCTCAAAATTTCCTTATTAGGAACCTTTCTGTTTTTCTCATGTGGGAACAACAGCAAAACGGGTGCTGACAAACCCATAGTAAACAAGTTTGAGCTCACGGAAGTACAGGCCAAATCCATCATGGACCTGCCCGCTCATTGCCTCACTGTGGAATATCCCAATAAACTGGGCCAGGCCCTGGGGAGCGATGCGGACCTGAAACCGCCGCGGATGTTGCATCCGATTTTTTACGGTTGTTATGATTGGCATTCATCCGTACATGGCTATTGGTCAATTGTGAAACTGATGAAGGCTTTTCCTGAATTGGACGCCGACCACCGAATCCGTGCAACATTAGATGCGCATATCACCGATGAGCATGCTGTTACAGAAATGGCATTTTTTAATGATCCGAACAACCTTGGTTTCGAGCGGACCTATGGCTGGGCATGGCTATTCAAACTACAGGAAGAGTTGATTACCTGGGGGGATCCTGATGCTGAACGTTGGAGCGACTCGCTGGCTCCGCTTGTGGAGCTGCTCAGTAACAGGTTGATCAGTTATCTTCCCAATCTGGTGTATCCGGTGCGCCACGGGAAACATGAGAATACAGCCTTTGGCTTATCTTTGATGCTGGATTATGCAAAAGCGGCAAAGAAACCGGTCCTTGAAGATGCCATAGTAAGCCATGCCAAGAGATTGTTTGAAGGGGATGCCAACTGTGATATCTCATATGAACCGAGCGGTTCGGATTTCCTTTCGCCGTGTTTAGAGGAGGCACATCTGATGAGCAAAGTGCTGGATGAGGCCGGATACCGTATTTGGTTGAAGCGGTTTATGCCCTCACTGTTCAGCGGAAAGTATATCCTGGAGCCTGCGGTAGTAAAAGACCGTACAGACGGCCAGCTGATCCATCTGGACGGTTTGAACTATAGCCGGGCGGCGTGCCTTTATGGGATTTCGCATAAACTGCCGGAGCTCCGGCATGTTCGGTCCATTGCTGATGACCATATTTCGTTTTCGCTACCTAATCTTTCCAAAGACGACGATTACATGGGAGCTCACTGGCTCGGTACGTTTGTCCTTTATGCTCTGACGCTTCAATGAGGCGGTGGCTTACCTGTCGGGCTTAGCCGTGCGGATAATTGTATGTCATGCCTTTTTGGTAATTTGTAGTTAAATCACTGTAGATTTCGTAAAAAAACTGTTAGGATACGAAATTTTCAATTTTTTGTCTGCTTTTGGTTTGTAAATTCGGTGGCAGTATGAAACCAATCCTGTTTGCAGACGATGATATCGATATGCTGGATGTAGTAGCCGAAATCTTGAGGTTGGAAGATTATGTGGTAATCGGCGATACGGGCAATTCAATTAAAGAGAAATTACAGCGCTATGATGTAGGGCTCATTTTACTGGACGAGGTTTTGCCGGACCGTTCAGGCAGCAATATTTGTCTGGAGTTGAAAACGGACTCGACTACGGCAGATATTCCGGTAATTTTAGTTTCTGGCATCGCCGGCATCGCGGAAATTGCCGGGCAATGCCATGCCGATGGCTATGTGAGTAAACCGTTTGGAATATACGATATATTGGATATGGTCAACTTGTATTACCGGGATAGTTAAAAAGCAGGCCGTTCGAAGGTTAAAACCGCAATTCCGCACTCATAGGCGGTTGCACTTTTCAGTGAAAGCTTTTGCTTATGTTCAAGCAGGTCAAAAATCCTTAAGCCTTTATTTATCATCACAGGGTTAACAAAGAAGTTGAACTCGTCGATCAAACCTTCTTTGATAAGTGACGAAACAAATTCCACTCCACCATACACAATCATGTCTTTACCTTCTTTGTGTTTGAGATTTGTGATTGCCGTTATAAGGTCTCCATTTTCTACGGAAACGTTTCTGCCGTTAAATGTTTTCATTGTTTTGCTGAAAACGATTTTCGGCATGCTTACCATCCTGTCAGCATATGTAAACGTTTCGTCCAGCGCCTTATCGTTATTCTTAGTCTGTAAGCTGTTTACCGTATTTTCAAAGTGGGATACAAAAGTTTCTGCCATTTTTCTGCCAAGGAGGATGGTGTCACACGTATCGCGCAGAGGATGGGCGAAGGCTTTCAGCTTGTCGTCCCAGTTCCATGTCCGCCAATCCAGTTCACCATTCGGCCCTGCGAAATACCCATCAACGGTTATCTGCGCTTGTAATTTCAATTTTCTCATGACTGATAGTATTTTGATACAATACAAATTTCGTTAGGCAAGCTTTGAAATTTGCTGTGTGATTATGACAATCATAGTGGCTGAATGCGAAAAAATATTCGCTAAATTTGTTAGCATGAAAACAGCGGTCATTACAGTGCGGGACAGGTCAACGGCAATACAATATGAGGTAGTAGACCATGCCGGGTTGTTTTATGCCTGGGTGGAATGGCAAAGCGGAGCGAAGACATTCTTTTATAAAGGGATGTATGGAATTTCTGACCGATGGGAAAACAGGTATATGCCGGATGATCTGATATTGGCCGTGTCAGAAGTATTCAACAAGGAGATACCTGTCAAGGCTGTTGTCATTGATCACTGGTCGGTGGCTAGTGGTAAATAGCGGTACTGTTGAAAAAAGAGGGTATGCCGACCTGCCGACATACCCTCTTTTGGATTTCATTTTACGTGATTAGTAACCGGGATTCTGCTGGATTGCTGGCTCCACTTTCAGGACCAGTTCATGGAATGGCCATAGGTAGTTATGAGGCCGGAACGTGCGGTCCTCGATATGCAGGGATTGCAATTGACCATTAACTTCCCGTGTGTGTCCCAGTGCCGGTTGATTCAGTACATCTTCTGCAATTCGCCAGCGGATGATGTCATCATAGCGCAGCCCTTCTCCGGCGAATTCAACGCGGCGCTCATTCCGGATCAGGTCTATCCATTGTCGCTGGGTATAAGCGCTGTAGTGCGGTAACGTCACATCCGCGTATACCATGTCAAGGCCCGCGCGTTCCCTTACTTGATTGATGCAGCTTTTAGCAAGGTCATCGACGTCGTTCAGCATGATCTTCGCTTCTGCATAAGTCAGCAGCACTTCGGCGTAACGCAATAGCCCATATGTGAGATTCCCGCTGCGGAATGCATCAGCTTCCGAGACAAATTTTCGGAACCAGTATCCCGACTTACTTGCCCGCTGGTTTTGGTAAAACATTGGATTGCCGGAAGTATACACATCAATGGTTTCCCCGTAAAAGGTGTCGCCGTGTCCCATGATGCTGGCCTCATAACGGGGATCACGGTTCAGTTTGGGATTAAGTTCATATTCCCGTTTGGTGTGCAACGGACAATCCGCAATCGGCCGACCCTGTTTTGTCCAGTACGCATCAACCAAGCTCTTCAGCGGAACATTATACGACTCACCGCTGCCGGTGCGGAAGTGTGGGCCAAGATCCCTGAAAGAGTATGTCACATTACTGCCGACAGACTCGAGATTCTGATGGATGATAAATTCGTTGTTGTTATCATGGCCTTCATACTGAAACAAGTCGCGGTAATTGTGGTATAGAGCATATTTTCCGCTGTCCATGATCTCCTGCGCCAACCGCGCCGCGAGCTCCCAACGTTCAAAGTACAGGGCATAACGCATAACGAGCGCCTTGAACGAGTACCGGTTGAACATATATTTGTCCGTAGTATACTCATTAGGTGGCAGGCGGTCCGCGATGTCTTCTGACATCTGAAAGAGCTGGTTCAGAATTTCCTCCTTCGGGGTAGGAGTGACCTTCGCTTCTTCGATTGAAGCGGGTTCCAGCAGGAAAGGGATATTGCCCCAACGGGAAACCATCTCAAAATAGTGCCAAGCGCGCAGCCCTTCCAAAATTGCCTTGTAGCGCTGCCGTATTGATTCATCTTCTACATATGGTACATCGATATTAGCAAGATAAGTGTTGATCCGGCCCACGTGTTTCATCTGAATGGTATAATAGTATTCAAATGCGCGGGTGTTGCTATTCATCGTTCCATTGGCAATGCTCAGGTGATGATCCGTGTCAACCCGGGCGTAGGCATTATCACTGCGGCCGTCTTTCATGTAAAACAACAGTCTCCGGTCAGATCGGGAAGTGAAATAGTCCAGGTAGGTACTATAAGCCACCCGTTGCAGATCCGCTTCGGTGTTGAAAAACTCCTGGAAGGTAGTGGCTGTCGGGTCCCGTTTATCCAGGAATTTCTCGCATCCGGCGAGCCCGGCTGTCAATAAAAATAGCAGAAATATGATTGGTTTCTTCATGATAGTCGATCCTTTAGATTACAATATTGTTGCCTTGATTCCGACGCTGTAGCTGGCCATCCGTGGATAGGCACCGTTTCCGCCTTCACGTTCAGGCTCCAGACCTTCCCAATTGGTAAAGGTCAGTGCATCCTGTGCGTTTAAATAAATACGGAGGTTCCGGATTGCTTTGCCGATATCCGGTACGGTATATCCGATTTGAATGGTTTTGACCCGGAAAAAGGCAGCGTTGCTTAACCAGACGTCGCTAAGTATAGCATTAGAACTAGCACCAGTCCATACACGGGGAAAGCGGCTGTCCGGATTGCTGGGTGTCCAGCGGTTATCCATATATTCCTGGCGGGGCGTTCCCAAGCTATTGTTGGTTCCGTCCATCAGCACAGGATATCCCTCCAATCCGTTAAGCCGTCCGGTACGCTTGCCAATACCTTGTCCCAGCATACTGAAGTCCCAGCGCTTTAAGCGCAGATCCAGCGTAACGGAATAATTCATGTGGGGAAAGGGGTCACCCAGATTGATACGGTCTGCCTCATTTATAATACCGTCTCCGTTCTGATCTACATAACGGATGTCGCCAGGTAATGTATTGGGTAGTTTGGCCGTAGTTGCATCGACTTCTTCCTGTGTTTGGAAATACCCATTACTTTGATAACCATAATAGTTATCTATTGCGATTCCATGGTACCAGATCTTATCCGCAGTCTCCTTAAAAGAAAGGGTGTCGTCTGCAGCATACCCGGCTTTGAGTACGCGGTTACGGTTATCGAAGAGCATGCCACCCACACTGTAAGAAAAGTCGCCGATCTTATCACTCCAGCGGGCTGAAATTTCCCACCCCTTGTTTTCCACTTCGCCGATATTAACCGAAGACTCTAAGCTGTTTGAACCGGTCAGTGGCGGAACGGGAAAGCGCTCATAGATCAAATCATACGAGTGTTTGCGGTACAGTTCAGCGGTGATGTTCAATTTGTTATCCAATGCGCTGAGATCTAGCCCAACGTTCCATTGCTTCTGTTTCTCCCAGCTGAACTCCGGATTCGGGACACGCATTGTCCATCCCCAATTGTTTACGACCTCCTGCCATAAGTACGGAGCGACGTTCTCATTACCGATCAGCCCGTATGAAAACCTAAACTTTAAATTGCTAATGGTACCACTCTCCCGTAGACCGGTCATAAAGTCTTCGTTATGGGCGTTCCATGCCAATGCACCTGATGGAAAGAACCCCCAGCGATGGCCCGGTGCAAATTTACTGCTTCCGTCTGAACGGGCGGTCACCTCCAAAAGATAACGGTCATCAAAAGCGTAGTTTAGTTTTCCAAAAAAAGAGGCTTTGTTGATCTCGCGATAGTCTGTGAAATTGTAGGTCATCACCTCTGTTCCGGCAATGAGATACAACTTATCCTTATCTTGACGCAGTGACTGCTCGTAATTGACGTTTGCCCGGGCTGTCAATTGGCTTTCGCTGATTCCCTGTTCAGCGCCCACACTGTTGTTCCAAATGGTTGTGGGCTTTCCATCCCCATCATAAAAGCGGAAGGTTTCCCGTTTTTCCTTCCATGCAGATTTGTTGATCATATAGGATACGTTGCCATCAAGCGAGAGGTTGGGTGTTATGAAGTAACGGGGGCGAAGGTTAATGGTGCTCCGGTCATGTACGTTATTCCGGATGCCTCCATGGTATACGGATGCAATAGGATTAATATTGTTATGGAGAATGTAATGATCCGACCGGTCACTGTCGTAAAAGATCTGCTGCGTGGGGTTCATCTTCCAAGCGTCTGCATAGAGGCCATTGCCATTGTTATTGGCCATCAGTCGATTGACCTGCAACCGGTGCGCGTAGAAGTCTGCTAGAAGAACAAATTTGTCTGCCATATTGATATTTGTATTGAATCGAGCACTGAACTTTTCAGCTCCCTCTACTTGGTTAAGCCCATTGTCCGTGATATAGCCAAGCATAAGATTGAAGGCTCCTACACCGCCTCCGCCGGAAATACTAGCCGTTGTATTGTGGGAATGCGCCTTGCGTTGCATGATCGCGTCCAGCCAGTCGGTCTCTGGCCAAGTGCCGCTTTCGGCTGCTGCAATGTCTTCCTCTCCGAACAACGTTGTCTGACCTTGTGCACTCCGGGCCTCGTTGTTAAGCCGCATGTAGTCTGCTGCATTCACGAAATCAGGGAGATCAATCGGGTCGCTGATGGCGGTCCACGAGTGGAGATCTACCTTAAATTGTCCTGTTTGACCTCGGTGTGTTTCAATGATTACTACACCGTTCGCTCCACGGGATCCATACAACGATGCCGAAGCCGCATCTTTCAGTACCGTGATACTCTTAACTTGATTGGGATCAATATCGGTTAATGATTGCTCCATACCGTCCACAATTACAAGGGGAGCCTGGCTCTGTAGTGTGCTGACACCCCGGATTGAGATCGTGCCCGGAACACTGCCTGGCAAGTTGGTTCCCTGCATCATGGTGACTCCGGGCAATGTGCCACTGAACGCCTCTTCCAGTTTGAATATGGGCCGGTCAGTTACCCTTTTCATATCCACTTCAGAAACGGACGAAGCGACGTGCTTCTTCTCAATCGTACTATACCCCGTCACGACAACCTCTTCCAAACCTTGTGTCTCCTCCAGAAGTATCACTTTAATGGTAGTCCGATTAGCGGTGTTCTCCTCAACCGTCTGATAGCCCATCAAACTAAAGATCAATGTTGACTCTTCACGGACGCTGATACGGAAATGGCCGTTGTCGTCTGTGATGGCTCCGACCGTAGAGCCTTTTACCAATACATTCACGGAGGGTAGGGGCGTGCCGTCGCTGTCCGTCACAATACCTTGGATAACGCGTTCCTGAAACGTTTCGCGAGGTTTGATCGTGATCTGCTTACCTGAAATCACATAATCTAAACCTTGTTTTCCCAGCACTTTATCAAGCAGCCGCTGCACTTTCTCATTACGGGCAGAAACGCTTACGGTTTTGTTATGAACCAGTTTGTCCTTATAGAAGAACACATAGTCGCTATGCTGTTCAATTTCCTTAAAAAAATCGGTAAGCGGCCGCTTTTCGATGGAAATGCTGATATGCTGTGAGTAGGTGTCGGCATACACAGAGATCAGCCCAACACACATGAGAAAAGTGGTTAGTTTGAACATCAGAATGGTTTTTCGAACAAAGCTATTGCCTTGCCCTCCCAGGCCCGGGAAGGGTTGCCTAGCACGAATAAATTTCATAGTTTTGTTTTAATCGTTAAATCAGTAAGTTAGTTAATTAACGGACCACAGGGATAGATGCTGGCACATCTACCCTTGGTTTTTTCATAAGTTTCAGCTTAATTAATGGTTTTTATTCTTTTTATAATTACCCTCCTTTCTTCTTGGTAGATCTTATATTCGACCGGGTCATATAGACTATTTAATAAACTAATCAGCGGTTGTGTCAAGTCGAGGGTCCCTGAAAATGTCTCTCCGTTGAGGACATTATCTTCGCCGACAATATTGACGTTATAAATACGCTCCAGACGCTGTCTCAGCTCGCCTAATGTCGCGCTTTTCAGTACCATCTCCTTTTTGGTCCAAGAAACGTGATCGGTCACATTATCTTCCTTCACTTCCAATGTCCCGCTCTCCCGTTTCCATACAGCACTTAAACCAGGCATTAACACTAAGTCTTCAAATTTTCCTTCCCCTACGCCTTTCAAAGAAACCTTTCCATGGACTACTGTCGTGGCAGCAAACGTATCGTCCCGATACGAGCTGACGTTAAATTCAGTTCCCAATACCGTAATCAACATGTCAGCGGTGTATACATAAAATGGATGCTCGGGGTCGGACCTTATTTCAAAATATCCCTCTCCGTCTAGGTAAACGATCCGATTGCGGTTATCGAAGGATTCGGGAAACGTCAGTTGTGAGCCGGCATTCAGCCATACCTTAGATCCGTCGGGAAAAACTGCTTCGCTCCGCTTACCATACGGTATTGTGAGGGTCTTGAATGATCCAGAAGTTTTCGCTTTTGCACCATTGTCCGGATCAATGAGCTTACCTATGTCTATTGCTTGGTCATCCGCTAACAATAAAGGCCGATCTCCGGACATCATTAGGTTGATCGCTCCGCTGTCCAATGGCAGCCGTTGTGCCCCGTGAGCCGCGACGGTCAGCGCCTGTGGCTGCCGACGCCCAGATTGAAGAAACCAAATCAATCCTCCCAAGCCAACGAATAAACAAGCTACTGCCGCCCAGCCAATCAACGTGCGGGCCATCAGATGGCGCTCGGCTGACCTTCTTGACGCTTCTATGCGTAACCATAGTTCCACCTTTTCAGCCGCATCCATGTGCTCTTTCCGCTGAAAACGAAGTAAGCGAAGTATACCTGATGCCAGCTCCTTGACCGGTCCATCGGGTTCGCTCGCTACGGATTCTAACGGGTCGTCGTTAATCAGAATATCTTCAACTTTCCGGTTCATTGATGTAAGCCCTTCACGGTGGTTTCGTTACATATAGATAGAGTAGGAGAAGTCCCATTTATAGACAGAATTTCTAGAAAAAAATAAAAAAGCTCAAGAAAACTGGCCAGACTTTGTAACGCGCTCGTTTTGCAGCAATAGAATAGTAAACAGTTGTGTAGATATACCTTTTACGCCCAGCCGCGTTCGTATCGACTTGATGGCACGGTAAACGCCGGTGCGACATGAAGCCTCTGATACCTCCATTATATCGGCCACCTGATCATAAGTCAATCCACAAGTAAATCGGAGATAGAGAGCTTCCTGCTGCCGCCGCGGCAACATGGCTAACTCCTGTGCTACCCAACTCAATTTCGCCCTTTCCTCTTCGTTGCGGATGGTTAGCTGCTCCAAGTCCCATTCGATTAGGAATGGAATTTCCCCTTCCGTTATTTCTTCCAGCGCTGCAAATTTTTTCTGTTTCCTGCGTGCGGCGACTATTCTCCTGCGTAACGAACTGTACAGGTAGGCCCTTGCATTGACATCCGGGTCTAGCCTGGGGCGGTACCGGTATAAGTCTAGGAATAAGTCATGAATCAGATCCTTGATCAGGCTTTTATCGGAATCAAAGCGGCAACCAAAATCAAGCAATTGATCAACATATCGGTCATACAGTATACGGAATCCGTCTGCTTTGCCTGCAACGAACTCCCGCCATCCGTTATTGTCAACTGTATTTGCCATATAGTCAAACCCACTTGATGTTGCCTATCTCGCAAAGATCATCATCCTCGTGTTATTTGAATGTTAAAAGTTAACGAAATATTTAGATAAAGTTTAACAAAATAACTGAAAATATATCAGGTGCGCGCTCCTTTTGGTAAAAAAATTAGGTAAACGGTCCTTAAGCGAAGCAAGTATTTTTCTTCCGGGTTATTCCGTTTGCTTTTAGCAGCGCCGCAGTCAGGTCATCGGTACGGAACGGTTTGTTTAGGATATCCAGAATATTCAGCTTGGCAAGTTTTAATTTGCTTTCAGCTGCGATGTCTGCGGTAAGGATAATAATTTGCACATCCGGGTATTCCCTGCAGATGATTTCAGAAAGTACGTAGCCGTCCATCTTAGGCATGTGCAGATCAACCAAAGCGACAGGGTAGGATCCGCGTATCAGATAGCGCAGTGCTTCCTCTCCATCCGCTGCACAATCAGGAATCATGTCCAACTGTTCCAGTTGCTGGCGGATGACTTTGGTGCTGATCTGGTTGTCCTCGACGAGCAATACACGTGTGCCGCGGAGCTTTTCCTTGGCGCTTGTCAAGAATGGTTGTGTGTTGATTGAGGTGAGCGTCCGCGGAAGCGAAAAGCTAAGGTCGAAGAAAAATTCAGCGCCATTTCCGGGTGAGCTGCGGAGTGCGATACGGCTGTTGTGCAGCTCAATAAGCCGTTTGGTTATGGTCAGGCCTAGTCCGAATCCGCCATGCTTCTTCCGCGTTATCTGTGCCAGCTGTTTAAAATCCTCAAAGATTTCTTCATGGGATGCCTCAGGGATGCCGGGCCCGGTGTCTTTTACTGAAAAATGAAGTGTGACGGTTGTGTCCGTCCGCGATATTTCGTGTACGGCTATGGTAATCTGTCCGTTGTCCGTATAGTTTGTGGCGTTACTGACCAGATTATAAAGGATTTGGCTAAGTCTGGTGGGATCGCCAAGTATTTTGGGTGGAACCGCGGTGTCGATCTGAACGATGATTTCGGAGCCTTTGGCTATTACTATGGGTTGGAACTGATTCTTGATGTTCTGTATCAACTCCAGCAAATTAACCTCTGCCTGGATCAACCGCAATTGATTGTTCTCTATTTTGCTGAAATCGAGCACATCATTGACGAGGCGGAGTAGGTGTTCTGAGGAAAACATGAGGTTGTTTACAGTGTCTTCCTGTTCAGGTGTATGGAGCAGCTTCAGGTGATTCGCAGACCCGATAATCCCTACCAAAGGAGTACGGATCTCATGACTCATGACTGAAAGGAAATCCGATTTGGCCTGCGCGGCGTGCTCGGCCAGTTCTTTGGCTTTCAGTAATTCAATGGCCTCCATTTTCTCTTTGGTAATGTTCATTAACGCACCGCGCAACCGGATGACTTGATTGTTCTCTATCACAGGTACGGCGCGCACGCGTATCCATTTGGCCTCATTCTGAGGGGTGTTTACACGCACTTCCATGGTATAGGGCTGGTGATCAACCTTGCATTTTTCGAGTGATTGGATGACCACCTGCCGGTCGGGCTCGGGAAAAAGGCCAAGGCTGGCCTCAAACCTGGAAAAGTCAGCGTCTTCAGGAAGGCCGAATATCGCATACATCTGCTTTGTCCAGCTGACCTCACCGGAAAACAGGTCGTATTCCCAACCGCCGGTATTACTAAGCTGTTCGCTGATATTCAATAGATCATTGCTCCGTTTGATCCTTGCCTGCGTCTCCGCTAACGCGCGGTCACGAAGGACTTCTTCAGTGATCTCTTGGATGATGATTGCGAATCGCTGATCTTCCGGTCTGGGGCCGTCCCCTGTGGGTACTATTTTCGTACGGTACCATCTTTCGATATCCGGATCTATGTGATGGTAATCCAGTGTGGCTATTCGGCCCGTACGGATGGTCCGGTCAGCCAGATTGACAAACGGGGCTGCCAGTTCTCCGAACGCGTCTGCGATGGTGGCACCGAGCAGACGTTCTTTTGGTACAAAGAGTGTTGATTCATCCGACGCCCAAACGTTTCTAAAGACCTTGTTGCCGTCTATATCAAAGATTATGTCAGCAAGCTTGCGATATAGCGAGTCGGCGGCACTCGTCCGGCAAGCCGATTCGCGCGCTCCTGATACGTCGCGTATGTAAACCGCGACGTGCGGTGCGGGATCTTGTCGTTCCGCCGCTTCTGTCATCCGTTGCAGATCAGCTCGGCAGTACCGCATGCCTTTTTGGGGATGCGCGACGCGGAAGTCGCAGCAGACGCTCGTCTCCTGATTGCCCATTGTTTTTTTTAGGAGATTCAGTATACTCAACCGATCTTCCGTAAACAGGGAATTTAGCCACCCACGGCCGCGCATCTGTTCTTCGGTGATTCCAAAGATGACGCAGCAGGCCTTGTTGGCGAATTGGCATTTGCCGTTTTTATCTGTTATTAGGACGGCTACCGGGGCATCCTTCAGGGCATATTGAACGCTTTCCATATGATTAAACGCTGAGAGCCTCGCCATTTGCTGCAGGTAGATGTATTTGGGATATAATCGGTCTCTTACCAGATACTAAGAAAGCAAAAGGAATCTAAATTTCAAAATGTCGGTATGCATTACCGCTCTGCTTTCAGCACATTCATGGCTTTGACGAACGCCTCGCGCCGCCGGGTAGATACGTCTACGGATGAGCCGTCATCCATGACCGCCACACCTATCCTGAGGTATCTGACAACCCGCGATAGATTGATCAGCGATCCATGGTGTACACGGAAAAAGCCGCAACCATCCAATAATTCGTCGTAGGTTTTCAGTGTCTGGGACACCAGCACCGGCTTCCGCCCAGTAAGATGAAATAACGTGTAGTTTCCTTCAGCCTGACACCATGTGATATCAGCCACAGGGACGTAGTCCCAACCCTCCGGTGAAGGAAGCGCAATCTTTCTGCCTGATGGCGGGCCGTACAGCTGTTGCGCCAGCAGTGTATATCGGGCGTCCGGGCCGGTGCTCCCGGTCCTCGCGGCGACCTTGCCGATGCTTTCTTCCAGGTCATCGCCATTGACTGGCTTAAGCAGGTAGTCTACGGCACTGAACCGGAAAGCCTGCACGGCGTACCGGTCATACGCCGTGGTGAAGATAATAGCTAACCCCATCGTATCGACCTGGCGGAGCAGGTCAAAACCGGTATGATCGCCCAGCTGGACGTCCAGAAATACCAGCCGGGGACTGTGGGCGCGTATGCCGTCAACGCCCGCATGAATGTTGTCAAAACTCCCAACCAAGCGGACGCGGTTGCCCAGCCGAGCGTGGATCAGGTGCGAAAGGTACCTGATGCAGTGAGGTTCATCATCAATGATCACCGCGTCTATCATAGCTCAAATTTACACCAAGTTTTCGGGAACGCTGCATCGCAGGCATAAAAATGTATGCAGTTAGTCAATCAATACCTACGGTTGCTCACCCGGCTCCGTCGCCCAGGCGTTGTCTATTGCAACTACGGCAAAAAATGCCTCCATTTGTTATATGGTACGTAGACTAGCGGTTTTTATACTGGCGCTCACCCTATTGGGCGGGGCCTCCTGCAAGAAGGCAGGGTCGGATCCGGTTGATGAGCCGGACAGCGGCGACTATTATATACGCTTTAAGGTAAACGGAGAAACGCATGCATATGCCGGAACGGGACTGGTATACGCATTTTCGATGCGGCTGTCGCCCACCGGCGCCCATCAGTTGCTTATACAGGGGCGGCTGCAGGATGATCAGAGCAGGAATGCTGTCTTCTTTGCCGTTACTGACGCGGCAGAGGTGCAGCTCGGCCGGGAATACCGGCTGGTAGATTGGTTGGAATGGCCCGAACATAGCCAGAGTATCTCTTCGGTTTTTGGCTCATATTACGGCGCCGATGCAAAACAGTATTTTGCTCAGCTCCGCCAGATGCCTTCGTTGCCTTTTGAAGTGAAAGATGCCGCCACAGTGCGGTTCACCGAGATCTCTGAGCGAAGCCTAAAGGGTACGTTTATCATGAAGGCCTACTCGACGTATCCCGAACGCGCTGAGGCAGCGATCACAGAAGGTGAATTTTATGTACCGATAATGGTTTCTTCATTATGATCTTGCTATTCTTACTCGTGATCGCCGCAGTGATCGGAAAAGTGGTTTCATCCTACAACGAGCTGCAAAAGCGGGCGCAGACCATCCGCGAAAAGGCCTCCAATGTGCAGGTGGCCATTAGTAAAAAGCTGGCACTCGTGAATCAGCTGATCGATGTGGTTAAAAATTATCAAGAAGGTGAACAGCTGGTGCAACTGAAGGTTTCCGAAGACGCTTCAGCAAGCCATATGGCTTCGTCTTACCAGCAGTCCGGTGCGGTGTTGGCCGTTGTACAGGGACTGGCCGACCGCTTTCCGAACCTGAAGGCCAGTGAGCAGTACCACCGGCTTGTAGATAGCATTCAGCAATGTGAACTGAACATCCAGGATAACCGTGAAAAATACAACCTTGCTGTGAAAGATTATAATACCCTGCGCGTCCGGATACCCACGATTTTCATCGCGAAGTCTCTGGGGTTTCCGGAGGCCCCATACCTTCAGTTTGATGTTTCCGGTGTCAACGAGTCGACCTCCCTGCAAGAGTTCAAGACCGATGACGGAGAGCGCCTGCAGCAGCTCTTCTCCGGCGCAGGCAACCGCATCGTCGATATGGCCGCACAGGCCGGAAAGGCTGGAAGGGGACTGGTGGATAAGGTGGTGGACGCTTCGAAGAATGATGGTAGCGGTACGCCTTAGAGGTAACTCAAAAACCGGTTTCCAGTGGCAGGCTCAGCGCGACCCGTGTCCCGGTATTGTGGGGTTTGTCTATGATTTGTAGCTCTCCGCTCGCGTTCTTTCTCTTGTTCAGTATTTCGATACGGCGTTCGGTGATGGCAATGCCAAGCGATTTGCCGGGGGTCGCCCGATGGGTATTCCGGCCCGACCCATTATCTTCCAGGCAGCAGACCAGCATATTGTTGTCGGTTTTGATCTCCACGGCAATATGACCGCCTGAACGAATGGTTCTGAAACCATGCCAGATGCTGTTTTCGATAAATGGCTGGAGGAGCAGCGGCGGCACCATGGTGTTTTCGGTATCCAGTCCATCTTCCACATGGATGGAGTAGGAGAATCTGCCTGGTAGCCGTTTGGATTCTACTTGCAGGTAGAGCTCAATGAACCTTAGGTCGTCGCTGAGCGGTATTTCGTTATGTTCCGAATTTTCCAGCACCATCCGCATCAGTTTGGCAAAACGGGCAAGATAGTCCTGGGCGGTCGCGGTATCGTTTTTCAGGATGTAGTCCCCGATGGAATTGAGCGAATTGAAAATGAAATGGGGATTCATCTGTGAGCGGAGCGCTTTCAGCTCGGTATCGGAAACCAGTGCCTGGAACTCCGCCTCCTTTTGCCGGGCATGGGCGTCCCGACGGCGTTTATATAGGATCAATCCCAGCACAGCCGCAAGGAGCAGACCGATTGCTCCTAACAGGGAAGCGCGCCGGATGGTTGCCTGCCGGGTGATCTCAGCCTGCGAAAGGGCTTCCTTCTTCTCAAAGTCGAACTGCATTTGCTGGCGGACGATTTCCGACTTTTTTTCTTCGCTGAAAACCGAATCGCGAAGGATGACGTAGGCTTTGTGGTGTTGTAAAGCCAGCGGGTATTGCCCTGTCTGTTCATAACTTTCGCTCAGCGCCTTGCGTGCATGGCTCTGTGTGAGCGGTGAGCCACTTTCTATAGCAGCCGTCAATGCCTCTTCCTGCAGCGAAATCCGGCGGGTGGACTTTGCCTCATAGGTTGCCGCCAGTTCCAGTAGGGCCATGGAGAGGCCGTTAGGGTCCTTTGCTATACGGTACAGCGACACGGCTTCGGTAAGAAGTTTGCTGGCCCTTGCTGTTGAATCCATTGCGTTGTACACCGCGCCGAGGTTAGTGAGCTCGCCCGCAAGCTTACGCCGGTTGCCGATCTTCCGGTTCATCTGGATGGCCTCTCCATAGTGGCTGATGGCTTGCTGCCGATGGCCGCTGAGATTAAGTAATGTGGCTATATTGCTCAATGTATTGGCAATGTATTGGTCACTTCCGGATTTCCGGTAAAGAGCAAGGGCCTGCTGTTGGTATTGCCGGGCTTTGGAAAACTCTCCCAGGTTTTTGTAAACCAGTCCTATGTTTGTCCAGACAGAAGCTTGCAGAAAAGGGTCATCTACGGCGATGCGGTCGGCGTTCAGCAAGGCCTCCAGCGCCCTCGGGTAGTCATTGAGTGCAAGGAATACCACTCCCATATTATTCCATTGATGTTTGATACCCAGTGGAATATTCAGCTGCTCGAACCAAATTAACGCTTCTTCATGATCATGCAGGGCGTCCAAGTAGTTGCCAGCGCCGTAGTGCGCCAGCCCTCGGTTATTCAGCCCCTTGGCATAGTCAGCCATATTTCCCGATGTGCGATGGTAGTCCAGCGACCGGTTGATTGCGATCATGGCGAGGGAATCTTGCCCCAGTGCCCAGTGGTTCGTAGCCTTCCGGCTGTAGGCAACGGCCATACCCTTTTCACTGTTCAACCTTTCCCCAAGCGCCAATGCTTCTTCAGCTGCGTTAAGCCCTGCATCGGGAGAAACTGCGTAATAAGCGAACGCGATCTCATTCAGCAGGTTCAACCGGATCGTGTCCTGTCGGGCGTGGTTTTTCAGCCGGGCGGCCAGGGAATCAATGGTTTTTTGGAGCTCCTGGGATATTGCCGGAGCGTTCAACACGAAAAGAATAGCCAATATCACGGATGTCCTCATGTGCGAAGGTTTATGGCACCATAGGGTAAAGTTACATTTTTTTGCAATACAGCTGCGTCTCTACCCACCGATTGTCATGCAATTGTCGAATTGGGTCCGGGCCGTCGCAAATTCCGGAGCAGGGCTTTGGTGGGTGTACTTTTTACACTATCTTTGTCCCATCATAATTTAGGTTTATAATTGGTTAGTTTAAAAGTCTCCAACCTCCCCGGTTGGGGACTTTTTTATTTCGATGTCTTTTCCCCCAGACGTCTTGTGGTCCGCCGCAACCGTGCTGGCAAACGCGTAGGCATATTAAGGGTAAATGAAAAGAAAAATTCTCCGTATTTTTGCGGTACAAAGAAGGAGCACTAGAGAACATGCCAGTAAAGATACCAGACAGCCTCCCAGCGATATCACTGCTTGAGAACGAAAATATATTCGTGATGAATGACCTGCGGGCAAATACGCAGGATATCCGTCCCATGCGTGTGATTATCCTAAATCTTATGCCGCTGAAGATCTCAACGGAAACGGATTTTATCCGGCTGCTGTCCAATAATCCATTGCAGGTTGAGGTTGAATTCCTGCGGTTGGATACTCACACCCCCAAAAATACCCCACTGGAGCATCTGGAAATGTTTTACAAAGGTTTTAATGAGGTTGCACAGAACTATTACGACGGCATGATCATTACCGGCGCTCCCGTGGAGATGCTGGATTTTGAGGAGGTCACCTATTGGGATGAAATCAAAATGATTTTCGATTGGGCCCGTAAACACGTGACATCTACCCTGTACATCTGCTGGGCCTCACAGGCGGCCTTGTACCATTTCTACGGGGTCCGTAAAGTTCCTTTGGATAAAAAGATGTTCGGGGTTTTCAAGCACAGTGCTTTCGACAAAAGACATCCTCTGTTCCGCGGTTTTGATGACGAATTTTATATTCCGCATAGCCGGCATACCACCATTGAAGAAGCGGACTTGGCAGGCTTGGAGGAGGTTTCGGTCCTGTCGAAATCTGAAGACGCAGGCGTGGCGATCCTCTCATCAAGGGGAGGGCGCGAATTTTATCTGACCGGACACTCCGAATATGCGCCCCTGACCCTTCACGAAGAGTACACACGCGATATGGAGAAAGGGCTGCCTATTGACGCGCCCCGGCATTATTACGCAGAAGACGATCCCAAAAATGCGCCGGTGGTACGGTGGACCAGCCATGCTAACCTGCTGTTCAACAACTGGCTGAATTACTTTGTTTACCAGGAGACCCCGTTTGACCTGAAGGAAATAGCGTACTTAGAAGACATCAAGCAGCACGGTTAAAGGCGCACTACTCCGATGTAGTATGTGGACGGATCTCCTTCATCACCGGTCAGAAATATGCTTGAATAAACCCCTGCTTCAATTTCTATATCCCGTGTGGCCAGCGTTTCGCCATCTTCATTGACCACGCTGAGCGCATAGGCGCCCGTAGGTACGGGGATAAAGTTTTCGCCGGCTTTTCCCGTTGCCGGGGTTTCCATAGGCCGGTCACGGAATGCGGGTAGAGGGTCAGCATCGCCTATGCGCAGGGTTACCCGGTGTGCGGTGTTGGCCAGATTAAAGAACCGGACAGCAGCAATGGTGGTTGGATCAGCCGTTCCCTCCGGTACGCGGTCCTCCGTTATGAAATGCTTCGGATCTTCATGCGTACCGTATACGATTGAGGAATAATATAAGCTGTCCCTTACCGTAAATGTAGTGTCCGCAATTCTGTCTTCTGCAGAAGCGTAAATTTCCAAACTTCTGTTTTCCCTTGCATACAACAATGCGAATCCAAAATTCCTGTATGGCAGCGGGTTAAAATACTCCTGTACAGTATTGCCATCCAGGCGGTAGAGCAAACGGTCAGCGTCACCGTAAGCATTGATGAATGTCATGCCGCCAGCCGGAACAGGTTGCGGTTCGTCCCCGTCCAAACAGCTGCTCAGGAAAGCAATACCCACCACAAAGGCAATTATCCAGTTTAGTTTTTTCATTTTCATAACCTATTTTAAATAGTACGTTTCTTACCTGTCATAACGGGCGGAGTGATCTAAACGCTACAAGGCATGGCGATTCTCTCTTTTGTGCCAAATAAGAACACAAACCACGTCTCTTGGTTGTTGTCAGATAAGTCATACAGATTTATATGCTTTATCCAGATGGCAAAAAGAGAACGATTATTACCAACGTATCCCCTAATGTTGAAGAGGGGAAGTTTCCCGCCAAGGCGGTTGTCAATGAGGAAATTATCATCGCGGCAGACATTTTCAGTGATGGGCATGATGCCATCGCGGCCAGTACTTACCTGAGACATACCGCAGACGCGCTCTGGACGGAGTTACCCATGCGGTTTGTGATCAATGACCACTGGGATACCGTTTTCAGAACAGCGCGGCAAGGGCTGTATGAGTTCAGGGTAACAGCCTGGGTGGATCATTACACAACATGGAAGAAGGGGCTTAAGAAGAAATATGACGCCGGGCAGGATATAAATGTTGAGCTGCAGATCGGAGCGGCACTGTTGCGGGATGCCGCGTCCAGCAATGAACAGGAGGCTGCCCGGCTAAATGCCTGGGCGCAGGAGCTGCTGCACCTCTCGGATCCGGGCCAAAGCATAGCACTGGCACACAGCAGTGAAGTTGCGGCGGTCATGTACAGGCACCGGCATGACGCCGCCGTAACCGAGCATCCTATCATATACCGCGTGGAGGTTGAGCGGGCAAAAGCGGGCTTCAGCACATGGTACGAGCTGTTTCCACGGTCAGCTTCCCCTGAAGCCGGGCGCCACGGGACGTTTAACGATGTTGCGGGCCTGCTGCCCCGGATCGCCAGGATGGGTTTTGACGTGCTTTATCTGCCACCCATACATCCAATAGGCGAAATAAACCGCAAAGGAAAAAACAATTCATTGACTGCCGAACCTGGCGACCCCGGTTCGCCGTGGGCCATAGGAAACCGGCTGGGCGGTCATAAAGTCATTCATCCGGAATTAGGTAGCCTGGATGACTTCAAGGAGCTGATTAAAGCCGCGGGCGAATACGGAATTGAAATCGCAATGGACATTGCTTACCAATGTGCGCCCGACCATCCTTACGTGAAGGAATTCCCCCAATGGTTTACGTGGCGGCCGGACGGAACCGTACAATATGCTGAAAACCCTCCAAAGAAATATGAAGATATATTGCCGTTCAATTTTGAAACGGATGACTGGGAAAACCTATGGCTGGAGTTGAAAAGCGTCATAGACTACTGGGTTGATGCGGGCGTCCGCGTTTTCAGGATTGACAATCCGCATACCAAAGCATTTGCCTTCTGGGAATGGATGATCGGTGAGGTGAGAAAACATACCCCTGATGTCATTTTCCTGGCAGAAGCGTTTACACGTCCGCGTGTTATGGAACGATTAGCAATGGCGGGATTCAATCAATCGTACACATACTTCACCTGGCGCAATACCAAGCATGAAATCGAGCAATACATGATAGAATTGACCAATACCGGTATGCGGCATTATTTCCGGCCCAACTTCTGGCCGAACACGCCGGACATACTGCCTCCGATATTGACTTACGGCGGCGAAAACGCGCACATCATGCGTGTCGTTCTGGCGGCCACGTTATCTTCCAATTATGGGCTTTACGGCCCTGTATACGAGTTTGGAATCAATATGCCGCATGGCAGTAAAGAAGAATATACAGACAATGAGAAATATGAGATCAAGCATTGGGACTGGGACGAATACACGCGGATTGGTGACATCATCACCAGGTTAAACCGCATCCGGAGGGAAAATGCAGCGTTGCAGTCAACCTGGAACATTGCGTTTGCCGGCACGACCAACGACCAGATCATCTGCTACGTAAAAACCGATGCGGATACCGGCAACAGGCTGATTATTGTGGTAAACCTGGACGTCTTCCATACACAGGGCGCGCACGTACGTCTTCCGCTGGATAAATTAGGGATAGGCGATGATGAACCCTATACGGTCATGGATCTATTAGGTGGGGGAAAATACCGCTGGCGCGGCGATTTCAATTATGTGGAGTTAAATCCCTACCTGATGCCCGCACACATCTTTAAAGTCATAAAGCAGGAGGAACATGGCTAATAGCAACAAACTGGACGAAAGGCTACACTGGTATAAAGACGCCATCATCTATGAGCTTCACATCAAGGCTTTCCGCGATGGGAACAGTGACGGTATAGGTGATTTCGTAGGGTTGATGGAGAAACTGGATTACTTACAGGACCTGGGGGTGACAGCGATCTGGCTACTGCCGTTTTACCCGTCTCCCTTGCGGGACGACGGTTATGATATTGCTGACTACTACGCCATCAATCCATCTTATGGCGACATCAGGCAGTTCCGGAAGTTTTTGAATGCGGCACATAAACGCGGCCTCAGGGTTATTACGGAGCTGGTCATTAACCACACTTCTGATCAGCACCCGTGGTTTCAGCGGGCGCGCAGGGCACCTAAAGGGTCGGATAAAAGGAATTATTACGTCTGGACCGATGACCCGCACCAGTTTAAGGATGCACGGATCATATTCCAGGATTTTGAGGCATCAAACTGGACTTGGGACCCTGTGGCACAACAATATTACTGGCACCGTTTTTTCTTTCATCAGCCGGATCTGAATTACGACAGCCCACTTGTCCAGCAGGAGGTATTTAAAATATTGGATTATTGGTGTAAGATGGGAGTTGACGGTTTCAGGCTGGACGCTGTTCCGTACCTCTATGAACGCGAAGGCACCAACTGCGAAAACCTGCCCGAGACGCATGCGTTCCTGAAAAAGCTCCGGAAGTACATTGACGAGCGGTATCCCGGGACACTGCTGCTTGCTGAGGCCAATATGTGGCCAGAGGATTCGGCTGCATATTTCGGCGATGGCGATGAATGCCAGATGAATTACCACTTCCCCGTAATGCCCCGCATGTTCATGGCCCTTCAAATGGAGGACAAATACCCGATCACCGATATTTTTGACCAAACCCCTGACATACCGGAGACATGCCAATGGGCTATTTTTCTGCGTAACCATGATGAGCTGACCCTGGAAATGGTCACTGATGAAGAGCGTGACTACATGTACAAGGTTTATGTGAAAGACCCAAAAGCGCGCATAAACCTGGGTATCCGGCACCGCCTGGCGCCACTGCTGGACAACAACAGTAAAAAGATCGAACTGCTCAATACGCTGCTGTTTTCACTGCCGGGCACCCCTGTTATTTATTACGGAGATGAGATCGGCATGGGTGACAACTTTTATCTTGGAGACCGGGATGGCGTCCGTACCCCCATGCAATGGCACTCGGGCCGTAACGCCGGTTTCTCGGAGGCGAACCCCCAACGGCTTTATCTTCCGTTGATCCTGGATCCTCAGTTTCACTATGAGTCCCTGAATGTGGAATTACAATCGCATAACACTTCCTCATTGTTGTGGTGGATGAAGAGGGCGATAAGCACCAGGAAAAAATATAAAGCCTTCAGCCGTGGAGATATGAAGTTTGTGCATAGTGAAAATGCCAAAGTGCTTGCGTTTACACGTACTTATGAAGACCAGACGATGTTAGTCATCAACAACCTTTCCCGTTTCTCACAACCCGCTGAGCTGGACCTGAGCGCCTACAAGGGTTATATTCCGGTTGAGATAATCAGCCGCAACCGGTTCCCGGCCATCCGGGAAGATGTTCCTTACTTCATCACATTAGGCGCTTACGGAAGCCAGTCCTTTGTACTGGAGAGAATTCATCCGGAGATGGAAAACAAAGACCGTCGGAACAAGATCACGCTGGCGCGGTGGAAAGACTTGGTCGGCCGGGGAACACTGGATAAACTTGCGAATGAGGTGCTGCCCGGCTATCTGGCGCGCCTACGATGGTTTGGAGGGAAAAGCCGGGGATTAGAGAACATCCGTGTTGTGGACTACGCCAATGTCCCGCTGGATGAGAACAGCGCCTATATCCTGTTGACGGAAGTCAGTTACCGTGACGGCCTGCCCGATCTGTATCAGTTGCCCGTGGCGTTTGCCAAAGGGGAGGTTGCTTACAAATTAAACACTAACTGTCCGCAATCCGTCATCACCCATCTGGTGCTTAACGGTGAAGAAGGCATTTTGTATGATGCGATATATGGACTGGATTTCCAAAAGGCCATCATCATAAACATGGCACGGCGGCATAGCCTGCCGCAGGCGGACAGTGAGCTGGAGTTCTCGGGTAGCCGGGTGCTCAAAACGTATCTGCGTGAGAATCCTGAAATCAAACCAAGGATGCTCTCAGGTGAGCAGAGTAACACTTCGCTGACCTATGATGGCAAATTTTACCTGAAAATATACCGGAAGGTGGACCGGGCTGTGAACCCTGATGTCGAGCTGACCAAATTTTTAAGTCAGCAAACCGGTTTCAGGAACATTCCGGGCTACGTCGGTGACGTGGAGTGGAAATTCGGAAAAGAGACCATGGTACTGGGGATGATGCAGGAGATGGTGACCGGTGCCACTGACAGCTGGGAGTATATGCTTGACAGGTTGAATGACTATAATGAAGTCCTGCTCTCCGCCGCAGATACCACTGCACCGGTTGAGTTGATCGGTAGTCTAACGGCTCCCGCGGGTTACGAAGACCTTCCGGAATCCTTGCAGGAGAAGCTGGAAGCAACGGTTGCAGAACTGGTCAGCCTGCTGGGGGAGCGCACGGCGGAAATGCATCTGGCGCTGGCCTCCGAACAACGGGACCCGGCGTTCAAGCCTGAGGAATATTCACTACATTATCAGCGTTCCCTGTTTTCATCTTTGCAGTCAACGGTACGGGTTGCTTTCCAAAGCCTGAGCAGAAACCTTGATAAGCTGCCTGGTGAGGTACGCAAAGATGCGGAGGATGTGCTGGGCATGAAAGAGGAAGTGCTCAGTATTCTGAGAAGAATCTACAGCCATAAAATAGACGTCACTAAGATACGCATACATGGCGATTACCACTTAGGGCAAACGTTATATGCAGGAAACGACTTTTATATCCTGGACTTTGAAGGAGAACCTGCACGGAGTTACAGCGAAAGGCGGTTAAAATACTCGCCGCTGCGTGACGTGGCCGGTATGATACGGTCATTTCACTATGCAGCGTACGGCAGCCTGCTTTTTGACAACCAGATCAGATCCGAGGATATAGATAAACTGATCCCGCACATCGAGCAGTGGCACCACTATATGACCGGATTTTTCATGAAAGCCTATTTGGAGCGCGTGCAGGGCGCATCATTCGTACCCAGGGATAGCGGGGACCTGGACATCCTGTTGCAGACTTTCCTGATGCAAAAAGCTGTTTATGAGCTTAATTACGAGCTTAATAACCGGCCGGATTGGGTGCTGGTTCCCTTAAGGGGCATTCAGTCCATAGTGATGAAAAACAGACTTGAAAAAGTGCAATAAGACGGAAAAATGGAGATAACGGGCGATTCATTGTTTTCTGACTTTGACATTGAGTTGTTCAAGGCAGGTAAGCATTACCAACTGTATAATAAACTGGGAGCACACGCGGCAACGTTCCAGGGAAAAACGGGGATGTACTTTGCCGTTTGGGCACCGGCTGCAACATATGTGTCGGTGATCGGCGACTTTAACGCATGGGACCGGCAGCACCACCCCATGCAGGCCAGGGAGGACGATTCCGGGATATGGGAAGTCTTCTTAGCAGATGTTGGCCCGGGGGAATGCTATAAATATTTTATCGAATCGTACAACGGCTACCAAGTAGAAAAGGGGGACCCATACGCTTATCAATGGGAGATCCCACCCAAAACCGGTAGCAGGACAGCCGTGATCAGCTACAGTTGGTCTGACGGAAACTGGATGGAGAAGCGTGGGCGTGTGGACGCGTTAAAGCAGCCGTTGTCCGTATATGAGATGCATCTTGGCTCCTGGCGACGGGTGACGGACGCCGGGACAAGGCACATGACCTACCGTGAAATGGCCGCTGAACTCACAGCCTACTGTAAGGAAATGAAGTTCACCCATGTGGAATTTATGCCCGTTATGGAGCATCCATTTTACGGCTCCTGGGGTTATCAGATCACGGGATACTTTGCCCCATCCAGCCGTTACGGCCCGGCAGAGGACTTCATGTACCTGATTGATCAGCTTCATCAGGCGGACATCGGCGTGATCCTGGATTGGGTTCCGTCTCATTTTCCTACAGATGAACACGGACTGGGCTATTTTGACGGAACTCACCTTTACGAGTATCCGGATCCAAGGAAAGGCTTTCATCCTGACTGGCAAAGCCTGATTTTCAATTACAGCAGAAACGAAGTCCGCGCTTTTTTGATATCAAATGCACTGTATTGGCTGGATAAATACCATATTGACGGGCTGCGCGTAGACGCGGTAGCCTCTATGCTCTATCTTGACTATTCCCGCAAAGAAGGGGAGTGGATCCCGAATGAATATGGTGGACGAGAAAATCTTGAAGCGATCAGCTTCCTCAAAGAACTAAATGATGCCGTACATCACCATCATCCCGGTGTGCTGATGATTGCGGAGGAATCAACGGCATGGCCAGGCGTCACCGGTCCTACCACCAGCGGAGGCCTGGGCTTTGACCTGAAATGGATGATGGGCTGGATGCACGACACGCTGGACTATTTCCAAAAGGATCCGCTTTACCGCAGTTACCACCAAGGCCAGCTGACATTCAGCCTGGTTTATGCGTTTAGCGAAAAGTTTGTTCTGCCGCTTTCACACGATGAAGTAGTTTATGGCAAGCAATCCCTGATCAACAAAATGCCCGGGGACACCTGGCAGCAATTTGCAAACCTGCGCCTGCTGTATGGTTATATGTTCGGTCACCCTGGCGCAAAGATGATCTTTATGGGCGGGGAATTTGCGCAGCGCCATGAATGGCGGCATGACCATAGCCTGGACTGGCACGAATGTAACGACCCATACCATAAAGGTATGCAACGGTGGGTACAGCAGCTAAATGCCTTTTACCGGGAGCGAAGAGCACTTCATGAACAAAACTATTCGCATGACGGTTTTGAGTGGCTGGATATAAGCGATTATACCAACAGCGTAATCTCGTGGATGCGCAAAGGATTCGATAAAGACGACAGCCTGATCTTTATCGCCAATTTTACGCCGGCAGTCAGGGAGAATTACCGCATAGGGGTACCCGCAATGGGAAAATATGAAGAACTGCTCAATTCAGACGGCTTACCTTACGGAGGGAGCGGCGTGTCAAACACCGATGAACTGGAAACCTATCCCATTCCGGTGGCTGGAAAAAGCCACTCTCTGATATTGACATTACCACCGCTGGCCATCATGGTCCTGCGGCATACGACCTAGACGGGATCGCCGCTTCGGGCACCTGGCTCACACTTCATTGGCCACCCTCGCAAACTTGTTCCTATATTCGATCGGGGTGAGTCCGGTGATCTTCTTAAAGATATCCCTGAACGCTTTGGTATCGGTATAGCCCACATCAAACATGATTTCGGTCACGTTCTTTCTGGACGCTTCAAAGAAATTTTTGGCGGCTTCTATCCGTACGCGCTGTATGTATTCAATGGGGGTGTTGTTGGTGGCCTCCTTGAACCTGCGCTCAAAGGTCCTCCGTCCGGTGTTGATGAGCCTGGCCAGCATCTCTATGGTTATTTTACTGTCATAGTGCTGCTCAATGTAGTCCTGTACCGTCTTGATGTCATCGTCCCCATGGTTCCGTTGGCCCTTAAATATAGCGAACTGGGATTGGCTGTCCCGGCCGATGTCCAAGGCGAAATATTTTGAGATCATGATGGCCGTTTCCCGGTCAGCGAATTTTTCAACCAGGTACAGCAGGAGGTTCCACAGGCTGCTTGCCCCGCCGCTGCTGTAAATGTTGCCGTGCTCGGTTATGATGGCCCCGTCTGCTACTTCCACCTGGGGGTACCGCTCCCTGAATTCAGTGATGTAGGTCCAATGGGTAGAACATTTCCTGCCGTTGAGCAACCCAGTTTCCGCGAGCAGGAACGCACCGATGCACAGGCTGGCGATGCTGGAACCTTTTTCATGCAGTTTCCGGAAATACGGGATCGCCTCGGCGTTGGCCTGGACCCCCCTGGCCGTATCGCCATAGGTGGGCGGGATGATCAGCAGGTCCGTTTCGGTCACGTCTTTCAGCAACCTATCGGTTTTGATGGTGTATTCACCATTGTTGGCCGGTACATACTCGTTCAGCCCCACATATTCAACCTTGAAAATGGGTTTTTTGCCGAACGTGGCCAGAAACTCATTGGCGGTATTGAAGGTCCGGAACGGTGGAGTGACGGCTTCTATTACGCCATACTGAGGAGCAAATACAGAGATGTTCATATCAATAATCGGTATTATGCCGCAAGATAAAAATAGTTTTGTCATAATTTACCCCCAAGATTGTCATTTTCATAACCGCCGGAACTGCATTAGCCGCCGTAATTTTGGATTATAAAATTTAATAAACAAAAAAACCGATTGAACAATGACACAAGCAACAAGAATCACGGTAGAAGCAACAGCGAATGCTCCCGTGGCAAAAGTCTGGAACGCCTGGAACACACCAAGTGACATCATGCAATGGAATACGCCTGACCCCAGCTGGCATACCCCAAGCAGCGAAAACGACCTACGGGTAGGGGGTAAGTTCAAAAATCGGATGGAAGCTAAAGACGGCAGTTTCGGCTTTGATTTTGAAGGCGTTTATGACACGGTGGAGCTGCATAAGGAGATTACTTACACCATGCCTGACGGAAGGAAAGCAACTACGGTGTTTACCAGGCAGGACGGTCAAACACACATCGCAACCACGTTTGACGCGGAGACGGAAAATGACCCGGAATTCCAGAAACAAGGGTGGCAGGCAATTTTGGATAATTTCGTGAAATACGTTGAATCAACAGATTTATAAATCATTAACATTAATAACGTGAAGAAGAACAGAATAATCTTTTGGATAGCAACAGCTATCATCATCCTCTGGGAGGGTGTAATGCCGCTGAGCTCCCTACTTGTTTCGCGGGAGTACGCGACGCTGGGCACCAGACCGTTGGGCTACCCCGACTACTTCGCCTATACCCTTATCATCTGTAAGGTGCTTGGGGTAATCGCCATCGCCCTTCCAAGTGTACCGGCCAAGGTAAAGGAATGGGCATACGCAGGGCTCACCTACAACTTGATCTTTGCATTCATCAGTCATGCAGTTGTAGATAAGAATATAGGCTTTATGCTATTGCCGCTCGTCGTACTGGCCATTCTGGCGGTCTCATATTTTTATAACAGTAAACTGAGGACCAATGGCTAAGACTGATTATCGGAGCGTTGATCAGTACCATGACGCGTTCAGCGGTGAATCGCTGGCGCGGATGCAAACCATCCGGAAGATCATTCACGACGTGGTACCGGGCGTGGAGGAGGCCATCAGCTATCAGATCCCTTGTTTCAAACACAAGGGATATCTGATTTATTACTGCGCGTTTCCGAAACACATTTCCCTATCACATCCATATAGCGAAGCGTTCTGGGAACACTTCAAGGCTGACCTGGAAGGGTATAAAACCAGTAAATCGGTCATCCAGTTTCCAACGGATAAACCGTTTCCTGAAGCGCTGATCAGAGCAATCATCGCCTTCAGGAAAAAGGAGAATGACAATAATCACAATTAAATTTTTAATATCATGGAGAGTAATTCAGTTTCATTGCACCGGGTAATCAAAGCGAGCCCGGAAAAGGTGTTCAGGGCGTTTGCAGATCCCTTAGCCTATTCAAATTGGCTGCCACCGTATGGTTTCATCTGTACGGTACAGCAAATGGATTTTACGGAAGGAGGGAAGTACCACATGACATTCATCAACTTCAGCACCGGAAACAGCCACTCTTTCGGCGGGTCATTCCTGGAGATTAAACCCAATGAATTTATAAAATATTCCGACAGATTTGATGATCCGAACCTGCCGGGAGAAATGGCAACAAGCGTATGGCTGAACGCCGTCTCCGCCGGTACTGAGCTGAAAGTTTTACAGGAGGGGATCCCTGAAGTCATACCAGCAGACATGTGCTATCTCGGGTGGCAGGAATCACTGGAAAAGTTGATGAAGCTGGTGGAACCGGAAATTCCTGATGCCTGATGAGCGCCGTCTTCATTACCTTTTCCGGTAATTGCAGGAAGGCACTCACCTTTTATCAGGGATGCTTTGGCGGCACCCTGCGGCTTGAAACGTTCGGAGAAGCGCTGGACGGCTACCCGGAGACCCCTGTTATAAGTGGGTCTCTTGTTTCTGACCGCGTTGTCATACACGGCTCGGACCTTGTGCACAATGAAGGCAGGACACTTGGGAACTACATATCTATATTCCTGCACTGTACCGATGCATCTGACAGAAAAGCCCTTATTGAAAAACTGGAAATCAATGGGGGCTCTTCTGCAGATGCAAGTGACCAGAAATTGGTTGAAATAACCGACCCTTTCGGGGTACGGTGGGTACTGGGCGTATAGGATCAGATATCCACGGGACTTACCAAGGGATTTCTCTTGTCAGCGGGTTTGTTTCCTCGCTGAAAAATTTGCCCGTAGGTCCGTCCTGATCGATCAAAGCGTACTTGACGATGCGCGCTGCGGCGTCATCTACTTCACCACCTTGCTGGTTGGTGAAATCTGTCTTTGTGTAGCCCGGACAGACGGCGTTTACCTTGAATGCCGTGTCACGCAATTCATACGCCAGGTGGACGGTATACATGTTCATGGCAGCCTTGGAAGAAGCGTAGACCGCATATTTCGCATAGTCGTAGGCCGGCCAATCCGGGTCGCTCTGCAGGGTAAGCGATCCGACGCTGGTGCTGACATTCACGATCCGGGGCGCCGGGGACCTGCGCAGCAGGTCAATGAACAACTGCGTGACGTTTACAACACCATAAAGATTCACCTCAAAGACGGGCCTGAAATGATCTACCCCTGTGGTTACCGCTTGCTGCGGCACGACGCCGCTGATGCCGGCATTGTTAATCAGTATGTCTAAACGCCCTTGTTCCTTCCCGATGAGTTGCTTTGCAGCAGCAATCGAGTCTGGCCGCGTAACGTCCAGGCTAACGGCCTTCAGACGCTGAAAGCCGGCGGCGCTCAATTCTTTAACGATGGCGTTTCCCCGTTCAATGTCCCGGCTGCCCAAATAAACGAACAGTCCTTTCTCTGAGAGTTGTTTTGCGGTTTCCAGGCCGATACCTCTGTTGCCTCCTGTGATTAATACTGTTTTCATTGTGTCCACTTTAATTTACGGGGCAAAATTGCACCGGAAAAAAGTGAAACTGTTTACCATTTGGTAAAAATTGCTTAGCGGACGTTTCTTCTTATCCTGCTCAATGATTGTTGGGTAACCCCTAAGTATGAAGCTATGTAAGCCAGCGGGACACGGTTAACCAAGAACGGGTGTTTTTCCAGAAACTCCAGGTATCTGCTGGTCGCATTCTGTGAAATTACCGGAGCTTTCCTGGATTTCTGGAACATGCACATCCTGACCATCCTGTCCCTGATCTGGTCCCAGCCCGGAACGCTGCCGGAGAGGGCTTCCCAGTCCTGTTTGGAGAAGGCAAGAAGCCTGCAGTCTGTACAAGCCTGTATATACTCGGACGCGGGCGCGTCTGCTTCAAAACTTACATAGTCGACGACCAGGCTGTTCTCGCTCATAAAGCAACGCGTGATTTCCTCACCCTTGTCGTTGTAGTAACAACCGCGCATGACCCCTTCCAAGATGAAGCCGACCTGCCTGGGAATCTTTCCCGCCTCCGAGAAGTACTCTTCTTTCTGGAGCTCCAGCTGGGTCGCTTTGTTTTCGATAAGCGCAATCTGCCCTTCATTCAGGGCGCCATATTGCAAAACAAAGGTTGAAAACGCGTTCATCACAGCTCATTCAGTAACTTTTTCGCTCCGTTGAGGTCGGCGTTCCAGGTTGCTGTCCGCTCCACGGTTTTCATCTTCTCTACGGCTTGGTTGAGCCGCACCAGATCGGCATTATTCCCCGCTTCTTCAAGTTCCTTCCGCATAATAGTTATCTTCTCAAAATCCTGTATACCCTCCAGCATGCGTTCATACCGAATGGAGCTGCGGCCGCCTGGGTACACGATGTAGGTGTCGCCCGCCGGCCATGTTCTGAACCTGGAATCCAGCACGGGGTTCTCCACCCATGAGTTGAATGCCCACCGGAGGAGGCCGTCAAAGCCGGACGCCATGGCGTACCAAGCCAGATACGTTGATTCAGCCGGGTCGGAAAACGTAAACTGGTTGGGAAATGGATCTGCGCAGCAGACGTAAAACGTAGTATTTAATCTCCGGCTTTTCCGGTCGAGTAGATCTTCCCGGTCAAATGGATGGTATGCCGATACGCTGATATCGGCACTGTTCGGATACTTTTTATACGTCTTATGGTTATCCGCAAATGCCACGCCCAGGTCCGGCGCCACTGAGTGGATCAATTGGAATGCTGCATCCATGGATTGCGGGTCCCGCTCATCCATTGCGATATTGGTGATCTCCAACCATCCCTTTTGCTTCAAATGTTCCGCAAAGTCAACCAGAAAGGGTTTCCACAGCTCTTCAAATATGCGCGTGCCGGGATCCGCCTTCACGTTTACCTGTTCCCCTGAGCGCATATCTTTGTAGTGGATCTCATTATTCCATGGAATGATGGAATAACAGTTAATCATCTTGTTGATCCCGAGGTCCATCATAAATTGCACCCAGCGGTCAAAGACCGTATAATCATAAGTCCAACTCCCGTCCTCCTGTTTAGTCCACGTGATCATGTCGGCATAGGGGTCATAGGTCTGCACGTTCCAGGGATCCTTATTCAGGGTGGCGGTAATCACTTTCTGTCCGGCGTCCGCCAGCAACTGCATCACTGGCTTCATGGCTTCAAAATGCGCATCGCTCCATACCTCCACGCCCTCAACCCGTGCAACTGCCGATGGATGCTGCCATTGATCCAGATGGAAGGTCCATTCTGACGGAGGCGGCAATTCCCGGTTGATTACTTCCAGGTCCAGTTCCAGCGCCTGTAGCTTCTTTCCTTCTGACGAGACCTCAAGCGTTGTTTTGTAAACACCGGCCTCCGCATCCTGCGGAATGTCGACAGTGACCCACACCGGCCTGACGGCTTTGCCTTCAAGGTCGAAAGACTGCAGGCTGTCCAACATGTCAGCAGACAAGGAAGCGGAAAAATCTTCCGGTTTTCTGTGGCCGCAACCTTCTGCGAACTCATCGGTCATCACATACCTTACAAATCTTGCCTGTGCGGTAGCAGCCGGCAGGGAGGCGCTTCCTGACGTAAAATCGCTGAAGTCCAGCTGCACCTGATTGACGTCCTCTGCCGTCCACAATAGCACCTGCGCAGACACCCGTTCACCTTTCCATCCGGTGACCTTGTCTTTACGTTTCACTTCCACCTGGGGATTGACTGACTTTGGGTACCGTCTGTCAATGCTTACAAAAGAAGCATGCAGACCGGCCGGTACCGCGGACCAGTCCGACAGCGTATCTGCCGTGGGGTCGGGCAGTTCCTTTAAAGTTGCGGTGGTCTGGGTTGACGGGCCATTGTTGCATGCCGTAATGCTTATGCCGACCGCGGTAAACATGGAAACGAATAGTGTCAATGTGTTTGGTTTCATTGCGAAGTAGCGAAATGTTGGTTACGTAGATGTAAAATCACGGCGGGAAGATACAAAAATATTTTAGATCAGCCCCGCAGTGCTGTTTAGTGGGATCCACATAAAAATTTCTGATTTTTTTAATTTTTTGTCACCCCAAGCTGTGCTTCCGGTTTCTTTATAGTAATAACCACCTAATTTTTACTTATGAAAGACAGAAATCGCCCGCCAAATCCCATATAACACGCTCCGCCACGGCTAAATTCCGACGCATTGATCTAACTTTTCAATTTAACCTTAATAGCATGAACGTATGCATAAGCTTTTATTTACCCAAAAAACGCGGTTGACCGCGAAAATGATTTTTTTTACCATACTGATGATGGCGGTTGTTACCCCGGCCGCAGAATCAGCGGGTATGGTCATTCAGGAAGACGTGACCGTCAGCGGAGTGGTAATGGACAGTCAGGGAAATGTGCTTGCACAGGCCTCCGTAAACGCAAAAGGCATCCTGGATAGGGGCACCAAGACTGATGCAGCGGGCCGTTTTACGTTGACGGTACCGACAAAGGCAGTATTGGTCATTTCATTCATTGGCTATGAAGCAAAGGAAATCACCGTCACGGACAGCAAGCCGATCACCGTAGTGTTGGATGAATCCTTCGCTGAGCTCGAAGAAGTGGTCGTCACGTCTTTTGGCATCCAGCGGGACCGCAAGACCCTGGGCTATGGGGTGAGCGAGATGAAAAGTGATGAATTGGCCAAAGCACCGACAACGGATGTGACGAACGCATTATCCGGGAAAGTGGCCGGTGTGCAGGTAACCGGGGCTGGCGGAGGCTTTGCGGGATCAAACATTACCATCCGCGGTTTTTCCACCTTCACGGGGAGCAACCAGCCTCTTTACGTAGTAGACGGCATCCCCCTGGATAATTCAGGTGGAGGGAATTCGGTGAACAGCGGGGTGGTCAACTCCAGCCGGATTTCAGATATCAACCCGCAGGATATTGAGAATATCGGCGTACTGAAAGGGGCGGCGGCGACCGTGCTCTACGGGTCAAGGGCGGCTTCCGGCGTGATCCTGATCACCACGAAAAAGGGGAAACAAGGGACGCGCAACCAGGTGACAGTAGGCACAAACACGGCGGTGGGTACCGTAAGTCGTTTCCCCGATTTCCAGAATGAATATGCCCAGGGCAGCAACGGCGCCTACATCAACAATGTCGCCGGCTCATGGGGGCCGCGGATTGAAGGACAAATCGTGGAAAACTGGTTCGGCGAGGAAGAGGTGCTGCGGGCGTACCCGGACAATATCCGCGACATCTTGCAAAACTCCATTACATCCCAGAATGACCTTAGCTTTTCCGGTGCGACAGATAAGTACGACTACCGCGTCTCATACGGGTTTACCAAAGAAACAGGCCTGGTACCGAACAATGAGCTGACAAGGAACAACCTCTCGGTAAACCTAGGCACGGATGTCTCTGAAAAGCTGCGGGTCGGTACGTCGTTTTCCTATACCAATAACGTCTCAGACCGCACACAGTCCGGCAACCAAGGCGCTAATCCCCTGTGGCGGGGCATCTACGCGCCCAGAAGCTATGACCTGACCAACCTGCCGTATGAAGATGAAGAAGGCAATCAGCTCTGGTACGCTGCGGAAGACCACCCCTATTGGTCCATCAATCATATTACCAACCACGGCGAGGTGAACCGCTTTTACGGCAACGTGAACCTTAACTACGATATCCTGGACTGGCTGGTGGCTGACCTGAAAGTGGGTACCGACGTATTCAACTTTGCCTCCAAAGGGTTCGACGATATGGGGGTACGGAGCAACGCGAATACCAACTCAGCGGGGGCCGGCGGCGTGACGGACCGGTCCATGACCGTCCGGAACATCAACTCCTACCTTACGGTGACCGGCAACCGGAAAATCGGCGAGAATATCAGCATCTTGGCCACCGTAGGAAATGAGATTATCGCCAATTACCGCAACAGCATCCGTGCGGACGGATTGGGGATCGTGCTACGGGGATTTGACAATCAATCCAACTTTCTGACGTATAATACTACCGGATCCATTACAGAGGAACGTACCATCGGGGTGTTTGCGGATTTGGTCTTTGATTACAAAAATTTCCTTTCCGTAAACGTGAAGGCGCGGAACGATTTCTCCTCCACGCTGGCACCGGGGCACCGCTCCATCTTCTATCCCGCCCTGGCCATCAGCTGGGTACCTACCGAAGCGTTCCCCTCGCTGAAATCCGATGTGTTGTCCTCACTGAAAATCAGGGCTAACATAGGGGAGGTGGGTAAGGGCACCGGCGCATACGAGACGAACACGTATTACGGGCGGGCAAGTGCAGGGGATGGCCTGGGGTCTACCGCGGTCAATTTCCCTTTTAACGGCCTGGCAGGCTATACCCTGAACAACGGCGCCGGGAACCCGCTGCTGGAGCCGGAGTTCACCCGGGAGATCGAACTGGGAACGGAAGTGTCCCTGTATAATGGCAGGTTGTTCCTGGACGGTTCCGTCTACCGCCGAGACACGCGGAACCTGATTTTCAGCGTACCGGTTCCGTCCTCGTCCGGGTTCACCAGCATATCGACCAATGCGGGCAGGCTGTCCACTAAAGGGCTGGAACTCCTGCTACGCGTGGTGCCGGTCAAAAACGAGAACTTCAATTGGGACGCCTCCTTTAACTTTACCGCATTTAAATCCATCGTTGAAGAGCTGGCCCCGGGGGTGGATAACATTTCCATCGGTGGCTTCACCTCGCCAAATATCCGCCTGGTCGCCGGTGAAGAATACGGGCAGATCTGGTCCAATGCCTACCAACGGAACGAGGCCGGACAGGTGATCATCGGAGCAAACGGACTGCCACGCCCCACATCGGCGGTTCAGCGGGTGGGGAATCCGAATCCGAAATTTGTGCTGGGATGGAACAACACGCTTACGTTTAAAGAGTTCACCTTCTCTTTCCTGTTCGACTTTAAATATAAGGGGGACCAGTTGTCACGGACCATAGGTGATCTGCAGATAAATGGTGTTGCAGCTGAAACAGCGGAATATCCCCGGTTCAATGCCGACGGTACCCCCGCTACGCCTTACATCTTTGAGGGTGTACTGGAAGATGGCACCCCCAACAATATCCCCGTTACCGCGCAGCAGTATTATGGCCTTCAGGGCAAATATGTGGCTTGGGAAGGTTATGTCCTGGACGCCACGTTCCTCAAACTCCGGGAGGCCAACCTGTCTTACCGGTTGCCGGCGCGGCTGCTGGGAAGCCAAAAGCTCATCAAGGCGGTCAATCTCTCGGTATATGGACGCAACCTGTTTATCTACGCGCCCAATTATCCACACCTGGATCCTGAGCAAAACCTCTTGGGAATCAGCAATGCGCGGGGACTGGAGTTCGGAATCCAGCCGACAGCCCGCACCATCGGTGGCAGTATTCGTTTAACGCTCTAAGTCAGAGACTAAATTAACGTTGTAAGAAATGAAAAAGGTATTCTATAGTTTATTAACGGCAAGTACCATCCTTTTCGGATCATGTGAGAAGTTCCTTGACGTGAATGATGACCCTAATAATGTGACAGATGTGCAGATCACGCAATTGCTGCCATCCGTGACCGTTAATGTGGGTTACATGGGGGCAAGCGACCTGTTCCGCTACACCTCGTTGCTGGTCCAGCAGTTCAGCGGTCACGGCCCCAACACAGGCTTCGGGACGTTCAGGGAATACGAACGGTATAATATCAATGATTCAGACGTAAACAATCAGTGGACACGGATTTTCGGAACCACGCTGAGCGACATCCAATTGCTCATTGACAAGGCGGAGGCGTCGGGCAGCCCGCATTATGCCGGTGTGGCCAAGCTGCTGAAAGCGTATGTCTACCAGATCGTGGTGGACGCATGGGGTGACGTACCGTATTTCAACGCATCCAAACATGCCGAGAACCTTTACCCTGAAGTCGATGACGATGAGGCGATATATGCCGACCTGATCCGCTTGATTGATGAAGGAATCGGGGACATCAATGCGGCCAGCTCCGCGCTGTCTCCCAATCAGTACACTACCATCTATACCAGTAATGACTGGCCCTCCGCGCGGGAGAAATGGGAAAAATTCGGCAATACCCTGAAGCTTCGGATCTTCCTGCATTACAGCGCACGGGATGCCGCCTTCGCGTCCCAGCAGATCTCCGCATTGATCAATAGCGGCGCGCGGTTCATGGAAAGCAACGGGGATAGCTTCCAGATGTCGTTCCTGGCAGAATCGCAGCGGCAGAATCCGCTATATAGCATGGAAAACGGCCAGTTCAGGAATCAGTTTTTTCCAAACAGGTTTCTTGTGGATCTGATGAATGAGACCGGCGACCCACGCAGGAGGTCGTATTTCGTGCCGTTCCCGTACCATTCCAGCCCGGCCACTTACCGTGGCGCAAGCTTCCTGGATATTGAGCCGTCGTCTGCTTATTCCCGCATACATTCGTATATTTATGGAACTGCGTCAGCGGTTGATCCGGCACGGGTTAATCCCAACGGGAGCTTACAGGACGGTGCCATCACTTACGCGGGAGACGGGCCCGCGCGGCTGCTGACGTATGCAGAATATAACTTTATCCGCGCTGAAGCGGCGCTGCTTTACGGGGCGCCCGGCGATGCGGAGGCATTTTTTGCTGCGGGTATTCGCGCATCCATGCAGGAAGCCGGACTGACGCAGGCCGAGATTGACGGCTACATGGCAGCGCACGGCGCACTCAGTGGCACCGATGCCCAGCAGCTGGAGCAAATCATCACAGAGAAGTATGTGGCGAACTATGCCGTGCTGGTAGAACCCTGGACGGATTACCGCAGAACCGGTTATCCAAGGCTGGTGCCGCATCAGCAACCGGCAGCCATCTATAATGAGGTGCCAAGGTCGTTGCCTTATGCCCAGTCCGAAATCAACAACAATCCGCATATTACCCAAAAGCCATCCCTATTGGAACGCGTATTTTGGGATACAAGGCAATAGGAGAAAACTATGAAAAGAATAGGCCTAAGTTTGTTTCTGCTGTGCGCAGCCCTGTCGCTTGGGATCTGCCAGGACCTGGTAAACGATGCCGGTGCTGCACTGCGGCACCTGGAGGAACGCCGTCAGGAGCTCCGCATGCAGCTCAAACAGGGTAAGCGTAGCGCGTACACCGTCCTGGATGACATGCTGGCCGTGGGGCTATGGAAGGAGGCGCTGTCAAATCTGGAAGCAGGGGCTGACGTGACCGGGCCGCAAAGGGCAGTGCTGCGCGCCAAATATTGGTGGCTGAACAACGACTTTGATAAATCAGCAGATGAACTGGAGCGGCTGAGGGCCGCGGACCGTCGGTCTCCTATGGTGGCGCGCATGGATGCCACGTTGCTTATAGAGGCCTGGAAACTGCCGGAAGCCGAAGCGCTCTGCAAGGATGTGCTGAGTGCCCATCCCGGAGACGAACGGCTCAAGGCCGTGCTTGGCAGGGCGCTCCTGCTGCAAAAGAAATACGAAGAGGCACTTGCGCTGGCAAAGGACATGCAGCGGATGAACCCGCAATCCGCGGCAGCCTACCTGCTGGAGGGAGACGTGTATTTCTGGGACCAGCGGCCCGCACTTGCCGAAGCACCGATCATCCGTTGCCTTGAACTCGACCCGCTGGAAGCAAATGCCCGTTTCAGCTATGGCTATGCCATATGGCGGCGGATCGATGCCACGCAGTTGGATGACATGGCCGCCCAATGGGAGGTGGCCCTGGCTATCAACCCCCTGCATTTTCAAACCCATTGGCATTGGGGAAATGGTCACACCAACCTGACTTTTGCCGACTATGTGGACAAGGACGAGAAGGCCATTCGGGCAAAACTGGAGGCGGCGGATCAACTGGTTCGGGAAGGAAATATCGACGGCGCGCTTGCTGTGACACGGGAGGTCCAGCAGGAATACCGAAACTCCGTATTGCCGTTGATGCACCGGGCATCAATTTATTACAGCGATTTCGATCATCCCGACAGACCGGCGAGACTCGACAGTGCTCAAAGTATATTTCAGGAGGTATTGCAGACAAAGCGGCATTACGGGCCTGCTCACAACGGCCTTTCCGCAGTAATCAAGTCCAAGCGGATACCGTACCTGGCTTCGTATGACTCCGTCACCAACCGGCTAAAGAACACCGCTATCCGCGACTGGGACAACTTTGCCAAGGTGTTCCCGGATGTGGCGTATTATCCGGGCGAGATCGCAAAAGGCATGGTCTGGAATCAGTTGTACAGCGCGGTGGTGTACTTTCCGTTCCTGACCAAACAGAACAACGCCTTTGTGATCCCACCTCTGCATATCGATCTGGCCATTGCAATGAAATCACCCTATTTCCGGTTTAACACAACATTTGACAACAGGCAATGGATGGATATCCGTGGCGTGGGCAGTGGAGCGGCAGACATCGGTTACGTTGAACGCGGGGCGTACGGCGAACGGAATGTGATCCTGCATGAGTACGTGCACCTCTTCCATGGGCGCGTCCTCACCGATGAGCAGAACAGACGCATCAGGGCGCTGTACTTCAATGCAATGGAAAAGGGGCTGACACTGGATTATTATTCACAGAATAACGAATCCGAATACCTGGCCCAGACTTATCCGGCTTATTTTGAACACGTAAAGGTACACCCCTTGGATTTCAAGTCCATGAATACCCACCATGACCTGGTTACCAAAGACCCTGAAATGTATAGGTTCTTGCAGGAGCTCACCGCAAAAGAAGCAGCCTACCTGGCGGGAGACGAAAGCGCAATGGCGTCCAATTGGGCCCAGGTATACCTGAACCTGAGCAACCGTGCACAACGTACGGATGCAGACCTGGCCCAGCGCTACCTGGACACCGCGCTGGTCTACGACAGCCGGTATCTGCCCGCATTGCTCGGATATGCCCGTCTGAAGTTGGCAGCCGGCGATTTCGCCGGCGCAAAACGCTACGTGCAGGAGGTGGTGGAACTGGACAGCGGATACGCGCCGGCTTATGTGGTACAGGCTGAAATCGCCGGTAAAGAGCAGGGCGATAGCGAAGCAGCCATACGCGAACAGGCGATGTTCTATGATAAGGCGGTAGCCAAGGAAACAGACTTCCAGATCAAAGCTCAGAATGCGATCCAGCTGCGGACGTTTTATCACCGGAACGGCCTGATCGCAGAAGCTGTCCGGGCCGCAGATGAATATGTAACCATCGGAGCCGAAGTGTCCACGTACCTCAGGGACCGGAAGGATGATGCCCGCGCATACGCCGCCACTGAACGGGCGCTGTTAGGAAATCCGGAGCCACTCGCCGAACTGACTCAACTGGTTGCCAAAAGGCCGCAAAACTACAATCTGCGTGGAAATTATGCGGATGCCCTGATTGCCAATGGACGGTATACAGAAGCTGTCAGTACCTTACTGGAAGCCCAACGCATCCTGGAAGCGTCTTCAAGCGGCCGCCCAGATTTTGAACTGCGGATAGCCGAGGCCTACGCCATGCAGCCGGATAAAGGAGATTCCCTGAATGTATATATAGGTAAATTGCTAGCAAACGGGATAGACACAGACCGCTTGGATGAACAGCATAACCAGCGCCTGGTACGCCTGTTGAGCAAGGTAGGCAAGGGAGAGGAAGCGGAAGCCCTGTTACAAAAACTTCCCCGGGATGGGGACCGTTTCTACCGGTCATCCCGTGCGCTGTCGGAAGCCCTGCTGGCAGTGCGCAGCGGCCGCGCGCAAGAGGCCGTCGCTTTATTCGAGGAGTCCATCCGCCTTAACCCCCATCAGGTACAGGCATATCAGGAACTGAAGACACTGTATAGCGGTGATCAAGTGAAAATCAACCGCCTGGATGAAGCAATGGAACTAAGGCTTAACTATTAACGCTTGCGGCAGCATCAGCAAAAACGGGATGCTCCTTGCATAGTCCAGTTTTTCGTAAAAGATGCCCAATTTTGAAAGGTTCCTGTAGTAACTATCGATATGCTTGTAGTAGTACTTTTCCGATGGAATATACCACGCCCGTTCGCCTAGCTTCTCTTTCAAAAACCATTTCTCCAGCAAACGGGCCATCCTGCAATTGCCGTCCACAAAAGGATGAATGTTTACGAATACCAAATGAATGAATGCTGCATAGTAAAAAGTTTCATCAACCGTCAACTCCCGGCTTAAAAGACCATCTAGCTCGTTCCAGAACTTCTCGTAATCCATGTCCGCGACTAGCTGATCCTCCGTCTCACATTGTGTCTCTCCGGCCTTATACTTCATCAGGACTCTACCGGCGTTCCTGAGTCCGCCTCTTTCAAGTTCCGCCGAAAGATGAGCGGTAACTAATCGGTGCGCTTTATGGGAGTTGGCCTTCGTAAGGCGGTTGTTCTTAGCAAAAAGGTAAGCCTCATACAGGTCATCCGGCTTCTCGGTGAGCGCTGAAGGGTACTCCACATCCAGCATCTTATACATCACATAGTGCTCCACCTCCATTTGTTCCGCTTCGATTTTAGAAGACGATATCACGGAAACCGAAGTAAAATGAGTAAAGCTGTAACGGCTTAGGGTAATCTTTTTGATCTCTGCGAACGCAGCGCCCAAATCAACTTCTAACAAAGATTTCCATGTGCTGAAATATTCCGGTGCAACCAATCTATCCATTGCTTAAACTGTCCTGCAAATATACTGACCCGTGCGCCCTTATTAAAATACCTAAAAATAGGGATTTGCTTCCTGTATCTAAGCCACGGAATCGCAATATTTGGCTTTCTCACAATTATTGTTGAATTTGGCACTTAACATTTATATGATGACGATCCGGAAGACGCTGTTCCTGTTGTTGTTTCTCGTGCACGGAGGGGCCTATGGGCAGGATGGCCGGCCCAATATTATCCTTTTTATCGCAGATGACATCAGTGCCGAAGATATCGGATGCTACGGTGACCCGGTTGCAAAAACCCCGGTGATGGACCGTATGGCCAGGGAAGGCATAAGGTTCACCAACGCTTATGTGACCACCAGTTCCTGCAGCCCGAGCCGCTGCAGCATCCTCTCGGGCAGGTACCCGCACAATACCGGCGCAGCCGAACTGCACATGCCCCTTCCGCCGGAGGTGCTCACTTTTGCCGAGCTCTTGCATGAAGCGGGGTATTATACCGCCCATGCAGGCAAATGGCATATGGGCGATGCGGCGAAACGGGGCTTTGACCTGATCCAGGAAGGCAACAAGCTGAACGGCGATGGGGGCGAGGCCAGGTGGGTGAGCACACTGCAGGCGAGGCCGAAGGACCGGCCATTTTTCTGCTGGTTTGCAGCATTCGACGCACACCGCCCCTGGGGGCCGAATGACCTGGGCGGAACGCACCGGCCCGACAGCGTTCCGGTGCCACCGTACCTCGTTGACGCGGAGGACACACGCGGTGACCTGGCGGCATACTATGACGAGATCAGCCGGTTCGACCGGTCCATAGGCGAGGTGGAGGAGGAGCTCAGGCGGCAGGGTGTGGCAGAGAACACGCTGATCATCGTGCTCTCGGATAACGGAAGGCCTTTCCCCCGCAGCAAGACCCGCCTGTACGACAGCGGCGTGAAGACGCCCTTTATCGTGATGTGGCCCGGTGGTACGGGGGTACGCGGTGCGGTGAGCAACAGCCTGCTCAGCACGGTTGATATCGCCCCGACGCTGCTGTCACTGGCGGATATCAGTGTTCCGGATGACTTCCAGGGTGTGTCTTTCGCCGCCCTTCTCAGTAACCCGGACACGCGCGTCCGCGACCACGTATTTACCGAGCACAACTGGCACGACTATGAGGCCCTGGAACGGATGGTGCGCACCGAGGACTTCCTGTATGTGCTGAACCTGCGCCCTTCCCTTGCCAACCAGGGTCCGGCCGACGCGGTAAACAGCCCTTCGTTCGCAGACCTGCAGCGGCAGCGGGACGCGGGCAGGCTTACTGCTGCCCAGGCCGACGTATTCATGAGACCGCGGCCGCATGAAGAACTCTTTGACTGCCGCAGTGATACGGATCAGCTGGTAAATGTAGCCTCGCTGCCGCAGTACCGCGGCGCGCTTGAGCGGCACCGTGCCTTACTGGCGGAGTGGCGCAGGGAAACCGGTGACACTGAACCGGCTGACCTCACGCCGGACAGGTTTGACCGGGAGACCGGTGAGCGGCTTTAGGCTGGATTATTGCTGCTGCACCTTCAAGGCACCGTTGGCCCAGAGTGACTCTCGGAGTACCTGCACCTGGTTCCGGTTCTTCACATCCAGTTTGATGTATAAATTGCTCACATGGTATTTCGCGGTACTCACCGTGATGAAAAGCCGCTCGGCGATTTCCTTGTTGGTCAGACCATCCCAAATGCACAGGAGTACTTCGGCCTCCCGTTCGGTGAGGTCATATTTCGTTTTCAGCGCATCGGCCATGATCGGCTTTGCCTCTGCAGTGTTTACTTCCAATGTCTTCAGATAATTATTCAGCTCTTCGCGATAACGGTCATTCTCATGCTGCAACGTCCGTACCTTGAATATGATGGCAAAACTGATGGCGATGATCTCGACGGCGCTGACCAACCGGAAGGTATGGATGCCAAACCAGGTAAACGCTGATGAATCGACATGGGTGTAGAGCACATATAACAACCCCGTTGCGACAACCAAGGTGAATGTCAGCACCAGGAAGCGAGCATAGACGTCGTGACGGAAACGGCGGACGGCAAGGTAAAGGCAACTGGACGGAAACAGAAAGCATAAGGCGTAGACAAAGACGCTTATGGCCGGGCTATCGGTAAGCGTATAGATCAGCGCCCCGGCCAGCATAACAGCCGACAGCACGATAAACCATTTTTTAAAGCGCTCGAACGTGGTATTCAGATCAAGGAAATAATAGGTAAAGGGCACGGCGACAATGGCCGTGATAGCATTGTTCCAGATCATCAGATAATCCATGGTCCAGCGCCCGCCTGAAAAGTAATAGAACATCCCGTCCTCATAAAAAAAAGAAATAAAGGTGAAGAACAGGAGGAAGCAGTAAGTGACGAACCGTCTATCCCGGAAGATCAGGTAAAAAACAACGTTGAAAATCAGCGACATGAACGCAAGGCCGTAATAAAAGCCGATGCGGAGCAGATTATCGTATTCTGCGCTTACAAACCGGTTATGCTCCAGTAGCTGCACTTCCGGCAGCCGGGGCGCCGGGCCTTCGGTTTCGAGGTAAAAAACTGAGTCGCGTGCAGCGAACGTGTACTGCGGAAACCGTGTGCGGAGGGCGCCGGAGTGGTTGCCGGAATCCTGCGCGATGGGGGTGAGGCGGTCTCCTTCCGCCATATAAAGGCGATAGCCATGCACGCCCGCCGATGGGATCCGTAAAACGGTCTGCGCCCCGCGTAACCGGGTCGGGACGGTGCCCCGGATCCAGGTGTTTCCCAAACTGTCCGTGGCAATGGCCAGCTCAAGGCGATTGTCCATCGGCCTAAATTGGCCGGGCAATGCCGGTTGAACGTCAGGCGTGTGGGCAGTGCATACCGTGGAACCGATGAACAGAAAAAAACAGGAGGAAAGCAGGAAGTAGAGATGCCGTGTCATAGGTAAGGAGATTATTTTAGGTAAGCAAAAATAGTATTTTCTTCCGATACATTGTTTTTTCTGCAAACCTATACCAAAGTATAGGGAATTTTTGCACCACAATGATTAGGTTTGCACTCGATTAACCACAAAATTCTGCCAAATGCGTGATATCATCTACCAACAGTCATCTGCCGAAATCGCAACCGTTTTGCCTGTTTGTTTCCGAATGATTTAACGGCGTAAGGCCAATAGCTGGAAGTTAGATGACCACCTGGCATTTGTCGTGTATAAACCCGTTTTTAACCATTATTATATGATGAAATCGTTTACAAGAAAAATGGTGCTGCCCATACTGTTGACAGCAGCCTTTTGCGCAGGTACGGCCCGCGACAGCCGGGCGCAGGAAGCCTTTCTAGGTGAAATACGGATGTTTGCCGGCAATTTTCCGCCCAGGGGGTGGGCGTTTTGCCAAGGGCAGATATTACAAATCAATCAGAATACAGCCTTGTTTTCGATTCTAGGCACCACTTATGGCGGGAACGGCACCACGACATTCGCCTTGCCGGACCTGCAGGGAAGGGTGCCTATGGGCCCTGGGTTGGGGCCTGGCCTTACACCCCGTACATTGGGAGAATCCGGCGGGCAGGAAATGATTACACTGAGTCAGAGCAACCTGCCTGCCCACACCCATTCCCTTCCCGGCGTGCAGGTGAGTACCGAGACCGCTACCGAGCAGGTTGCCGGAACCAATGGAGCCAATACGCTGGCGGCGCCTACCGTGGCCGGCCGGTCGGTCCAGGCTTACAACAATGCAACGCCCGGAGCAGCGCTCAATGGAGCGGGAACGTCTTCGGGTAGCACTGGATCGGGTATTCCGGTAAACAATATGCAGCCTTATACCGCGATCAACTTTATTATTTGCCTGCAGGGGATATACCCATCAAGGGACTGATTTTCGTCAAGCACTTCACTACTTGTTCCATAATAAACCGTCTATGAAACATCCCTACTCCGTTTTGCTGAAAGGCCTCCTCTTTATGATATTGCCATGGGCCGGCTTGTCGCAGGTATCAGCCCAGATCACGTTCAACCCAACTTTTGATGCGAACGTTATTGGTCCCGATCCGGTTACCAGTTTCGGGGTCACGCACCAGGGGGTGCTCTTTGATGTCGTGTTTACCACCGCAGGTGACGGCGGCGATATTGCGTGGCACTCCGAAGATGGGCACGACGACTCCCCGGCCATCAATTTGGCGTCGGCGGGAGGAGGAAATACCAGTACCCGTGAGGTGGTTGTCATTAGCCGCAACGACGGGGATGATTTCAGGCTTTCCATGTTGTACATAGACAATACCGCGGAGCCTGTGACGGTGGAAGGGTTTCTCGACGGAACGGCGGTAGCGGGGAGTTCGCGGACGGTTGCAACCGGTGACAACGAGACCCTTGTTTTCGGGGACATCCTCGTGGACGAGGTGCGGATCAGCTCGGATGACTTCTTTCTCACGATTATTGACGGTATCGCGGTGGTATCCGACGTGACACCGCCCACGGTAACCGCGATTGAGGTGAGCGGCACGCCTTCGACTTCCGCGATCCAGTTTACGGTCTCGTTTGACGAGGAGCCGGGCGACGTATCGACTACGGACTTTGTGCTTACGTCAACAGGGACGGCCAGTGGAAACATAGCCAGTATCTCACCGGCTAATGCAAACACCGTTACTGTGACCATCGACCAAATCACTGGAACGGGCACGCTTCGACTGGACGTGGTGGCCGGAAACGGTATCACGGATATATCTGGCAATGGCGGGGGAAATAACGGGTATGTGGCTGCATTCACGGGAGGAGAATTTTATACAATAGCTGCCAATAGCCCTCCAACCGTCACCGGATTGCCCTCAGAAATTACGGTGCAGGAGGACGCTACAACGGATCCATTGGATATTTCGTCTGCCACCATCAGTGACGTTGATGTAGGCTCGGGGCAACTCACGTTAATATTCGATGCAGACGGCGGAATTTTCGATATCGCTGCCGGAACCGGCATTACAATTACCGGGCATCTGACTGATCATTTGACACTCACCGGTAATCTGACAGACCTAAATAACTATATCAATATCCCCAGCAATATTTATTTCCGTCCTGATCGCGATCTCAGTGGTGACAACGCGGCTACGGTAGACGTGTCTATCAATGACAACGGGAATACGGGCACCGGGGGAGGAACGGATGTCTTTGTTGGAACCATAAACATTAATATTACACCGGTAAACGACGCGCCAACCGTCACCGTACCGGCAACCATCGCTGTGAATGAGGATGATCCCTCGGCGCTCACCGGCATCAGCTTTGCCGATGTGGATGCGGGGCCGGGAATGGTAACGGCTACGTTTTCCGTTCCGACGGGCGCGCTAGCCGCGACCAGCGGAACCGGCGTCTCGGTGGGTGGAACGGCCAGCGCCTTGACCATGACCGGCACGATAGCGGATATCAATACTTTTATCGCTTCAAGCGGCTTGATGTACACCACTGCACCGAATGCAACCTTGAATGTAACGATGACCGTAACGATAACTGATAACGGCAACACGGGATCGGGTGGGTCGCAGCAGGATTCCGAAACGCTTACGCTGGAAGTGACCGCTGTCAACGACGCGCCTACGGCAACCAATCTGACGCAGAGCAAAGTCGCCACAGAAGACGGTGGCGCTGTAGCATTAGATGATATCGTGGTGACAGACGTCGACGGTGCTGCTGAGGTCATTACCGCAACGCTGACGATGAGCAATCCGGCAGCGGGTTCGCTAACGACGGGTACTTTCGGCTCGGCTACATCCACTTACAATTCCGGCACGGGTTCGTGGGCGGTCACTGGTCCGGTGGCCGACGTGAATGCGGCATTGGCGGCGGTGGCCTTTACACCGTCAGCCGATTGGGACCAGGAGTTTACAATCACCACCCGCATCCGCGACGCCGCCGGTACTGGGCCCGCTGATGGCACGATCACCGTTTCGGTCACTGCGGTCAACGATGCGCCGGTGATCACGGTTCCAGGCTCGATAACCGTTACGGAAGATGTGCCTACGTCTTTGACAGGCATCAGCTTTGCCGATGTGGATGCCGGGCCGGGAGTGGTAACGGCTACGTTTTCCGTACCGACGGGTTCGCTGGCCGCGACCAGCGGAGCCGGCGTCACTGTGGGTGGAACGGCCAGCGCCCTGACCATGACCGGGACGATAGCGGATATCAATGCTTTTATCGCTTCAAGCGGCCTGACCTACACGACCGTTCTGAATGCAACGGCGGATGTGACCCTAACAGTAACAATCAACGATAACGGCAACACGGGTACTGGAGGGGCACAGCAGGACTCCGAAACGCTTACGCTGGAAGTGACCGCTGTCAACGACGCGCCGGTGAACACCGTCCCCGGCGCTCAATCGGTCGACCAGGATGGGACACTGGTATTCAGCACGGGTAGTGGCAATGCGATTTCCGTCGCCGATGTAGATGCGGGGGTAGGCAACATACAGGTCACATTGACGGCTACAAACGGTTTGATTACCTTAGGAAGCACTACAGGGCTGACGTTCACCAACGGCAACGGAGCGGGTGATGGTACCATGACCTTTGAAGGCTCCATCACCGACGTCAACACGGCGCTTAATGGATTAGCGTTTGCGCCTACGGCTGGCTACAATGGCGCGGCAATCTTGCAGATGGTCACCGATGATCTTGGACTTTCCGGGTCGGGCGGCAGCCAGACGGACACGGATGTCATTGCTATCACGGTGAACCCGATCAATCCGGTAGTCATGGCTGTAGGTTCGGTTACACCGGACGGATCATACAAAACAGGGGATGTGATTTCCCTGACGGTAGCATTCGATCAGACCGTAACGGTCAATACCGCCGGGGGTGTTCCAACCCTGCTGCTGGAGACCGGAAGCACGGATCAGGCGGCAATATATGTGTCCGGATCGCGATCAAACACCCTGGTGTTTAATTACACGGTACAGGCGGGCGACGGGAGTGCCGACCTGGACTACGTCGCTACGGCGGCCCTGATGATGAACGGCGCAACGATCCGGAACGCGTCCGGCCGGGATGCCGTTTTGACGCTTCCGGCGGTTGGCGGACCCAATTCGATAGCCGGGCAACACAATCTCGTGATTGACGGGGTGGCCCCTTCGGTGATCTCGGTTGATGTGCCGGCAAACGGCCACTACCGGGAGGGGGATGCATTGGACTTTACGGTGAACCTCAGTGAGGCCGCGGTAGTGAACACCGTAGGCGGCACACCGTATCTCGGACTGACCATTGGCACGGCTACCGTACAGGCGGCCTATGCAGCCGGTTCGGGCAGCACCGCGCTGGTGTTCCGGTATACCGTGCAGGCAGGTGATATGGATATGGACGGCATTGCCGTGGGCGGCAGCCTGGTCCTGAATGGCGGCACGGCGCGCGACGCTGCGGGCAACGATGCCGTGCCCGTGCTGAACAGCGTGGGCAACACCGGCAACGTACTTGTAAATACGGCGCACCCCTCGGTAAACCTGTTCACTGCGGCGACTTCTCCCACCAATCAAGCCTTTACCCTGACCATCACGTTCAGCGAGGCGGTTACCGGATTTACCGCCGGGGATATCACCGCAAACAACGCCACAGTAAGCAGTCTGCAGACTTCGGACAACATTAGCTATACCGCGCTGGCGACACCTCTGGCCGACGGTGCAGCGGGCTTTTATGTCCCGGCAGGTGCGGTGCAGAACATCGGCGGAAACGGTAACACCGTTTCCAACACACTTACCGTGATGTATGACGGCACAGCGCCGGCGGTAACCGCTGTTGCCGTGCCGGCCGCCGGTACGTATAGGGTCAGCGAGGCGTTGGAGTTTACCGTCAGCTTTAGCGAGGCGGTGGCGGTCAGCGGCACGCCGTACCTTGGGATATCCATTGGCAGCACCACCGCGCAGGCTGTGTACATCGGCGGCACCGGCACCAGTACGCTGCTTTTCCGTTATATCGTGCAATCGGGCGACCTGGACGCTAACGGTATCGGCGTAAGTAGCGCCATTGCCCTCGATGGCGGTACCATACGGGATACAGCCGGCAACCATGCCTCGCTTGCGCTGAATGGCGCCGGCGGTACCGCTGCGGTGCTTGTAGACGCAGTGGCACCTGCCGTAAATTCCGTAGATGTGCCCGCTGCCGGTTATTACACGACCGGTGATAATTTGGACTTTACCGTTCATTTCAGCGAGGCAATAACGGTAACAGGTATACCCGCGGTCCCCGTTACCATCGGGGCCAACACGGTAAACGCCTCCTATGTCAGCGGCAGCGGTAGCAGCGGCATCGTATTTAGACATACTGTACAGGCTGGCGAACAGGACCTGGACGGCATCAGCTTAGGTAATGCCATTATCCTTGATGGCGGTACCTTGCGGGATGCTGCCGGCAACGATGCGGCGCTTACATTGAACAATGTTGAAAATACCACCGATGTACGCGTGTACACGGCCGTGCCAACCGTAATACTTTCGTCAACCGCGGCTTCACCGGTAAACGGCGCGTTCAGCGTTATGGTAACCTTCAGCGAAGCCGTAACCGGTTTTGCTGCCGGGGACATCACCGCAAGCAATGCTACCGTGAGCAATCTGCAAACTGCGGATAACATCACTTATACGATGCTCGTAACGCCCACGACGGACGGTGCGGTAAGTGTGGAAGTCCCCGCCGGCGTTGCGGTGAACATAGGCAACAATGGCAACACGGCTTCCGACATGCTTGAGATTGATTACGACGGTACGGCCCCGGCTGCCCCGTCTGCTCCGGCGGCGGAAGCAGGCGACACAGAAGTTACCCTGGAGTGGGCGGCCAATACGGAACCTGACCTCGTTTCCTACCGCGTTTACGGCGGTGCGGCCACGCATCCGGCCGTGCTGCTGGCAACTGTTGCTGCGGGGACGACCACGTATACCCATACCGGGCTGACCAACGGCAGGGAATACAGCTACCGGATCTCGGCCGTGGATGGGGCGGGCAACGAGAGCCTGCTGTCGGAAACGGCAACGGGGGTGCCGATGGCCGGGCAGACAATCACGTTTGGAGCGTTAGCGGCGATGACCTATGGAGACAGCCCGCTGGCGCTGACGGCCACGGCTTCCTCCGGGCTGGAGGTGTCCTACAGCAGCAGCGACCCGGCGGTGGCCTCGGTAACGGGCAGCGTGCTGACGGTGCTTAAAGCAGGCGCGGTGAGAATCACGGCATCCCAGGGGGGGAACGCGGCGTTCCATGCGGCAACGCCGGTGACGCAACAACTGACAATCAACCCTGCGCCCCTCATGGTGACGGCGGATGCCGGCCAGAACAAGGTGTACGGTTCTGCCGACCCGGCACTGGCCTTCGACGCCACCGGCTTTGCGCCCGGCGATGATGAAAGCATCCTGACGGGTGCGCTGGCGCGTGCACCGGGCGAGGACGTAGGTGCCTACCCGATCACCCGGGGTACGCTGGATGCAGGCCCGAACTATGCGATTACGTTCACGGGCGCCGACTTTTCGATCACCCCTGCGGCGATCACGGGCGTTACGCTCACCGGGGATAGCTTCGTTTACGACGGCACCGAACATTCACTTGCTGTCGAAGGCACGATGCCGGAAGGCACCTCGGTAAGGTACTCAAACAACGGGCGCACGGATGTGGGCAGTCAGGAGGTGACCGCCACGGTGAGTGGAGCCAACTATCCGCCGCTGACGCTGACCGCTACATTGACCATTACCCCCGCTACGCGCGGTATAAGCTTCCCGGACCTGCCCGAAAGCACCTTCGGCGATGCGGCGATGGATCCCCGAGCCACAGCCAGCAGCGGTGAGGAGATCATCTATACGAGCAGCAATCCGGCAGTGGCGGAGGTCACCTCAGAGGGACATATCCGCATCACCGGCGCAGGCCGGGCCACCATTACGGCGACGGTGCCGGAGAATGGTAATTACAGCAGCAGACCGTCCGTGAGCCAGACGATGGTTGTAAACAAGGCTCCCCAGACCATCACACTTGATGCCCCGGCGGAAGTGAACCGGGATGCGGGCAGTATCGTACTGGAAGCGACTGCCAGCAGCGGGTTGCCGGTAACGCTTTCCATTGACGATGGGCAGGTGGCCGCGCTGAATGGCACAGCACTGCAGATCCTGCGGTTGGGGACGGTGCGTATTACCGCCACACAGCCCGGCGACCCCAACCACGAAGCGGCCGAGCCGGTAACGGCAAGCGTACGGGTGGTTGACCCGGCTCTGGAGCTCCCCATACGCGTGCATCCGGCGGTGTCGGTCAACGGGGACGGCATCAACGAGTTCCTGATGATCGAGGGAATCCGTGACCATGCCGATAACCGGGTGACCATCATCAGCCGCAATGGCACGGTGGTTTGGGAAGCCAATGGTTATGACAACGAACGCGTGGCCTTCCGTGGGATCGGCACAGGACAGCAGAAGATGCCTGCCGGCACGTATTTCTATCTGGTTGAGGTCAGGGTCAACGGACAGTGGCGCCACCAGAAGGGATATTTTGTACTGCGGTACTAAACTGTAGAGGTTACCAGAAGCGATAACGAAACAGCATTAAAATGAAACGGAATCTGATTCTAGTGTTATGGGGCATGCTGGCGGGAACCGGCCTGCAGGCCCAGCAGCCGCTGACGCACACACAGCACGGACAGCTGCGTACGGTATTGAACCCGGCGGCGAGCCTTATGCACGGGGAAGGGGCGGTGAGCGTGATAGGCCGGAGGCAATGGGTGGGTGTGGACGGCGCGCCCACGGTGTTCTGGGGCAGCGGTCATGTCGGACTGGCGGCTATGGGTGCTACCGCCGGGGTCAATATCCGCCACGAGAGCCTCGCGGTGGAGAAGCTCACCGAAGCCTCGGCGTTTTTTGCCAAGGGCGTGCGCATTTCGGAGACCGAATACCTTGGCCTGTCGCTGAATGCGGGGATCAGCTATATGGATGGGCGTTTCTCCCGGTTGGACCCGCAGGATCCGGCATTCCGGGAGGATGTACGGGAGACGGATGCTTTGGTCGGCTTCGGCGTGATGCTCTACCGCCCGGATCGCTACTATGTGGGACTTTCCCTGCCCCGGCTGATGCTGGGTAACCTCGGCGTGGCCAGCGACAGCCGGTATAACTTCCGGAACGTTTATCATCTCTCGGCGGGCGTGCTGTTTAACCTGGGGGCTGACTTCCAGTTCCGTCCGTCGCTGCTTGCGACCTATGCAGAGAGCCTGCGGCCCCAGGTGGAGGGCTCAGCCATGTTTTTTGTGCGCCGCCTGTTCGGCCTGGGGCTGAATGCGCGGAGTTACGGCGATCTTGCAGGGATGGCACAGATCAATTACGGGGGCTTCGGTATTGGCTATAGCTATCAATTCAACCCTAAAAATGAACCGTTGAACAGGCGTATCAGCAATACCACCCATGAGATCGGGCTGAGTTATCGCTTTGGCGGGACGGCTGGACTGCTGTAGGACGCCAATAAATTAAACCGGATAGGCCGTATCATTCTTGGTTTCTGAAAGAATGAAAAAGCTCTGCACGGTCACAATATTGGGGAGTACCGCCAGCTTATGACGTAAAAAAAGGTGGTACTCCTCCATATTGGACGTTGCGATCTTCAAAATGAAATCGAACGAACCGGTCATCTGATAACACTCCATCACTTCCTCGAATTGCGCGATGCTTCGCTCAAACTCACCAAGCGTCTTGGCCGTATGTTCTTTCAACAGTACGTGTGAAATGGCGATAAGCGTTTTGTCAATCTTCCTCCGGTCAACGATGGCAACGATGCGGGTGATATAGCCCTGGTCCTTGAGGCGCCGGACCCGCTCATGAATGGTGGCTGGGGATTTGTTTAGCTTGTAAGCCAGCTCTTTATTGGTTAAGGAGGCGTCGCGCTGCAATAGCCGCAGAAGCGCTTTGTCAGTACTGTCAAGAGGAGGAGAGGTGCTCATGTTTGCGGAAGTTGAATAAAAGTCAGTCTGTTTGCACTATCGATATCGTCCATGATGAATAAATTCGGTTTGTTATGCAAATAAACAAATATTTTACGGAAATTTTTTATATAGTTGTTTGTTATAGCCATTAATGTGAGTTTTGCCATATATTATTCAGTAAAATTGATGATGTGTTATGGCAAATGATTATGTCTCTAAGGTACTGACCGGACCGGCAGCGAAGCGCTTCGGCGACCTTTGGCATCTGGTTGGCAATACGCCCATGTTGCGCGTGGATTATATGTATAAAGGAAAGCCTGACAGTATTTATGTCAAATGCGAACACTATAATCTGACCGGGAGCATTAAAGACCGTATGGCACTGTATATCCTGCACCGCGCATATGCTCAGAGGCTCATCGCGCCGGACGACGTGATCGTTGAGGCAACAAGCGGAAATACAGGGATTGCATTTGCCGCCATCGGAAGGGCGCTGGGACATGATGTGAAGATCATTATGCCTGATTGGCTGAGCAAAGAGCGGGTGGACATCATCAAAAGCCTGGGTGCGGAAATTGTATTGGTATCAAAAGAAGCGGGCGGCTTTATGGGAAGTATCCGCATGAGCGAGGAAATGGCCGCACATGGCGGGGTGTTCCTGCCCCGGCAGTTTGAGAACTGTTTCAACGCCGAGGCTCATGAACGGACGACCATGGAAGAAATCTGGCGGCAGCTGGCCACCATTAACCTGAAACCGGATGCATTTGTGGCGGGCGTTGGCACGGGCGGAACCATAATGGGCGCGGCAAACTGCTTTAAGAAGCGGGACGCAACGATTGCTGTGCACCCGCTGGAGCCTGCAGAAAGCCCTACCCTGAGCACCGGATATAAAGTGGGCGCACACCGCATCCAGGGAATATCTGATGAATTTATTCCTGCTATTGTTCAGTTCGGTGCCCTGGACGGCGTCGTGCAATCCGGTGACGGAGATGCCATTATTATGGCGCAGCAGCTGGCCCGGTCGTTGGGTTTGGCCGTCGGGATCTCTTCAGGCGCCAACGTGGTGGGCGCTATCAAAATTAAAGAGCGATTGGGACCGGATGCAACAGTGGTGACCGTGCTTTGCGACTGCAACAAAAAATACCTAAGCACGGATCTGTTCAGGACAGAGCCGGAACGGGAGGGATACATCAGCGTGGACACCCGGCTCATCGGTTATGAGCCGCTGTCACGCCTTGAAAACTCCGTGCTGGATACCATGGATGGAACTTTTGTAAACTAAAATTGATGGCTAGATATACCATGCTGTTGGCCGTTTTGGCGGCCCTCTTAGTGGCGCTCGTCTGTCCGGGGAACGCCGTTTTGGCTCAGGATACCGTTTCATACGAAGACGTCGAGTTCTTTTCAGCAGATGAATCTATGGACGCGGTGAACGACGGTCCAGCTTCCCTCTGGACGATCTTTGTAGCCGGTTTCATCGGGGGCGTCGCCGCATTGCTGATGCCGTGCATCTTTCCGATGCTGCCACTTACAGTGAGTTTTTTTACTAAGAGCAGCCATACCAAGGCGCGTGCTGTAGCCCGGTCACTGCTCTATGGGTTGTCTATCATTGTGATCTATGTAGCCCTGGGGCTCCTGATCACGGTTGCCTTTGGAGCGGATGCACTGAACAGCCTTTCCACCAATGGCGTTTTCAATCTGCTGTTCTTTCTCCTGCTGGTGGCGTTTGCCGTTTCATTCCTAGGGGCGTTTGAGCTGACGCTTCCAGCCTCATGGGTGAACAAGATGGACGCCAAAGCCGACAAAGGTGGTCTCATTGGCCTCTTTTTTATGGCTGCGACGCTGGCGGTGGTGTCGTTTTCCTGTACAGGTCCTATCATCGGCACCTTACTGGTCCAGGCTGCAACGATGGGTGAGCTGCTGGGGCCTGCGGCAGGCATGTTTGGCTTCTCAACGGCGCTGGCGGTTCCTTTCTCGTTGTTTGCCATGTTTCCGGGCTGGATGAAGAGCCTGCCCTCATCCGGGGGATGGCTGAATAGCGTGAAAGTCACCTTGGGCTTCCTGGAGCTTGCATTAGCACTGAAATTTCTGAGCAATGTGGATCTGGCCTACCACTGGAACTGGTTTGACCGGGAGGTCTTTCTCGTGCTTTGGATTGTGATATTCGGCCTGTTAGGGCTGTACCTGTTGGGTAAAATCCGTTTCGCGCACGATAGCCCCGTGCAATACATATCAATCCCTCGGTTATTTTTATCGATCCTGGTGCTGTCATTTACGGTATACATGGTTCCGGGATTATGGGGCGCACCGCTCAGGGCGATATCAGCCTTTCTCCCGCCGCAGGCTACACAGGATTTCGATTTGTATACCGCCTCCTTCGGTGGCGGTACGCCGCGGAACGGAGGGCATGCGGCTTCGCGCAAATATGCTGATATCTTCCATGCGCCTCTGAACCTGGACGTCTTCTTTGACTATGATGAAGGCATTGCGCATGCAAAGAACGCTGATAAGCCGGTGATGATTGATTTTACGGGACATGCCTGCGTAAACTGCCGGAAAATGGAGGCCTCGGTATGGCCAGACAAAGAGGTTTACGCCCTGCTGCGCGATGAATTGGTTATCATTCAGCTCTATGTGGACGACAAGACCGAACTGCCTCCCGGGGAGCAATATGTATCTGGTTTCAGTGGCAGGAAGGTGAGCACCATCGGGAATAAATGGAGCGACCTCCAGGCCTCCAGATTCAACGCGAACTCCCAGCCGTTTTACGTGTTGCTGGATCCGCACACGGAAGAAGTGCTGGTTCCACCACAGGGGGCCGACTATGCCCCGGATAATTATGCGGAATTCCTTCGGTCCGGTATAGCGGCGTTCAGCAAATAGGGACGGCCTGTCCGCCGGCCAGTAGTTATGTTTTTAAAGTGTTGTCGATAAACAATTCATTTCTCACCTCCGAAGAGAGGTCCCGGAACCGTTCGTACTGTTTCAGCACATCAGCAATAATCTCATTCTTGGTAAAGTATTCGATGCTGTAACCTTTGCGGCTGTCGCCAAAAAAGGTTTTGGGAATATAGGTTTTGTTGCTTTCGATGCCGGGGATGTTTTCTTCTCCGACCAGAAAGTCAGAAATCAATTTGGACTGGTTGCGAACACCGTAGCTGAAATCGTCGATTATCTCGTGTTTGATGGTCAGCGCCACCTCCATAGGCTTCTCTTTGGTGTGGACGGTAGCGGTAATACCGCGCTTCTGAAACTCTTCGGCAAGCTCCTCAAGCGCTGGCCGGACCGTCTGCTGCATAAAATTGGAGACAGCCTCTTTGCTTCTGAATGACAGGATTCGCTGCAGCCGTTCTTTCCAGAATTCCCCTGACCAATAGATGGTTGCCGGAGAAAAGCCTCTCGCATAATAATTGCTGTCCACAATCAGGCCCTGTACCAAGCTGTAACAGAACAGCAGCATGATGATGGAAAACGGCAAAGCGGTTATAAGCGTCATCGTCTGCAACGACTGCAACCCGCCGGCATTTAGCAGCACAAGCGCCAGGAAGCCTAGCAATACGCCCCAGAATATCATCTGCCACTTTGGAGACCTGGCTGCATTCTTCGTAGCGATGCTGTTCATTACGAAGATACCAGAGTCAGCAGAAGTGACAAAAAAGATAAAGATGATAAAGATTGCTAGCACACTGGTAACCGTTGAGAGAGGAAAATAATCAAGGAACTTAAAAAGCAGCTCGTCGGCGCGGTCTGCCATACTGCTCAACAGGCCGGAAGCCACATTTCTGTCCAGCCAGGTAGCGCTGTTCCCGAAAACGGTCATCCAAAGAAAATTAAAAACCGTTGGGATAATCAGAACCGCACCGATAAATTCGCGGATGGTCCGCCCCCGGGAAATTCTCGCAATAAACAAACCGACGTATGGAGCCCAGGAAATCCACCACGCCCAATAGAGGATCGTCCATTGGAAATACCAGGGCTGGGTCTCCGGTTCGTAGGCGTGGGTATTAAACGTTAGATTAAAGAATTCATTGATATAGTACCCTATGCCTTCTGAAAATGAACCGAGTAAAAAAACTGTTGGTCCCAAAACAAGGACAAACGCCATTAGTGTAAGGGCGGCAACGATATTGACCTGACTGAGGAATTTGAGGCCTTTATTTAGACCTGAGGCGGCTGATATGATGGAGATCGTCATGATTACCGTGACGATGCCTATCTGATAGCCGAACGAGGTCCGTGGAATAAGGCCGATCTCTACCAATCCGGCATTCAACTGAACCACGCCGAATCCCAGGGTAGTGGTAATACCGAAGAAAGTGCTGCATAATGCAAAGATATCGATCACATCACCCGCCGTACTGTTTACCCTGTTCTTCAGAATCGGATAAAAGCAACTGCGAAGCGACAGTGGAAGCTTGAACCGATATGTGAAATAAGCCAAGGAAAGTCCGACTACTCCATAAATCGCCCAAGCGTGGATGCCCCAATGGAAAAATGTGTACAGCTGGGCATTTTTCGCCCGGGTGATGTCTAGGAGTCCACCGAAAGTCTTGTCCGAAAAGTGGGAAATCGGCTCTGCTACGCTGAAATACATGAGCCCTATACCCATTCCTGCTGCAAAAAGCATGGATATCCAGGAAAAGAACGAATGCTCCGGCTCGGCATCATTGTCACCTAGTTTAATCGAGCCGTATTTGCTGAAAACAAGGAACACCAGAAAGAATACAAAAATGGTCACAGACCATACGTACACCCAGTTCAGATTGATAAATATCCATTCCTGCACGATGCCCAGCATAGCCGCTGCCCGTTTGGGGACAAAGCTGGAAACCAGGCTTACAGACAGGATAAAGATCAAGCTGGGGACCACAACGCCTCTTTTAAAGGTACTATTGGCCAAAAATTGTTTAAATGTACTCATCGTAATGGGATTAGTGCCGTAAACTTACAAACAGTTTAACAGTTTGAAAGCGGAAAGTTTGTTTCCTTCCCATCCTTTCACGACCGGGACACAATCAAGCGGTGTATCCGTAGTTTATTGTACTGTTGCAGCAGCAATGTAGAAACGTTAAAAACGACATTAGCGACGATAATAAACGTACCTGTCCAGTACTTACCCGACGTATAGGCATGAACGGTGCTCAGCAGGAAAAAAACGAAGCACGTCCAGTGAAAGCGCTCATACATGGCAACCGTGCGAAGATATTGCCGCGCGGTTCCGACGGACCGTACGGTGCGCTGGTCGTCCGCACGTCCACCGGCGATGCCGGCGGTAAAGTCTCCGTTCTGCGCAAACTTCCGGATGGTTTTGACACCCAGCGTCTCATAGGCGCTGCAACGCCTGCTATAAGCCATATAGGTGTAAGCTTTTTCCGGCAACAGAGCAGCCAGAAGGGAAATCGCCAAGAACAGGTAAAACCAACCGTCAAGACCGGAAAAATGCCAATGGTAATATACCGGTGCAAAACCTACAAGCGCCCACCAACAATTGAGAAGCTGGTCAAGCACTTTCCTTTTACGGCTATGCATCGGTGCCGCTGTTCTGGAGCAATTTGTTGAGCCGGAACAAGATAGACAGTTCAGCCTTATTGGAGTTGTTGAAGGCTACGGCAATATGATCAGCCGTTTCGCGTATCCGCTGCTTAAGCGCCTCGTCAAAGAAATCGCGGTTCTCTTTGAAGAAGGTTTCAAACAGTCCGAACGCCCGCGCAGCATCCGGCGCCTCTTCCTGCAGGTAGTCAAATACAACTTCTATCTGATAAGCAGCATCGCCATCAAACTCGTCGGTGCTTTTATCAACCGCCAGCCATTTTTCCCTGACCTCTTTTTTAACGGCGCTGATTTCCGCGGCAGAGATATGGCCATCGGCCGCCGCGACGGCATACATGAGGTAACCCAATCTCCTGTAAAATGCCAGCCATTTCTGATTCGAGTGCATAGCTTTATTTTTATTGGTCACCATAAAGGTACGAAAATCCTCTTCTACATAATTTGTTAATGTTGATTTAACAGCGACTTTTTCTTGTGCCGATAACTTTGGCTAACTTTGAATTTAACTTTAGCTAACGTTGATCCTATACTGAGGTACCCAATGGCTTCTGACAAACCTGTAATAGATGTGCAATTGATCGCAGCATTGAAGAAAAACAGCCGAAAAGCGTTTTCCTTAATCTACGAAAGGTATTCTGAACCTTTGTATTTGCATATCAGGAGACGTCTTGGTAACCGGGAAGACGCCAGGGACCTGCTGCAGGACTTGTTTGTGTCGCTGTGGCTCAACCGCCATTCATTGGAGCCCGATACAAATCTCTCTGCATATCTGTTTACTGCGGCTAAGTACAAGGTCATTAATTTTGTAGCACATCTTAAAGTAAAAGACAAAGTGCTCGGCGAAATTATTCATGAACCGTCTCTGACAGCTGACATCACGGACCGCCGCACCCGGGAGCGGCTGCTGCATGTATTCATTGAACGTGAGATTTCTCAGTTACCGGAAAAAATGCAGGTCATTTTCCGTATGAGCAGGCAGGAGCATCTTACGCACAAGGAAATAGCCGATGTCCTCCAGATTTCGGAGACGACGGTAAAAAAGCAGGTGAGTAATGCGATCAAGGTATTGAGACCTAAACTGGGAACTCTTCTTACGGCCACTCTTTCCTTGTTTCTGTAAATTTTCCGGAAAATTTTCATTCTGTCTACTCCCTTCAGGCACCTCAACTGATGTTGTAGGTAATGGACGAAGAACAATGGCGTGAATTGCTGAAGCGGTATGTCAACGGCGACTGTACCGACGAAGAGCGAACAATTGTCGATAAATGGTACAGGCAATTGGGGGAACATGCGGAAGACCAGATATCACGTGACGAAATCACGGAAGATATCCGCTTGGTGCATGATCGTATTCCGACGATCCGTTCCCGGGCCCGTATGCGCTGGATGCGTTATAGTGCGGCTGCAGCCATTGTCTTGATTTCATTAATAGCAACGCTGTCATTTTTAAGACAAGGTGTAAGGACTGATGCTGCTGCCTTGGCTGTAGTAGACACGCTCGACGCATCGCAACTACTACCTGGATCGGATAAAGCAATACTCGAGTTGGCCGACGGGCGGATAATCGCGATGGACGACGTGAAAGTGGGGATATTAGGCGCGGAAGGGGGAAGTACCATTGTCAAGGACAGCGAGGGAAGCTTGGTGTACCGCGCGAACAACACTGCGGCCCGGTATGTTGATCCGGTTTATAATACATTCCGCATACCGCGGGGCGGACAATTCCGGCTCACACTGCCGGATGGCTCAAAAGTATGGCTCAACGCCGAGTCGTCTATCACCTACGCTCCGAACCGATTCACTATAGAGCGGTCGATTACGTTGGAAGGGGAGGCGTTCTTTGACGTGGTGACGGATCCAAAGCGGCCGTTTACCGTCAAGACGGCCCGACAGACGGTAACGGTTCATGGCACACAATTCAACATCAACAGCTATGCCGATGAACCCGGTGCCAGGACCACGCTCGTGGAGGGTTCCGTCAGCATAACGAATCAGGGCGGACAGACACAGTATCTCCGGCCCGGCCAGGTAGCGATTGTAGACGGCGGCGGGGCCATCAGCGTACAGAAAGCCGATGTTGCACATGAGACGGCATGGAAAAATGGGTTGTTCCATTTTGATGGCACCGATCTGGAAGCCGTTATGCGCCAGCTTTCCCGGTGGTATGATGTCGACGTAGTCTTTAAGGGGAAACAATCCGCTGTGAGGCTTTGGGGCGAAGTAAACCGAAATACTTCTGCTGCGACGCCCTTGGAACTTCTAAACTTTTTTGAACTCCGTCATGAAGTCACCCAGGTTAATGGAAGAAGGCGGATAACAATCTTTGACTAATTAAACAATCATTAAGGAGGACGAATATGATCGACTAAGAGAAATGATGAATAGAAGGGAAAAGCGCCTTCTGACGGCAATCAGAAGACGCAGGCATGTTGAGTTAATCCCTTTAAGAACCAAATTCAGATAGCTAATTCAGTATTAACCCTACATTACAAAAGTAATGATTTTTTACAGGTACGCAACAACGGCTTGTGCCGAACGGCCATCTCATGGCAAATTTTTCTTAAAACAGGTTATCATGCGTTTTTCGTTATTGGCACTCATGTTAACATGGGTGCTGCTCCAGACCAGCTTGGCGGGTGCCGCGCAGGGCGTGACCATACATCAAAAAAATATCCGGTTGTCGGACGTTTTCCAGATCATCAAAAAACAGACGGGATACGGCGTGTTGTATGACAATCCATCACTTGCAGCCGTGGAGGTCTCGCTTGACGTGGAGGGTGCATCCGTAGAAGAAACACTGACTGCGTCCTTAAACGGGCTGCCGTACTCATTCAAGATAGTTGATAACAACATCTTAATTAAATATGAGCCTACGGCAAGACGCAACAAATTGAGATACATCAGGGAGACGCAGCGCGAACTGACCGGTACGGTGACCGACATCCAGACAGGCCAGCCGCTTGAGGGAGTAACTATTGCGGTCAAGGGCGGCAATGTGCTCGGGCTATCGGACGCTGCCGGAAAGTTCCGCGTGAGGACCGGGCAGGGTGACGTAATCCTGATCTTTACGCTCGTCGGGTTTGAGCCTCGGGAATTGCAGCCCGGGGAATCAGCTGCCTTGAACGTACAATTGAAAGCCACCGTCAGCGATTTGGAGGAAGTCGTTGTAGTGGGGTACGGTGAGCAGAAAAAGGTGAACCTCACCGGCGCTGTGAGCACCGTTTCCGGCGAGGAATTTGAAGACCGGCCGGTGACACAACTGACCCAGGCCTTGCAGGGACAGGTGCCGAACCTGAACGTTGTATTCGGATCCGGTCAGCCGGGTACCAGTGGAAGCGTCAATGTCCGGGGAAATACCTCAATCAATGGAGGCGGACCGCTTATTCTGATCGATGGAGTGCTTGGTACACTAGACCGGATCAACGTAAATGACGTAGAGTCGGTTACCGTATTGAAAGACGCATCCGCAGCAGCGGTCTACGGCGCCCGGGGAGCCTTCGGTGTTATCCTGGTTACCACCAAGAGTGGAAAGAAGGACGGGCAGACAGACATTAACTATTCCACCAATATCGGCTATACCACTCACGCTACAAAAACAGACTTTATCACCTCCGGATACTGGAACGCTAAGATCAACGACGAGGCCATGTACAACGCGCTGGGTTACCGTACCACCCGTTACACCGATGAGGACTATGAGGAGTTACTGGCCCGGGTCAACGATAAAACCGAACATCCGGACCGCCCTTGGGTTGTCATCAAACAGGATGCGAGCGGCCGGGACATTTATCGCTACTACGCGAATTTCGATTGGTTCAACTACCTGTTCGATGATAAACGCCCCAGACAAGATCATAACCTGAGCATTTCCGGAAAAAGCGGCAAAACCAGTTACGCGTTGTCCGGAGCGCTGTCAAATGAACAGGGGATTTTCAATATAAATCCTGATCGCTATAAACGGCATAATCTGCGCGCAAAGGTCGCTACGGACTTAAAAGACTGGCTGACTGTGAGCAACAACATGCACTTTTTTAAGTCATCTTATGATTGGCACGGGTTTTCAACCAACTTCAATCAGGTGTCCAACAATGTAAGCAATACACCATCGTATCATTACCACCCGATTTACGTGCCCCGTAACCCGGACGGAACGCTGACAGGTTATTCCGGGATCAACAGTTATCCGGTCGGTTATGGCCTGCATAATGCATTGGAGAGCGGCACGATGCTGGGGTACAGCCGTGGAACGGAACTAAGCAACACAACCGAAGCGGTCATCCGGCTAGCCAAAGGGCTGACCCTAACCGGCAACTATACTTATCGGGAATACCGTTCCGACTATTCTTACCGGCAGACCCGCCAGTATTATTCTAAATTCCCCGGCATAATGGAACTTTCGTCATTGGGAGCCCTGAATCAGGACCGGCTGAATGAATCGATGAGCAAGTATTACTGGAATTTTATCAACATCTTCGGTAATTACCAGACCAGCTTTGGCCAGCATAATTTCAGTGCTACAGCAGGATTCAACCAGGAGGACCGCACATACAAGCGAGTCGGCGGTGTTGGACAGGATCTGTTATCCGAATCGTTGAATGACCTGAACCTCGTGGTTGGCGAACGGCAGTTCAATGGTGGTGCGGACGAATGGGCGGTGAGGGGCGGCTTCTACCGGCTGAACTACGATTATGCCGGCAGATACCTGTTGGAGACCAGTGGCCGGTATGATGGTACGTCGCGTTTTCCGAAAAGTAGCCGTTTCGGCTTTTTTCCATCATTCTCTGCAGGCTGGAGAATCAGCGAGGAACCATTCTTCAACGGCCTGAAGAACAAGGTGAGCAACCTGAAGGTACGTTACTCTTATGGCTCGCTGGGCAATCAGGAGGTGAGCACCTATGCATACATTTCAGCCATGAGTACTGGACAGATCAGTTATCTGGTCGATGGTCAGCGTCTGAACGTGACAAACAATCCGAATCCGGTTGCGAACTCCTTAACCTGGGAGAGCATTACCACCAGTAACCTCGGGTTGGACCTGGGATTATTCAATAACCGTCTTACGGTAGAGGCGGACTACTACGTGCGGGACACGAAGGGAATGCTGAGTGTTACGCGCACTTTGCCTGAAGTCTTCGGTGCGCCGGAACCACGCGAAAACGCAGCGGATCTAAGAACAAAAGGCTTTGACCTTATGATCGGCTGGCAGGACAACTTCCAGCTGGCCGGCAAACCTTTTGGTTATCACGTGCGCGGCGTGTTGGGCGACTATACCTCTACTATCACCAAATTCGATAATCCCGCAAACCTGCTCGGCAATAACATCTATCGTGAGGGGCAGCGCCTGGGCGAGATATGGGGATACAGTTACGACGGGTTTTTCAAAACCACCGAAGAAGCGCAGGCATGGGCGGCACAGGTGAATCAGGACCAGATAAACCGGCGGCGTGTGCAGGCGCCAACCGCAGAGTTGCGCATGCTGCAGGCCGGAGACATCAAGATACTGGATCTAAACGGTGACGGCATCATCAGTCAAGGCCTCAACACGCTGGATGACCCGGGCGACCGCCGTATCATAGGTAATGATCAGCCCCGTTATTCTTTCGGACTGACGCTTGGCGGAAACTGGAACGGTATTGATGTTACCGCGTTCTTCCAGGGTGTCGGCCGCAGGCATTGGTATCCCAACCTGGAGAGCCAGGCGTTCTGGTCGGTCTATGCCCGTCCATACGATTCGTTTATTCCTGCCGATTTTCCGGACAAGATCTGGTCACCTGAAAATCCGGATGCGTACTTCCCCTTCCTAAGGGGGTATACCGCACAGAACTCGGAACTCTCTGTGGCCAACGACATGTACCTGCAGGATCTGGCATACCTAAAATTACGCAATCTGACAGTGGGTTATACATTACCGGGCCGCTGGACGACAAAGGTGGGAATCGCCAGGGCGCGCTTTTTCTTTACGGGAGACAACCTGCATACGTGGACAAAGCTGGAATCGGACTACATCGACCCCGAACAGGTAATGACCGACAATACCGGCAGGAGCTATCCCATGGGACGGGTGATCTCTTTTGGCGCTCAGATTGGTTTTTAATGGACGTTTGAATTAAGATATACATGAAGATGAAGAAGTTATATATCATAGGGCTGTTTGCAATGACCGCATGCAACGATGCCTACTTGGAGCGGTATCCACTCGCTGAGCTGGCGCCGGAAACCTATTTCCGGACCGCGGCAGAACTCCGTAACTATACAAATGCATTCTATGCGCAGCTTCCGGACGCTTTGGCGATCCACTATAACAATCCGCATCAGGCGGATGACGAAGCCCGTAATACGCTGGCGGCCGAAATACAGGGCACCCGTGAAACACCGTCCAGCGGTGGGGGATGGACGTGGAACGAACTGAGGCGGATAAATTTTTACCTTGAAAATTCACACCAGTGCACCGATGAAGCTGCACGCCTCCAATACGACGGGCTGGCCCGTTTTTTCAGGGCATACTTTTATTTTGATAAACTGGTCCGTTTCGGAGATGTACCCTGGTACGATACGGTGCTCGAAATCGATGATGAAGGCCTGCTAAAAGCACGAGATTCACGGAAATTCGTTTTTGATAGGATGTTAGAGGACATTGACTTTGCGATTGAAAACTGCCCGTCTGACAAAAGCGCACAACTGGTGACCCGATGGACCGCACTGGCCCTGAAGTCGCGCATGTGCCTGTTTGAGGGGACCTTCCGTAAGTATCATGGTCTTGGCGACTGGGAAGATATCATCCAGCAGTGCGTGGCGGCTTCCGAAGCGCTCATGAATTCCGGGATGTATACCATCCATACCGGCGATCCTTATTCTGTTTACCAGGAACTTTTCATCGCTGAGGACGCCATCACCAGCGAAATAATCATGGCACGGCAATACGATGCCGCCGTGCCGTTTGTCCATTCCGCAAACTTCTATATTCTTTCGGCTTCATACGGTCGGCCCGGCATGCAGAAATCAGTGGTGAACAGCTACCTCATGAGAGACGGAAGCCGGTTTACCGACATTGCGGGATATGACACTATGCAGTTCTACGAAGAAACCCGGAACAGAGACCCGCGCCTGGCACAGACGATCCGTACGCCCGGATACAAACGCATCGGACAGAACGAAGTTTCGGTGCCGGACTTCGCAACCAGCGTGACCGGTTATCAGTATGTAAAGTATGTGCTTTCTCCGGCTTTTGATGCTGGTCAGTCATCAAATGACATGCCTATATTCCGCTATGCCGAAGTGCTGCTCAACTTCGCGGAGGCGAAGGCGGAGCTGGGCATCATCACGCAGTCGGACATCGACAAGAGTATTAAGTTACTGCGCGACAGGGTAGCCATGCCCAATCTGGATTTAGCAGCGGCCAATGCCATCCCGGATCCTTACCTGTTGTCGGAATACCCGAACACCAGTGCCGGAGCCAATACAGGCGTGGTGCTCGAAATCCGCCGGGAGCGCCGGATTGAACTGATCAAGGAGGGGCACCGCTACCGCGATCTACTGCGGTGGAAAGAAGGAAAGCGCATGGAAAAACCATTTTATGGCATGTATTTTCCGGGCACAGGCCAGTACGATCTAGACCGAAACGGTACCATTGACCTGGAGATCTACGAGGGCGAGGCACCAGCGACGGTGCCGGGCAGACAGTATCAGCGGCTTGGCGAGCTGGTCCTCGAAAACGGTCGTGACGGAGGACGGATCGTTAACCTGCCAGACATCATCAAGCAGTGGGATGAAGCAAAAGACTACTATTACCCCATCCCGACCCAGGAACTGCAACTGAATCCGAACTTGACGCAAAATCCCGGTTGGGATGAGACCGGTAGTTAATAAAGAGACATGAAAAAGCTCATCTATTCCGGATTAGTCGCTGCGATAATGGCACTCTTTACCAACTGTGAGAGCCTGCCGGGTATCGTTGATGAAATCCGTGATCGCTATGTGGACACCTCGCGCGTGCTGCGGGTGGCCACATTTAATATCGAGTACAATAACACAGCGGCTGGATCCACACCGTGGCAGCAACGGAAATATGCTGTGGAACAGGTGTTCAGCGATTATTCGTTTGATATCGTGGGTATTCAGGAACCCTACATCTCCCAGTTGAAAGACCTGGACGACCTATTGCCGGCGTATCGTTACGCCGGCAATACGGTAATGGGCAGTGCCACGGCAGATAACCAGCTGACCGTGGGCATGCTCTACAAAACCAGTCGGCTCACTTTGCTCGATTCGGGGATGTTCTGGCTTTCAGAGACGCCAGATGTCCTGAGCAAGGGCTGGAATAACAGTCAGTATCGGGTGTGCAATTGGGGAAAATTCAAGGATGTCCGGACAAATAATATCTTTTTTTACTTTAGCGTCCATCTGGACTTTGACGAGCAGGCGTGGGAGCCCACCTTGCAGCTGATTGCCGACCGGATAGCGCAGGTCGCCGGTGGATTCCCAGCGGTTCTGGGCGGCGATTTTAACTTTTCGCAGTACACGGAGACTTATAGGAACCTTATCCGTCACGGACATTTCAAGGACACCTACCTTGATGCAGCACAGTTGATCAATCCGTATCAGGGAACGTTCACCAACTATGGAACACAGCTCAGCGCAAACGGGCGGATTGACCACCTGTTCCTGGCAAACTGCCGGAATATCGCTATCCTGAAACGCAAGATCATTACCGATAGTTATGCAGGAGTATTTCCCTCAGACCATGCACCTGTCATGGCTGAGCTAATTCTACCTACTGCATGCGTGAGCAGCCCTATGACGCGTGATACCATTCATGAAACATTTGAACGGGCGGTCATTAAAGGGCAGTATCCGACAGGAGAGGTGGTGACGCCAAGCGGCATCTGGATATTCAATGGCGCCCTGGTATATCACAGGGAGCCAACCGACTTCCGGCCCATGGCACCTCGGCTGATCGGCATCAATGAAAGGGGTACACCTGATTTATTGGGGCCAGGCTTCATTGAAACCGAGTTTTCGCTACAGGGGCTCAAGGCGGTTGAAGTACGCTTTGTGTCGATGCCGGACGTGTACGATGTGGGACCCGATTTCGCCATTGAAGTACAGGTATCGACCGACGGCGGAAACACCTGGCAGCACATAGGGACGAAACACGCAGCCAGGTATGAGGTGTCAACGGCATCGTTCAGCATAAATCTGCCGACGACGGCTAAGGTGAGGATTCTCAATCAATCGCCACAGGCCGGGACAAATCTGCTTCGCGGCAATCGGATTAATATTTTGGATGTAACACTTGTAACACACTAGATATGAGATTTATAAAAGCGATAATTTTTCTTTTGCTGAGCATTATTTTGCTGCCCACAGCTGTTTCCGCTCAGACCGGGCTGAAGGTGCTTTCATACAATGTGCTGTATGGCCTTCAAAATGACTCCGTGACCAAACAGTCCTATGTTGAATGGGTGAAACAGAAAGATCCCGATATAGTGGCGTATCAGGAAATGAACGACTTCACACAGAAGGGGCTGGAAGCCTTTGCAGCTCAATACGGACACCCATATGCCGTCCTGTCCAAAACGGACGGCTTCCCTGTGGCTTTGACCTCAAAGTACCCCATTGTCAATACCCAAAAGGTTGTGGACAATATGTGGCACGCCTACATCTATGCTAATGTGAACGGCAATCACGTGTTTGTAATTCATTTTTCTCCGTTTAGCTACCAAAAACGCCGACACGAAGTAGCTGAAGTTCTCGCCCGGGCCGCTTTAATACCCCAAGAAGAACCGATCATGATCATGGGAGATTTCAACTCGCTGTCTGCCGACGACGCCGATGCATACGATGAAGCGTTTGTGGAAAGCCGCCGGGAAGCGGAACGGCAGCGCGAAATTGTACGGAACCTGGACAATGGAAAGCTCGACTATTCGGTGACAGACGCTATGAAGAAAGCCGGCTTTCAAGACGCGATACGCTTATTTCACCAGGATTTCCAACGTAGTGCACCCACACAAAAGTATTTCAAGGGGACCATGCAGCGCATTGATTACCTGTGGGTGAATGACGTACTGGCCCAAAGAATCCGATCTGCGGACTTCATTTACGATGACGTGACCGATACGATATCGGATCACTACCCGTTGTTTGTCACATTTGACACCGCATCACCGCCTACCCGATAATCCGTTTGCGGTGGGCAACGCCCCAGTCAGCCAGGTGATGGATAACCTGATGCAGGGTTTCACCATAGTCGGTCAGCTCATATACTACCGTTACGGGATGGGTGTCCAATACCGTGCGTTTGATAAGCTGGTCCGCCTCCATCTCCTTGAGCTCCCTGCTGAGCATCTTCCCTGAAATGCCGTCCACGTCCCGCAGAATGTCGGAATATCTTTTTTTGCCGAAGCGCAGGGACGCGACGATGGAAATCTTCCATTTGCCGCCAATGACATCCATCGCGTCGTGAACGGCGCGGATGATGCGGTTGCATTCGTGTTTTATGTTGTTGTTTTCAGTCATTTTTCACCTTGTTACCTCGATGTCACTATAACTTTTTGTCTGTTGGTGACAAAAGTATACAAAACTTTCCGAACTTTGTTGCAGTATTTTAAAACAGATAAAGTTATGGATTTAATTTCTAGTTTGAAATGGCGCTACGCGACCAAGAAGTATAGTGAACGCAAGGTTTCAAAGGATAAGGTGGAGGCCATCGTTGAGGCGGTTAATCTGTCGCCGTCTTCCATTGGTATCCAACCTTACCGGCTCGTGGTCGTCGAGGATCCCGAACTGCGGCGTGAGCTCGGATCGGATTCATTCAATTCACAGATCGCAACCGCCTCGCATCTGCTGGTATTTGCCGCTTATACGGCCATTACGCCAGAGGTGATTGACAGCTACATACGGCTGATGGCAGAGCAGCGGGGGGTTGCAATGGACAGCCTTGCTGACTTCAGGGCGAAAATATCGGGCTACCTGCTCAGCAGGAGCGATGAGGAAAACTTTAACTGGGCATCGAGACAGGCTTACATAGGACTGGGAACAGCCATTGTGGCCGCGGCCAGCCTGCAGGTGGATGCCACACCCATGGAGGGTTTTAATCCCGATCGCTTTGATGAACTACTTGGGTTGAAGGCCAAGGGGCTGAGAAGCGTGGTGCTGCTGTCATTAGGTTACCGTGATGAGGTACACGATGACTTCGCGAGGCTGAAAAAAGTCCGGTTGCCGAAGGATCAGTTTGTCACGGAGATCGGGTAATCCGCGGCAACCGTTGGCTTAACGCGCTGAAAGGAACGCGTCGAGTGTTTTCCGCAAAGCATCGTGGCCGGTTTTCATGCTGCTGAGTAACTGCCTTTCTTTATCAGAAAGTGCGATTTTCTGGGCCTCAAGCAACCGTAGGGTCCGGATGAGTACCCAGGGTTGCGCGTTTTCCGTGAACTGGCCGATCAGACGTGCCCGGAGGGCGGGCGATAATGCGGTCGCCTTTTGGATAGCCCCCAGCAGGCGCGTCTGATCTGCCGGTGCTAACAGGGGATAACGGTCAGCCACACGGTTTTGCACGGATTCATTTGAAACATCCAGACGGGAGAATGCGCTGATGCACCGATCGCGGTACCTGACATCGTCTGCGGTCAGACCTTCCAGAATGAGCTCCTGGACGATCGTGTCCGGTGCCAGGTGACCGCTCACTACACCGTCAAGGACAAGAGCCCGGTAGTCCGCTGGGTCAACGTTCAACAGGCGATGCATTAGTCCCCGGTCTTCATTCATGATTTTTAATGCAAGCAGATTAAGCTGTTCAGGCTCTCCGTCATGAATAAGGTGCCAGATGGTGTGGGTAGTATAAACGGCGTCTTTTACCGCAGCCTGTGCCACGGCCTGTTTTGTGGCGCCGGTCACGCCGTCCAGCGTGTCGGCGCCTGGATTAGGTGAGTCAACCAGTTCTTCCGCGGTGTACTCGCGAAGGTCTGACCACTCGTCCTGTAAAATGCGCTCAAGCATAGCGTAATCTACAGGAGAGAATACACTGTGGTCCGTCTTCGTAAGCGGTTCGCGGTATACGGCGATACCCAGATATTTACCCGAGAAGGTCCAATATATGCCAATGTCCACGGGTCTGCATTCTCCTGTCAGGCAAACGGGTGTGAAAATGCGCCGGTACCAGTATCTATTGCCGCGGTCATCGGCGAGTGCGGCGACGGATTGTACGGCTCCCTGGTCATCACGGAGCTGATGCTGTTCCGGCAGGGGGACCGGTTTCAGCTCTCTCAATCCGGGACTTTGATAGTAAGTCTGCACCGGGTCCGATTTAGCGGGCCCGATGCAGATCATCCAACTCAGTATGATCAGCAATCCTGACATATTTTATGCGTTTAACGGGACCACCGGCCGGGGGAAACGAAGGTTTTGCAAGTATCGCTCCCATGCAGCATGGTCAGTTCCATAATCACTTCCGGTAACTGCTAATAATTCTTTTGCTGCGAAGGCTTTGAACCGGTAGTGGAGATCAGTGAGGTAATGTGTCAACAGCTGATATCCTCGCTGGGAACCACATCTGGCCAGCGCGGCAGCGATGAAAAGTTCCAGGTCCCCGCCATATACCCTCCATCGTACTTTTTCATATGCTGTCGTCACGTAACCACCGATATGCGGATCGGTCAGTAGTTTCTCAAATCCCGTTACAAACTGCGCATCGGGCAGGCGCTCAACAAAGTAACAGAGGTTAAGTATCCGGTTAAAGAAGGGCACCAGTTTCAGATCAATCCGTTCGTCAAAATAGCTGCTTTCCCGCTTCATCATCGGCCCCCCGGAGGTAGTCTGCTCCAGCATGGTGCGAATAATCGGGCGCGCCTCGTCATATCGGGCCCTTGCCAGAAGTGCAATGTTCTGGTTAATACGCCAATAAAGGTTTTCCAGCACGTTTAGCTCCCGTCCACGGATCATATCGTAATTATCCACAAAATCCTCAGGATAACCCTGTTGAGACTCTTCCTTAAACATTTCGTTCAGTTCCTGGAGGATCAGTTCGCTCCCCACAGGCTGATTGAACCAGGCCAGGGCTTTGGCAATCAACAGGCGGGCTGGCGCATCATGCGTGACCTTAAACGCTTCTTGTAGTAGAGGCAGGGCATGCGCTGACGGCAGTTTGATGCATTCATATAGATATTCCCGTCGTCCTTCGGCCAGCGCAGCCACACGGCGTTGAGCTTCATCAGGGCGGTCCTGTTTCCGGCCCGCCGGTTTGGAACGCCATCCTTCCGGGTAAAACTCGCGCGTTTCCCATTCCTGCTGCAATGGACCGATGTCAAAATCTTTTACCGCCGAACCGCTGAAGGAAAGCGCTGCCGCGATCTGTCCTGTGAGGTAGCCGAGCACAATAAGATCTGCCGTCATACGGGTGAACTGGTAAGCCTCCTGCGTTTGACTGAACCCACGCCCGGACAGTAACAGGCCGTCCAACCCTTTTGGAACGATGCTGCGGTATGGGATCTCCGTTACGATGTCGTTAGAATGCGGCAATAGAAAGCCACAACGGGTGTAATCAGAAAGACCGACGTAGTGCGGATCAAAGTCGCTGCTGGCAAAGGTGATGACATCTTCAAAATGCGTGGCCTCCACGGCATCAATCAGATCCAGCGTGTACTCCCCGTGGATACGGCGGGATTCGCGGACGGCGAGCATGGGATAGAAGTCGTAGAAATGAGCTTCGTAGTGTGAAATGAAAAGCCCCCGCTGCACCTCCGCGATACGGGTGTTGTCAATGATGTCATAGTCGCGGTTGGTGTGGGAGGGCATTTTTCCGGCACCTCCAATATCCCACTGCGAATAGTTCTGCGTTTTTCCGGTCCGTTGATCACCGTGGTCAAAATCCGCACCTGCAAAAGCAGCGAGGTCCCCGTCGCCCGTGGCGTCTATGGAAATTTCAGCCTGGACCAGCTCCAATTTGCCGTTGCGGCATAAGATGCCACCCGTTACCCGGTTGCCGTCGGGAACGGCACCACAAAGCATCGCACCACCGAGAAAACGGCCGTCGCCTTGCAGGACCTGCTGCAAAAGATAACTGACCCTGCCCAAACGCTTGTTCATATGGGCTTCCAGCGCCAGCTGATTGGCCGCGTCATCCTGCTGCTTGAAATATGGGTGGTCGCGATACCCGTGATAATACCCCATGACTCCACACATGGTCTTGGTGCCGCCCAGATCGTAGAAGGTATCAGCAACAATGGTTTGCGCCCCTTTTTCAACAGCTCCTATGGCAGCCATGGAACCTGCTGTACCCCCTCCAGCCACAAATACCTGACAGCTGATGCGGTTTGAAGTGAGATGGTCGGCTACAATGGTGCAGCGCTGTAGAGGCACGGTAAATCCCGGCTCGTCAAGTGCCGAAAACTTCAGTTGGGCGACAGGGAGCGTGGCTCCGATGATATATAACTGCTCCGGGCGCGCTGCAAGGGTGGTTTCAGGCAGGCCTTCAACTAGTGCGGCAGCATCTTGTTGGCACCGCAGCAGGGCTGCACAGGTAAGGGGAGGAGCACTGGGTTCGGGAACAATGTGCCCCCTGAACCGCGGGGCCGGTAATGGCTCCCCGGTGAGTGTTACCGAGGTCTCCCATGCGAACTGCATAATCTGTGCGTCTGCAAACATGGGATCCAGCGCTGGCAATTCCTTTCCTATGGTTACTGCCAGCTGCCGTGCCCGGTGCTCTACCGTTTCCATGTCAAGACCATCGGCCGGAAAGGTGTATTCCAGAAACACCTGATGGTCGGCGTGTTTCCCGCGGTGGATAATTACCTGATCGTTGACCAGTCCGAGGCGGCCCGGCACGGACAGGACTTTGTTGGAGGGCGATGCTGCCTTCCAGATTTCCAGCACAAAGGAGGCTTGCGAAGGAACGGGTTGCTGGCCCAACAGCGACCGGCTGAAGAGCGCATGTTCCGTTACGTCAACCAGGTGCTTGCACCTGACTGAAAATAATCCGTGTTTACAAGCCAGGAGCACCCCATGCACACGGTCCTGTGCAGTGAAAATGCCGCAAACATCAGTCATAAGCAATACATCCACGTGGTTGATGAGCGCATTGCGCAGCAGTCCTTTTTTGACGCTTCCGGCCATAAACGTCAGCTCACTGTCAAACACTGCACTGCCGGGACCGGTGCCCTGTGTGGCATGTACTTCGCTGGCCTCCCCGGCGGGCATCAGTAAGGACCGTAGGTCTTCAGTCAGGTTTTCGATCCCTTCAACGCCCAGCCAACGTCTGCCTTTGGCCGACCATTCATAGCCCAAACTGCTCCGTTTCTCGACCAGCAGTACCCGCTTGCCTTGCTGAGCTGCATGGAGAGCGGCAAAATAGCCGCGCAATCCCCCGCCATTGATCAAAATATCATAAGTGTCAAATTTCGGCCCTCCGATGAATTGCCGGTTGACCTCACGCATTGCCGCCTGAGTAACGATGCCCGGGGCGAGCAATATTGCCCCACTGATGGGTATACCAAGTTCTAAGAATTTGCGTCTATTCATATTTTAATTTTTTGTGTGATGGTGTCAGTAGTCGCTGCCATGGCACTACTGCTGATATCCCGGATTTTGTTCCAACAACGGATTATTGTCCATATCGGCCTGCGGGATGGGTAACAGTACGTGAAATGGCTGAATCAGCGCATTGCGGTTAAAACTGTTCTCCGCCCGTACAGCTTCAATCAACCGCCCCGTGCGGACCAGGTCAAACCAACGGATGTTTTCAAACGGAAACTCCAGGCGGCGCTCCAGCCAAACCGCTTCTTTGAACGCCTGGTAATCGAGCCCGTCCACCGGATCAAGACCTGCGCGTGTGCGTACCCTGTTCAACGCATCGTAAGCCGACGCATCAGGACCACCGTTCACTTCGTTTTGCGCCTCCGCATACATTAAAAGCATATCCGAAAAGCGGATGATGGGATGGCTCGTTCCTTCGCCGCCGTTGGTCTGGGCGGTCCTGTCCCACAATTTCTGGAAGGATATGGCATTGGCAGGATTAGGGTCGGTAATGGACAGGTTGGTCGTCTGGCCATTGAAGGTGTAGGAGGTGATGAACGTCACCTCCCGGCGCTGGTCCGCCTCCGTATACAAATTGTATAGACTAGCCGTTGGGCGTGCTATGCCGGCGCCGCCGCCCGGATAAATCGGCGCGCCCCGTACTCCGTACCCGCGCCCCTGGCCGTGCCCTTTGACGTCCGTCAGGTACTGGATTTCAAAAATGTTCTCCAGGCCGCCCCGTGCGGTGAGTGCAAACGCTTCAGCGAACGTATCGTACAGGCCGAATGATCCCTCTTCAATCACTTCCCTGGTTTTTTGTACGGTCTGTTGCCAGAAAGGTGAGCCGGCTTCTGTGCCCGCGCGGAAAAGATACATCCGGGCCATTAACGCTTTTGCTGCATTGCTGGTGGCCCTTCCGACATCTCCCCCGGTGTACTTCGGAGGCAGGATCAGCTCGGCTTCCTGGAGGTCGGCTTCGATCAGCGCATACACTTCCTCGGCAGAGGAGCGTGCAACCTCCAGGTTTTCCGCGCTTTCCGTAGGTTCGGTAACAATAGGCACCCCGCCGTAAAACCTGACCAGGTTGAGGTAAGCCAATGCCCGGAGAAATTTCGCCTCGGCAATATAGCGGGCCCGCAACTGGTCATCCATATCAATGTCCGGCAACCGGCTGATCACAATGTTGCAGCGGTTAATGCTGGTGTACGCACCTGAATAGAAACGGATATAATTGGTTTCCGGGGTGATATCATATCGCCAAACCAGTGGGCGGGCAGCATCGCCGGTCAGGAACGGAATAGCATCATCTGATGCAACCAGATCGTGGAAGACATCCGGATTGTTGATGGTTCCGTAGCAAGCACCCAGTGCAGCCTTTGCGTCTTCAGCTGTGCGATAGAATGTGGCATCGGTCAGATTCGTTATCGGGGCGAGGTCCAACCGGTTTTCGCAACCTGATAAAACGATGACCCCTGTGCTAAGGATCAAGAAAAAGCAACGCGTTATATTTAACAGTTTCATGATAAATCAAAATTTAAGGTTCAATCCGAAAAGGAATGTTTTCGCTGAAGGGTAAACACCATAATCTATGCCTTGGCTGATCGACGAGTTGCCAAACCGGTTCACTTCAGGATCGTACCCGGTATAGTCGGTAATCGTAAATAGGTTTTGTCCGGAAACGTAAATCCGTAACTGGCTGATCGACAGCTTATGGAACCACGCAGTGGGAAAGGTATAGCCCAGTGTAATGGTTTTGAACCGTATGTATGAACCGTCTTCAACCTGGAAAGATGAAAGGATCCGCGAGCCGCCTGATGCATTTGCCCGCGGAATGGCGTTACTGGGATTATCAGGTGTCCATCGGTCCAGCGCGCGTATGGAAAGGTTGTTGCCGCCGGTCATGTTCAGCTGATCGAACGTGCCATAGTTAAGGATTTCGTTACCGAATACGCCCTGGATAAATACGTTCAGATCAAATCCTTTGTATCCGAAGGTGTTATTCCATCCGCCGAAACTGGTCGGATTAGCATTGCCGATAATGGCCCGGTCTTCGTCATTGATCACGTTATCCCCGTTCTGGTCCACATACCGGATGTCCCCAGGCTTGGCAGCAGGCTGCGCGGACGCAGCTACTTCAGCTTCGGTCTGGAAAATACCGTCCATTTCATACCCGTAAAAATTGCTGAGGGGTTCACCCACGCGCAGCAGTATAGGGTTAAGGCCCGTGTTGGATATTACTGCGTCGCTTCCTGTGCGGAATTCCTGTCTTTTGTCCAAGGCTAATACCTTGTTTTTGTTAAAGGTAATGTTAAACGAGCTGGTCCATTTAAAATTGCCCCGGCCCACCAGGTCTGCATTCAACGCAAGTTCTATACCTTGATTTTCTACCTTGCCAATGTTCTGTAACATAGTGCCGAACCCGGAACTGGTCGGCACGCCCACACTGAAGAGCAGGTCCGACGTGGTCTTATGGTAATAGTCACCAGTGAACGATAGGCGGTTCCCGAAGAAGCCCAGATCCAAGCCGACATCAAACTGTGCATTTTTTTCCCAGCGCAGGTCAGGGTTTGGAATAATGCCCGGTGCATTACCGATATAAAGCTGGCCGCCCAGAACATAGTCAATGGAGGATAAGCCGGCAACATATTGGTAGTTGCTGATTTCCTGATTGCCCGAAAGCCCATAGCTCACACGCAGTTTTGCGTCACTCAACGCATTGACATCACGCAGCCACGATTCGTTTTTCAGCTTCCAAGCCAGGGCTCCGGAGGGGAAAAAGCCGAATTTGTTATTCGGGCCAAAACGTGATGAGCCGTCGCGGCGGCCGGTGAGCGTGAACAGAAACCGGTCGTCGAAACCGTAATTTATACGGGCGATGTACGAAATCAGACGCCATTCATTTGCGCTTGAAGAGGGGGCTACCAACGTGGAACCGCTGCCTAAGTTATGGTATAGCGCAAAGTCATCGTTAAAGTTGTTCGCATTTGCTGTTGCCGTCTCGTAGTCCGATTGCTGGTATGTGTAACCGATCATCGCGTTCAGGCTGTGCCGGTCTCCGAACTGTTTGTCATAGGTAAGGGTGTTTTCATTCAGCCAATTGATGGTTTGTGCCGAAGCAACGGACGCCCGTCCCCCAAGCGAGGCACCTGCAAGCACCAGCTTGGACGTATATGAACTCGCTTTATTGGCCAACAGGTCGGCACCGATGGTACTCCGCAGTTTCAGTCCGTCAATGATTTCCAGTTCAGCATAGGCATTGCTGAGCACGCGGATGAGCGAGCTTTGGTTGGTGTATTCATTGGCCATTGCATACGGGTTATCGGCGCCTAATCCATTGAGTGGACCGGTATAGGTATTGTACGATCCGTCTTCGTTGAAGATCGGTAGCGTGGGCGAATAATTTAATGTTGCCGGGATCAGGTTGTCGGATGATGTGTTTCGTCCGGATTCGGTTTCCGCCGCGTTGCCGTGCGTATAGGCCGCCTGCGCGGAGAGCCCAACTTTTAACCGGTCAGAAACATCGCTGTCCAGATTTGCGCGCAGGGAATAACGGTTGAAATCACTGCGTAAAATAATCCCTTCCTGGCCATAATAGCCGAGTGATATGGCATAACGGCTTTTCTCCGAGCCGCCCAGTACGCCTAACTGATGGTCCTGTATGGGTGCGTCACGCATTATCGCATCCTGCCAGTCCGTCCCTTTGCCCAATGTTTCGGGAAGCGGGCGATCGGCTGCGCTACCGTCAAAATAAGGTGCCGCGCCGTTGTTTACATTGGCTTCGTTTACGAATTCCGCAAATTGCCGGGCATTCAGAAGTGGAATTTTGCGCCGTACCGACTGCTGCCCGTAGTAGCCGTCATAACTGACTACCGACTTACCGGCCCTGCCCCGTCTGGTCGTCACCAAAATAACACCATTAGACCCGCGTGAACCGTATATGGCCGTCGCAGAAGCGTCTTTGAGTACTTCCATGGATTCAATGTCATTTACATTAATCGAATTGAGGTTCCCGGTAGGAAATCCGTCAATTACATAGAGGGGTTCATTGCCTGCATTGACCGAGCCGGTACCGCGGATACGGACAGTGGTAGTGCCGCCCGGACGGGCGGAATTGGTTGTCACGTTGACGCCCGCAACCCGTCCCTGCATGGCCCTGTCTAACGCGACTATGGGGGTGGCCCGTATTTCGGACTCGCGTACAGATGAAACCGCACCGGTGAGATCGCCCCGTTTCATGGTGCCGTACCCCACAACAACCACCTCGTCAATATCGCTTATAGAAGCCGTTAACGAGACGTGGATCGCTGATTGGTTACCGATGGACTGTTCCTGGGATTCATAACCTACAATGGTGAAGACCAATGCCGAGGCGCCATCGGGCAGCTTGATTTGATAGTTACCCTGCGCATCTGTTGTGGTGGCAATATTAGCCCCTTTTACGGTCACCGTGGCTCCTTCCAGCGGTGCTCCGGCGTCGTCGGTCACCCGGCCGGTCACGATTCGCTCCTGAAATGGGTCCGCAGGATTGAACGCTGGCTCTTTGTCCCGGTTGGAACGGCGCAGAATAATCGTCTTGTCCCTGATGACCCAGTCCAGACCCAGGTCCCGGGTCAGGGAAGTCATCGCCTGCTGTAATGTAGCCTGCCTGATGTTGGCACTAACCCGCATGTTGGCCAGCGCTTCTCCCTTTAGGAAAAACAAGTAACCACTTTGCTGTTGGATACGCTCCATAGCTTCCGGAAGCGGTAAATTCCGCACGTTCAGCGTGATTACCTGACCAAAGGAGTCTGCGGAGGCCTGCAGTACCGTAATCAATGTCAAGAATACCGCTAACTTCATAATTCGTAATAATCGGTTCGCTAAAAGCCAAGAACGGCTTTTAACACATGAACAAAAAATCATATGTTTGCATTGTTTGGATGAATGAATTGGTTACCTTAATGGTTGCATCTGCAACGGCCAAGTCCATCCAGGCGTCAGCCGGACCGTGCCTCCAACACGTTCCGGTTTTTTTACTGGTGGACCGTCTGTGGTGTGTTTACGTTTCAGTTGTGATCATCATAATCTCCTTCTTTGGTTTAATCAATTGGTTTTATGGCATTACAATGAGTTTCTTTTTATCACCCGCGTGCACTATCCGGAAATTGACGGTGCCTTCCTTAAGAATTCCAAGAACCTGTGAAAGGCTGTCACTCCGGCTGATGCGACCGTAAAACGGAGTAAGCGGAATGTCCCCTTCATAGACCACTTCCACATTATACCAGCGGCTCAGCTGCTTCATTGCATCTTTTAACTCCGTTCCATTAAAAACGAAATAACCATCGCGCCAAGCCGTAAACGCGGCCGGATCAACTTCACTGACCGAGAATCGGCCTTGCTGTACGGTGCTTTGCTGCCCAGGTTTGAGGACAACGGTTTGAGCGCTATTAGCGGCGGCTATGCGGACAACCCCCTCAACCAGCGTTGTTTTCACGGCGGTTTCGTTAGCGTAAGCGTTAATATTAAACACAGTACCAAGGACTTCAACTTCCTGGCTGCGGGTCTTGACAATAAACGGGGATCTCTGTTTCTGAACTTCAAAATACGCCTCTCCGTCCAGCTCAACGATCCGCTGGCTTTTATTGAACGCGCTGGGGTATCGCAAGGTTGAGGCGGCATTTAGCCAGACCTTGCTGCCATCCGGCAGGACGACCTGATAAGTACCTCCATTAGGAGTGGACAGGACGTATCGGCCGGCGTCTGACCGATCGCCAGCCGCTACAGCCGTGCCATCTGCATAGGTGATCCGCTCGCCGACCACGATACCGGACTGCGCTTCGCTCAACGCAATAGCACTTCCGTCAGCCAATTGCAGCGTGGCGCGGTTGCCTCCGGGCTCCGCGTCTGTCGACGTAAATCCAATGATCTCATCCTCCCGCTTGGATACAGCGCTGTCAAACCATGGATGATAAAACAGGACGCTCACCAGAAACAGGAGGACCGCAGCGGCATACGGGAGCCATTTACGCAACGTGGACAACTTGGTCGCCACAGGATCAGATGTCATGTTCCATCCTAAGTCACGTTGCAGACGTAACCGGATTTCCTGCAGGTCATCCAGCAGTTGCAAATCATTTAAGTCCAACGGGTCTCCGGAACCGTGCATCAGCCACCCGTCAACCAGCTCGCGCTCGGCGTCTGTACACCGGCCGGCACGGTAACGGATCAATAAATCACGCACTGCGTCTTTGTCCATAGTGGTTAGCTTTTATGCCCTTGGTATGGTTAAGACAGGCAACATCGGTATAAGGGTGAGCGAAAAGTGATCTTTCTTTCTTTTCAGAAGATGAGCAGGAACAAATTGCCCAAGCGGGCTTTCAGATGCCTGAGTGCATGATGCATGTGGCTCTTGACGGTTTCCTCAGAAATCCCCAGTCGTGCCGCGATTTCCTTACGTGTGAGTGTGGTCTGCCGGCTCAATTCGAAAACTTCACGGGTGCGGGGATTCAGGCTATCGATCTCATGTTGAATAAATGTTTGCAAATCGTTATGCCGGACCAGGTGATCGGCTGACTGGCGGTCCATGTGATCAATGTGCGACAAGAAGGAGTCGATGTAGCGGGAAGCCACCTTCTGACGGGCTATCACATTAATGATACGGTTACGTACTGCGGTATAAAGGTAGACGGATAACCGGCCGTTAATGGTAAGCTGATCCCGATCCGTCCAAAGTTTAAGAAACAACTCGTGGATAAGGTCTTTTGCTTCTTCTCTGTCTTTCAATCGGTTATAAGCGAAGATATACAGCAAGCCGTGATACCGGTCATAAATCTCCGTATACGCGTCTTGGTTGCCGGTTTGCAGCAATGATATTAATGCTTCATCCGAATGGCTTGAATAATCGGTCATGGACAGTTTACTACGCGAATGTAGCAAATTCGCTATATACTACCCATGTTTTCTCTATAAATTGCGCACAGTATGCCGTTCCCCCGCATCCCCGGCACCCGCCGGTTTGCCGTAATGGATAATTCTTAACCACTTAAGCAATTTCGCAATGGGATAGACCGGATCGATTTCGTGCCAGCGCCTGCCGAAGTTGACCGATGAGGGATGTTTGTGATGATTATTATGATATGATTCACCGAGCATCAGAACGTCGACCACCAGGAGGTTGCGGGAGGTATTCGTTAACCTGAAATTAATGTATCCGTATTTGTGGGCGAACCAATTCACCACGGCTCCGTGAAAAGCGCCAGAGGTAATCACAACGGGCAGCAGCAGGAACCACCAGAAACTGGTCGCAAAGAGCCCGAAGTATGCAATGTATAACAGTACCCATAGGGCCCTTGAAAGAAAGGAGTTGCCCCATCGGTCCAGGGTTTTCCACTCGGGAAGACCCTTGGTGAAGCGCTCTTCCACGGGATAGCGGCCTTTATCAATACCAACGTAAATGGTCCGTGTACGCCACATCATCGCGAAGATATTCCGCGAAAAGTTGGGAGAATGCGGATCTTTCTCCGTATCGGTATATGCATGATGCATCCGGTGCATAATGGCATATGCTCTGGGACTCATGTAGGAAGACCCTTGTGTGATATATGAAAACAGGAAGAAAAACCGTTCCCAAAAGCGGCTCATCGTAAAGGAGCCGTGGGCCGCATAGCGGTGCTGGAAGAAGGTCTGCGAAAATAGCGAGAGATACCATATCCCTACGAAAAACAATAAAATAGCCATTGTATTGAGCTTTAAAATGAATAAATGGACGCAGAAAATTAAATGCTAAAGCTCACTTGGCTGCAGAAGGAGGGAAGCGGTACTAAAGATCTGTTTCTGAATCTTTTGATTTCCGTAAAGGTAGGGTTTTAATTCCGTGTATCCAAATGGACTGCAACGGCTCCTTGACGTAGCATTACCGCGGCTTAGCCCTTGCTTTAACAGAAAGCAGAGAAGCCGGTACTAAAATTAAGAGAAATTTATATTAAAAACATTATTAAGACCTGTACTCATCGTATTTTTATCGTATAAAATACGATAGAAATACGATAACGATACGATAAAAATACGATGAACTTCCAAACTTCTTTCAAAATTGATACAAGTCTGATTCATGATTGTCTGATAGCGGGAGTAGCTACGGTATGCTTGGGGTTAGCAAATGGCAATAGGCATCTGCCTGGAGCAGGTGCCTATTAAACGGTAAGTACCGAAGTGTAGAAGAGTGAACTAATCAGCTGCTGACAGCGATACGGGAACCTCAACGTTTTCCCACTTGAGGACAAAGCCGCTGTCATTGATTTCGTAAACCAGACGCTCATTCATCGTCGGGGATTGCTGTGGTTTTACGGTGGCGGTCACGACGTTTTTGGCCGGATCAAAGTTGGCCTCTCCGCTGCGCTTGGAACCCCATTGCCCCGTTTCTGAATTAAAGATGACAGACCATTCATTTTCGCCAGGAACTGCAAAGAGACTATACTTCCCGGCGGGCAAGGTCTGTCCCTCGACATTGAGCGCTTGGTCGGTTTCGAAGACAGTGGCTTCGTTTGCGCCGGCACGCCAAGGCTTTCCGTAAGGCACCAGTTCTCCCCAAACGGTCCGTCCCTTTACCGAGGGGCTGCTGTACTGGATGGTCACGTTTGCATCTCCCACTTTTCCGCTGGCAGTGGCCGCCGGGCTAGGGCGGCTGGCCGGATCACCCTGAGCGAAGAGCTGGCTGGTTATACCACATAGCAGCAAGCCCAGCACTGAAAGGCGCATTGTTAATGATTTAATCGTTTTCATATTGATTACTGTTGGTTAGCTATTCAGTTCTTAAACATCTGATGCACGGAAATGTTTCAACGGCACGGCCTGTGTCCAAACTGTGCGTAGCATACGTGCCTACCCGGATCAGTCCTTCCTGAGCTTCTCGGCCGCCTTTTGCTTTTTGTCTGCGCGTTTTTCCTTCAAGCTTTTGGTAGCGGTCTTTTTGCCGTTTTCTTTCTTGGATCCTTTGTCCTTTGTCATGGTCTTATACCGGTTAGTTAACGGATATCTCCAACCCTTAAACAGTTAAGGGGCCGTAATGTTTGCTTTGGTATCTTACTGATTTTTTTTATTTTTAATACCGGATAACCGGTGAACCCATGAGAACGAACATCTTATTTTGCTGCCTGATCGCGCTGGCGATTCCCTGTGTTGGCCAGCAGCTGCCCAGGGGGGGCGCCAACATCTGGACCAGGGCGGTTTATTATGAGGGGTTGATGGCACTATATGGGATCGATGTGGATAAGCGTTACTATGATTACGCAGTGCAATGGGGGGAGAAGCACCGTTGGATGCCCGCCAGGGAGCCGCGGACGACCGGCATCGCGCTGTCTACTTATGGGATGGCCTGGGCCGTCAAGAAAGGACTGGTGGACCGGCAGACTTACCTCCCGGTAATCAGTAAGGCATGGAAGGCGCTGACGGAGGAGTCGTGCCACGCCAACGGCTTCCTTGGATATGTACAGGGCACGGGCAACGAACCGAAAGGCGGGCAACCGGTAACCCATACCAGTGTACCGGATTTTGAAAACTATGGCCTTGGCTGCTTTTTGTTGGCAAGGAGCCAAGTGTATCAATTGGTTTCAATGGAATGAGCACAAAACAGAACGGCAGCCGGCCCTGGACTGCGGCAGAGTGTATCGCTTTCCGGTTCGCAGCTATATTCATCTTCCTGCAGATTTTCCCGTTTCCCCTGAGCTACGTGCCGGGCCTCCACGTTCTGGCACAGTGGTACATGCGCGCACGTCAGGCGCTGGTGATCTGGATAGGAGACCGTATCCTTCAACTGCCCGAACCTATAACGGTGTTCCAAAGCGGAAGCGGTGACAAAACTTTTGATTTCGTAGCGCTCCTGGCGGCGACCGTGTTGGCAGTGGCGGTCACCATTGGCTGGACCCTGCTTGATCGCGGACGTACCGGATATGACCGGATGATGTATTGGTTGAGGGTGGGGGTACGTTATTATCTGGGAATGATGATGGTCATATACGGCATAAGCAAAGTTTTTCACTTGCAGATGCCTTCGCCCTCCCTTTACCAACTTGTGCAACCTTTCGGGGACAAATCTCCCATGGGCCTGGCGTGGTCTTATGTTGGATATTCCAAGGCTTTCAGCATGTTTACTGGTTTGGTGGAAGTTACCGGGGGGCTGTTACTGTTCTTCCGGCGCACGACATTGCTGGGGGCACTGCTTGTTGCGGCCATTATGCTCAATGTAGCCATGATGAACTTTTGCTTTGATATCCCCGTGAAGCTGTTTTCAATGTTGCTGTTCCTATTATGCTTGTTTTTGATCGCTCCTGACAGCATGCGCCTTATGCAGTTGTTTGTCTGGAACAGGCCCACTCAACCGGTACGGGAAACGCGGTACGTGCCGTCCAAAAGGTGGGTGCGCATCCTGGCCGTTGCGACTAAAGCGGTATTCATCTTGACAATCCTGGCGGGGAATGTCAACTCTACAGTAACGGGCATGAAAAAGTACGGGGACAAGCGGCCGAAGTCCGCGCTGTACGGGCTTTACGACACGGAGCTGTTCGTGCTGGCTGGTGACACGCTGCCCCCGCTGACGACCGACAGGGTTCGCTGGCGCCAGCTGATTATGGATAAGCCTGACTACGCGCACCTGAAAGCAATGAATGATTCTATCACGCACTTGTCTGCGGCAGTCGACACGGCAACGCGGAGCCTTACGTTACGCGGGGGACAGCACAGGCAGGACATCCGGCTGCAATACAGCGTGTCCTCCGATACGCTGCACCTGCGTGGCTTGCTGAACAGCGATTCGGTAACGATCCTGCTCCGCAAACGGAATCTGCAGACATTCCGGTTGATCGGCACAGAATTCCGCTGGATACAGGAGTATCCCTTTAATCGTTGAACACATACCCGTAACATAAAGATAATCCAGTCATAACGGTATGTTTGCGTCAAGCTAACGCTGCGGGGCTATTTTCGCTATATCGAAAAGAGCCTATGAGATCTTTCAAGCTGCGCATCGCTACATCAGCCTTATGCGTAATCTTTCTGGCCATGGCTTGTGCAAACAGCCGATTCTCCAATCGTTTTTCTGAAGCATTTGGACAGTTGACCACTGATGGTATTTCCATCCCGCTCCATAACGAGCTGGAGTTTGACCGGTCCGGCGGCCACCTGCAGGGTATCCAGCTGTACAGCAGGGATGGACGCGACTACGTCTTCCTTTCGGGCAGTTCCTCAAAGGCGGCCTATATGGCACATGCGGAATTGGCGGAAACGGCGCGCGTGATCGGGATCGACACGTTTATGCTGGATCCTTACCGGCATGCCGGCGGCTTCCAGATACACGACCGGTATCTGGCCGTCGGTATTGAAGACAACCGCCTCAGGAATGCGTCCATGGTGATGATCTATGACCTGGACGGGTTTCCTGGTGCGTGGACGGAACCACTGCACGTGATCGAACGAAAGGGAGAATTCGAGCGGGTAACGGCGGGAGCGGTGGGGATCACGGAAATCCATGACCATGCGTTGGTTGCCGTGGGAAACTGGGATAGCCGCGTCATTGATTTTTACGTCTGTCCTTTGCCGGAGTTCAAACAGGGCCGGAACCGGTTCCGGTTGGTCTATAGCGCGGATATGCGGCGCTTATCCAGAGCTGGCTGGTGCGACCCGCATTGGCGTCCCTACCAGAACATTAACTTATTTGTTGGCGCGCGGGGTGCGGTGTATCTGACCGGTTTCACCCGGGGCGAAAAGGGACAGCACTTGGCGGACGTTTTTGAGCTACTGGTCCCGGAGGCGTTCTTTGACCCGAAGCTTGCCGGGGGAGATGGGCGGGAAGGAATGACGATTAAGAAAACCCATTCGAAAAGCTTTGTGCCCAAGGGGAATGCCTGTTTCCGCGCAGGCGCGGGCCTATGCCGGCTGAGTGACGGGCAGCTTGCGTTGTTTTCCTGCCCCAACCGTATGGGCGGGCACTCGGTGATCAATGTATTCGCCGATGGGCCGCGGCTGCGGCTCGCCGGAAGTGGACGTTGACCGCCTTAGCGGCATGGAGCGGGCGTAAAAATCTGGCCGTTTTCGAAATCAACGGCTTGGAGGTCCTTGAACCGGTACAGTCCTTTGTGTTCCTCACGGTCACCGGATCCGCGGATCAGGCGCCGGTCCTGTCTGAGAAACGCTTCTTCCTGCCTGCTGTGCGTGCCTTCGGCGTGGAAGTCGTACGTAACGACCAGGGTGTCCCCACGGTATTGCCCCATGATTGCGCCCTGACTGTCATCCATCTGGTAGTTATTGAAGTGAAGGTGGCCGGACACCGTGTCTGAATGTATACTCAGTTCAAGCATGATGGTGTCCCGGCCATTGGTATGCTGATAACAAAGGGTGTCGGTCATCGGCGGATCCCCAACGGTGGCTGGACTGTCAACCACTGTGGCGGTGCCTGATGCGCTGGTGTCCTGCGGAGACCCTGAGCGGTTGCAGGCGGTGCCGGACAGGAGGGCGATTACGACCACCAGCCCGGCGGGACGGGTAAAAGGGTGCGCTGTTTTCATATCCAACACCTAACAAATTTCGTGCATAGATTTGCTCAAAAGGGGCACATTGATTAAGTTTGGGTGCAAATTATGAAACTCTTCAGGTATTTCTGGCCGTTTTTTGTCGCCTTGGCCTTAATTTATGTGTTCGACAGATCGTGGGCACTGGTGCCTCCGCTTGGCAGGGTCTTCAATCCCTTCGGGGGATTTTGGACCAATGGCATAAGCCGCCTGCCGGCAGACGGGGAGCTGGTGCTCCCGGGTCTCCGGGATGAAGTAGTGGTCCACTACGATGACAATGCGGTGCCGCATATCTTCGCGCAGAACGATGATGACCTCTATTTTGCACAGGGGTATGTGATTGCCCGGGACCGCCTCTGGCAGATGGAATTTTATGCGCTGGTGGCTGCCGGCAGGCTTACCGAGGTGGTAGGTGCCGCAGCGCTGGATTATGACCGGTTTAACCGGCGGATCGGCATGGCGCGGACCGCTGCGGCGATAACCGATAAGCTGAAAAACGATCCTACGGCAGACCGTATCCTCCGGGCTTACGCGGCCGGGGTGAATGCTTATATTGAGCAGCTCGATTATGCCGACCTGCCCGTGGAATACAAGTTGCTGAACTATAGGCCGGAGCCCTGGTCGCCCTATAAATCCATCCTGATGCTGATGAATATGCGCTACACGCTCAACGGCGGCAGCAATGATCCGCGCCTCACTAACGTGCTGGCGAAATACGGCCCTGAGGTAGTGGCAGATCTTTTTCCGGCGTACCCGGCAGTGGAGTCGCCCATTGTCCCGGCTGGTACCGAATGGCCGTTTAAGGCGGAGGTTCCCCCGGCAGTACCCGACACGGTCGCCGTGCTGCCGGACAATGGCCTGTTGGCCTCCAGGATACCGGCTCCCCGGCCGGAGATCGGCAGCAACAACTGGGCAATAGGGGGGAGCAGGTCCGCCACGGGGTTGCCGATCCTGGCCAACGATCCTCACCTTCAACTGACACTACCATCTATATGGTATCAGATGCAGCTGTGTTCGCCTGATGTTAATGTCTATGGGGTGGCTTTACCCGGTACGCCGGCCATTATAATCGGGTTCAACAAGGATGTGGCCTGGGGTGTGACGAATGTGGGGTCCGATATCATGGACTTTTACCGCATACGCTTCCGCGATAAGGCGTTAGACGCGTATTGGCACGGCGATCAATGGAAGCCAACCACCGCCCACGTCGAGACTTTTAAAGTGAAGGGCGGGACGGAAGTGCGCGACACTCTTTACTATACGCATCATGGTCCTATTGTGTATCACAAAGCGGAGCGTGCAGCCCGTGCGAGGGGCATCCCGGTGGGATATGCTATGCGATGGGTAGCAAACGAAACTGACGGAGCGGATGTACTGACGTTTTATTACCTGAACAGGGCAAAGAATTATGAGGATTACCGGAAGGCACTTTCGCATTTTACCGCACCGGCACAGAATTTTGTTTTCTCCAGTAACGGGGGAGATATCGCCATTACCTCCAACGGCAAATTACCGCTGAAGTGGAAGGGGCAGGGCAGGTTTTTGCTGGACGGTGCCTCGCCGGCACATGATTGGCAGGGCTGGATTCCCAAGGAACAGAATCCGGCGGTGAAAAACCCGGAGAGGGGTTACGTGAGCTCCGCAAACCAGTTTCCGGCCGACACCACTTACCCGTACTACCTTGACTGGAAGTTCGCGCACTCCAGCCGGGCACTCCGCATAAACGAGCGGCTGGATGCAATGAAGAATGCTACTGCCGACAGCCTGCGGATGCTACAGAACGATGAATATAATGTCGACGCGCGCCGGATTCTTCCTCACTTGCTGCCCGCCTTGGCTGCAGACGATTCTATCAGGCGCTCTGCAGAGTTTGATGCGATTGACCGCTGGGACCACCGGAATACCGCGGACGCAGTGGGTGCTACGGTCTTTGAACGCTGGCAGAGCGAATTGCTGGCGGCGATCTGGTCAGATGAATTCACACAGGATGAACGGATGCTGTATCCAAGCCTGGACCGGACATACGCACTGATTGAAAATGAGCCGGAAGCCCGCTGGTTTGACAAGGTTCACACTGAAGATACGGTGGAAACGAGGGATGATATCATCCGGGAGAGTTTCCGGGCAACGATAGCCAAGCTGAAGGAACGGTACGGAGAGATGAGCCCCCGGACATGGGCATGGGGTAAAGTAAAAGGAACCCGCATTATGCATTTGGTCCCGAACTTCACGTCTTTTGGCCGCAGGCATATCACTAACGGCGGGGGTAACGGGGTCGTAAACGCAACATCGGCCACCCATGGACCATCCTGGCGGATGGTGGTGCAACTGGATAAGGAATGGCCGGTGGCATATGGGCTGTATCCCGGCGGCCAGTCGGGCAATCCCGGAAGCAAGTACTATGACAACATGATAGATCGCTGGGCTAAAGGTGAACTGGATACGCTGCTCTTTATGAAAAGCGCGCACGATAGCTCGGCGAGACTTCGACATCGCATCTTAATGAAACCGGAAAACTGAACACCTATGCTGTATTTATTGATTTTGGTTGCTGGTGGCGTATTGTCCTGGCTAGGGCCTTGGTGGATGATCGCGCCTGTGTGTTTTGTGCTCTGTTGGTGGAAAGCGCGGAGTGCAGGTAATGCCTTCTGGGTATCGGCCTTGGCCGGGATCACGTTATGGGTGGGTTATGGCACATACCTGCATCTTGCAGCGGATGTTGATCTGGCCGGCCGCGTAGCAGGCATTTTTACCGGGGGTGCCCCAGCCCTCTCCTGGCTCCCGGGAATCGTTCTGGTAAGCCTGATTTCGGGATTGGTGGTCGGATTGGTCAGCGGTTTCTCAGGTTTGGCAGGCGTGAAAATGCGGGCATTCAGGCAAACAAAAAAAACGTAGAGGCGATGATGAGCGTGACCATCAACAGCTTGAACTGCTTTTCCGGCAATATGCGGATAATCCGTATGCCGAGCAGCGCCCCGATAATCAGGAACGGGAGCGCGGTAAGGTCGAGCAGGAAGCTTGACCACGAGAGGTTTCCCCATATGAATACCTGAAGGGGGATCTTAAGGAAGTTCAGGATCATGATAAACCAGGCACCTGTGGCAACAAACGCATATTTTGGTAAACGCATGGCCAGCAGATAAACAGCGAGCGCCGGCCCGGCGGCGTTGCCGATCATGGTAGAAAACCCCACGATAAACCCCATCACCGGCGCAAACCATGATGAGGCAACGATAACATTTATTTTCCCCGACCGCTCCATCCACAGCATGGCACCCACGCTGAGCAGGATGCTGGCCCCCATCAGGATCTTAAAGCCGGTTTCAGGTATGACATGGCCCACGGCAAGCGCAACGAGCAAACCGGCCAGAGCCCAGGGCATGGGTTTTAGTACAAGTTCCTTATGAAAGGTTTTCCGGTAATAAGCGACCGCCATGGCGTCTGCCATGCAGAGCAGCGGAAGCACTACGCCGGTGGAGTGTTTCGCGCCGAACAGTAAGGCAAAAAGGGGTACTGTAAACGTGCCTATGTTCTGCACGCCGGTCTTGGACATGCCGATCAGCATGGCGCATATGAAGAACATTGCCCACGCCGAAAAGTCCGGCAGCAGCTGTGCAAGCTCCTCAGGCATGATCGGCCCTGAGGAGTTGTTTAATGCGGTCAACCGTCACGTCACGGTAATCGCGAATATAATGCTGGCAGGGCGGAAGCTGGTCTTTAGTGTGTGAGGACAGTACACCGACCACCTTGGCACCGGCGCGCGCAGCTGCGGTAATGCCGGAGTACGAGTCTTCAAATACCACGCAGTTATGCGGTTCTACCCCCAGGTTCCGGGCCGACTTGAGGTAAACTTCCGGATGGGGCTTGTGCGCCTGTACGTCTTCACTGGACAAAATGGATTCCATCTGCCTGCGGAAACCGAGTCCATCCATAATGAGGTCCAGGTTAGCCCGGGGAGCTGAGGTCGCCACCCCCGTATGGAAGCCTGCGGCCTTCAGCTGGGCCAGGAATTCCAGAAAACCATCTATGGGTTTGATGTGGTGCTGATAAATTTCACGGAACAGGCCTTCTTTCTCTTCTTCCAGACGCTGCAGCTCCTCGCCGGCGATATCCCGTTTGAAGAAATAGCTCATGATGTAGCTGTTGTGCTTACCAAACATGTGATCTTCGAACTCGGCCTCGGTGTAGGGTATTTTATACTTGTCAAAAAACTGCTTGAATGCTTCGGTATGATAAGGATTGGTGTGGGCGATGACCCCATCCATGTCAAAAATAACGGCGTAGTTCTCCATGCCGCAAAGGTATGTTTTTTACCGGTTAGTAGGTAAAGGTAAGTCCGCCTCCCCATCCCATGTCACTGTCGTAATGGCTTGACAAGGACAGATACTTGGTCAGGATATACTTGGCGCCTATGGCATACTCGCGGTCACTATTATACATGCCGCGCAGCCGCAAACGAGCGGTAAGGGGTATGTCGTCCCGCTCCAGTTGAAGCCGGATGTAGCCCCGGTGATTTATCCTTAGGTCGGCTACGACGAACCAGGGCAGGGTGTACTGCAATCCAACATGGAATGCAGACCGGTCGTCTTTAGTATTGGCCTGGCCGAACAGGTTGTCCCGGGCATGGCCACCTTCCCGGTACCGCCATTCCCAGCCGGCGAAACCCAGCAGGAACTGGTTCCGGTCCAGGTACCGGCCGACCCGGCTGTCAAGCTCATAGCCCTTACGTTTATTAGGGCCTAAGTGCCAGTCGGTTTGCCATGCCCACCTGGTGTTCTCGAGCACCACGTCACCGTCGCTGGCATGGCTTTCCACGGCAATCTCGGCGCCAAGGAAAAACCGCCGATCGTCCGCATATACCTTGCGCAGGGCCTTTTCCGGGTCTGGAATCTGGGGGTTAGGCGGGGTATTCTCATATCGGAAAATACGGCCCATCCCGCTCATCATATGATAAAGGATATGGCAATGGAAGAACCAGTCGCCGTATTCCTCTGAGGCGTTGAATTCCAGAGTGTCGGTCTCCATGGGCATGATATCCAGCACATTTTTCAGGGGGGCGTGATCGCCATGGCCATTAACCACGCGGAAATAGTGTCCGTGCAGATGCATGGGGTGCCGCATCATGGAGTTGTTGGTCATGATGATGCGGATGTTTTCACCGCTGCGGATAAGAATCTTATCGCTTTCTGAGATGGTGCTGTCGTTAACGGTCCAGACGTACCGGTTCATGTTTCCGGTAAGCTCGAAGTGAAGCGTGCGGAACGGTTTGTCCGGGAGGGTGGTGGGCGTGGGCGACCGCAGCATGGCATAGTTGAGAGTCTTTGGCTTGTTGCCTTCCGGATACATGACGGCGTTCATATCCATCTGCTGCAGGCTCATCTTCATGCCCATGTCTTTCATATTGCCGCCCACGGTCATCATGTCATTCATCATCTCCATCCCTTTGAAATAATCCAGCCTGCCCAGCGGCTGCCGGAGCTGCCGGACACCGTCGCCCAGCCAAAGGGAAACCTGGCCCATCCGGTCTTCAGAGGTGGCGACCAGCTCGTAGGCGGCACTGTCCGCCGGAATGGTGACCTCCACATCGTACGTTTCAGACACGCCAATGATCAGCCGGTCCACCGTTACGGGTGTCACGTCAGCCCCGTCCGACGCAACTACGGTGAGCGGGCCACCAGCATAGGTGAGCCAAAAATAGGTGGACGAGCTGCCATTGATAACCCGAACGCGCACCTTGTCGCCCTTACGGTATTGACTGCGCTGCTGTTCCGTATCACCATTGACAAGAAAGCGCTCATAGTATACGTCACTCACGTCCATGGCGTGCATGCGTTTCCACTCGTTAACCAGCTTGGTATCAAAGTGGCCCGACAGAAGGCCTTCTCCATAGTTCTGCGTTGCCCCCTTACGGATGCCATACCAATCTGTGGCCCGGTGAAGCGACCGTTCTATCTGGTGCGGGTCTTCGTCGCTCCAGTCGCTGAGCAGCATCACTTCTTCATTTGCCGGCCGTTCACCGCGACCGTGAATGATAAATGCGCCATACATGCCGAGCTGCTCCTGCAGCATGGTATGTGAGTGATACCAATAGGTTCCGCGTTGGCGGATAGGGAACCGGTACACGTGTGTGCTCATGCCTTTGATGGGGGCCGTGGTCAGGTACGGGACGCCGTCCTGTTCATTGGGAAGCAGCAGCCCATGCCAATGGATGGACGTCTCGTGGTGCATGTGGTTGTGGACGTGGATCTCTGCCGTGTCTCCTTCGGTAAAATAGAGCGTAGGTGCCGGTAGTTGTCCGTTGATGGCGATGGCCTTGCGTGCCTTGCCGGTGTAGTTCACCGTGGTGTCGGCCACGTGCAGGTCATATCGCACGGTCCGCTGCCCTAAAGCCGTATTGCCGTACAAAACCAGTCCGGGCAGCAGCACAAACCATATCAGGACTTTAATACTCATTTTCCGCTGCCTAATGTTTCGACTGTGCTGCCGCAGGTAAGCATCTGATCGCCGTAATATGGATTACGGATGGCCTTTTCCGCACTGAGCCAGTTAGCGCCTTTTCCTTTGTTGTACATGGGACAATGCTGGTAAAAGAGGGGAGTCGTGGGCGGTTCCGCTTTTACCAAGGCATGTATCGTTTCAGACAGTGCTGCGAACTGTGCGCGCTGCGCTTCGATGGCTCCGTCCCCGGCCAGACTTTGTGCTTGCTTTCTGGCTTGCAGTGCTTCAGCCGTCTTGAGCGATTGCAGTTGCTTGGCCAGCCCGGAACTTTGCCTGGAGGCCTCCTCTGCGTTACCGGCGACCAGCGCGTCTTTCAGCTTCAGGTATGCAGCCACGATGCGGTCAACGGGCGATTGCTGGCCGGCATCCGGCGTTTGGTGATCCGCATGGGCTGATACTGTTTCAGGCTGCCCCGCTGCGGCGATGACGTTTGCCGGGTATGCCCGCTCATAGCGGCAACAGCTGTCCAGCCGGGCGTAGGCCTCAGGCGGCGCCAGGTAACGCGCATTGTCGTATCCGGCATAGGCAATCCGCTTCAATATGGCGTCCAGCGTCGTATTGGCCGGATCGTATGTAATGCGCGCTGTGCCCGTTTCCACATCCCATGCCACGCGCGCCTTTTTCTTTTCCGAGCCGCTGCTTTCTATTGCCTGTTTGCATCTGTCGCAGATGCCCGCAATGCGGACCGTTTCTGTTTTTGCGTTGGGGACTTGGGCGGCGGGGTTGAGCCAGCCAAGTGCCCACGCCGTAAGCCAGATGAGTTTCATGATATCCTCCTTTGCTATGATTGAACCGGTTCAGCCTTGAATCCCGCTTTGTTAACGGCGGCGATGACGGTGTCCTCATCCGGAGTACCTGCCTGAACCGTGAGAATCTTGTCCGGATGGTTGATGTCAACCTGCCATTTGCCTTCGCCGACGGCTTGGTTAAGCGATGGCGTCACCGCTGCGAGGCATCCCCCGCATTGGATCGTTGTTTTGAATTTGCGTGTAGTTTCCATAATGATTATTGTTTTTGATGTGTATGTTGTTACTTTTCCGGTCTGCCGATCACCGGCCACCCATCCCCGACGATCCATCATGACCACTTAAGCCTCAGGCTGTTCGTCACCACGCTCACGCTGCTGAGGGCCATGGCTGCCCCCGCGATCATCGGGTCCAGCAGGAAGCCATTGAACGGAAACAGGATGCCGGCCGCGATAGGAATGCCAATGATATTATAGATAAACGCCCAGAAGAGATTTTGTTTAATGGTCGTGGCGGTTTTCCGCGAGAGCGTTATGGCCCCGGGGATGCGGCTGAGATCGCTGGAGATGATGGTCATTTTGGCAACATCCATGGCGATATCGCTGCCCTTGCCCATGGCAATGCTGACATCCGCCTGAGCCAGCGCGTTACTGTCATTGATGCCGTCGCCTACCATACCGACTACATGTCCCTGGGATTGTAGGTCCCTGACAAAGGCAGCTTTTTCGGTAGGTAGTACGCCGGCCCTGTAGTGCTGGATCCCTGTTTGTTTGGCCACGGCAGTGGCGGTCTGCTCGTTGTCCCCTGTAAGCATGTAAACCGCCACACCTGCAGACTGAAGACGTTGCACCGCATCAGCGGAGGATGGTTTCAGCTGGTCAGCAATGGCGATGGCCGCCAGTAGCCGGGAATCATCGGCGAAGTGGATAACGGTACGGGCCAGATCAAGCTGTTCCGAAATCCACCGTTGCGCCTTCTGCTCAACAGGAATTCCGTACTCTTCCAACACTGACGCATTGCCAACGACGTATGCGTTGCCCTCATGGGTGCCGCGGATGCCGCGGCCGGTCAGATTTTGCACTTCAAGGGCAGGCAAAAAAACGGGGCTTCCAGCCTTGGTGTCGCCCCTCAATGCTGCTACCACGGCCCCAGCTAATGGATGATCAGAGGATTTTTCGATGCTATAGAGAATATTGCGCAGCTCCGGGGTCTCTGCAACGGTCCAAAGTTGCGCAACCACCGTAGGCCTTCCTTCTGTAATCGTACCGGTTTTGTCAAGCACGAGCGCCGTAATCTTTTGCGCCCGCTCAAGGCTTTCGGCGTCCTTAACCAGGATACCCTGTTCCGCGGCTTTGCCAACCCCGACCATAATGGCGGTGGGAGTGGCCAGACCAAGCGCGCAGGGACACGCGATGACCAGTACGGTTACCAACGCCAGCAAACCATGTGTGAAGCCTTCCTGTCCGTCAAATACCATCCACAGCACAAAACTTAGGGCCGCGACTCCCATTACGACCGGCACGAAGATACCGGCGATCCTATCGACCAGCTTCTGCACGGGCGCTTTACTACCCTGCGCTTCCTGTACCAGCCGGATGATCTGGCCGAGGAGCGTTTCGCCGCCCACCTTCTCGGCCCGGAACTGGAAGCTGCCCTTTTGGTTAATGGTTCCGGCATATACGCTGGCCCCGTTCTGTTTAGCTACCGGTACCGGCTCACCGCTGATGGTACTTTCATCCACATAGGACGTTCCCGACACAACAGTGCCGTCTACCGCGATCTTTTCACCCGGTTTTACGAGCAGTACCTGACCTATCTGCACATCAGCGACAGGCATCTCTACATGTTGGCCGTCCGGCTGAACAACCGTCACGGTTTTCGGCTGGAGGCCCATAAGTTTTTTGATGGCTGATGAGGTGTTGCCCTTGGCACGCTCTTCCAGTAACTTGCCCAATAGGATAAATGCGATCACTACGCCAGCCGTCTCAAAATAGGTGTGTGCATGCAGGCCCCGGCTATGCCAGAACTCCGGAAAGAGGGTATTAAAGACGCTGAAGAGGTAAGCGACCCCGGTGCTGAGCGCCACCAACGTGTCCATATTCGCGGACCGGTGCCTTGCCTGTTTATACGCGCCGACGAAGAATTGTTTGCCGAAGACGAATACGATGGGCGTGGCCAGGAACCACATAGCATAGTTGGCCCATGTCTGATTCATCAGCGCAGGTATCATGCCGATCACAACCAAGGGAATGGCGAACAGAATAGCAGCTAACGTACGCCGTTTCAATGCCCTGAACCGAGATTGCTGCAGGGCCTCGAGCGAGCCGGAAGCTTCTTCAGCGTCCTGTATCATCAAGTCGTATCCGATGGACTGGACAGCGGCCCGCAATTGTTGTGCATCCGTAACGGAAGGATTGTATTCGACCAGCGCTGTCGCATTGGCATAATTGACCGATGCTGATACAACGCCCGGCTGCGCTCCCAATATGGTCTCCGTGCTGTTGGCACAGGAGGCACAGGAAAGGTTGAGCACAGGGAATGTTTTTTTGACCGTATCTTGTTCCATACCTATTGTTTGTTGATGAAACAAAGATCGGATATCCCGGTGCGACCAGTTTACAGTATATTGGTTAATGTTTATGGTTTATTTTCCATATGACCGCCGTGCGATAATGTACAGCGGGATGCCGATGCAGACGATAAGGATCAATATGGCCGTTGCGGCACCTGCGGCGGTGGGTGCTGCAACAACTGGAATACGGGAAACCGGCATGACAAGGTACTGCATGACGCACCACATGAACGCGCCATAAATGACCGCAGGCCCGATGCCCAGCCGCCGGATCTGTGCGGACCGCCGGTATAGCTGGATAAGATGGCCGGCAATTTCAATTGAAAGATTTCCGGAATTCCAGGGGCGAAAGCGCTGTCTTCATCTTGAAAAGCTTGCTGAATGACTGTGAGTGTTCAAAGCCTAATCCATAAGCAATCTCGCTGACCGATAAATCCGTAGTAGCCAGTTTCTCTTTCGCTTTGTCAATTAGTTTGTCGTGTATATGTTGCTGTGTACTTTGCCCTGTCAATACTTTCAGTAAACTGCTCAGATATTTGGGTGAGGTGTTTAACCTTTCCGCTATGTGCTCAACCGTCGGTAGGCCCTTTGTCACCAGATCATCGCTGTTGAAATAGTCGGAAAGCAACTTTTCCAACCGGTCGAGAACCTGGTGGTTGGATTTTTCCCTGGTGATGAACTGACGGTTGTAAAAGCGTTCCGAATAGTTAAGCAGACTTTCAACCAATGAAACAATGATTTGTTTGCTGAACTTGTCAATATTGTTGCGGTATTCCTGTTGAATGTTTTGCATAATGCCAAGAATCGTCGCTTCTTCCTTTTCCGAAAGCCATAACGCTTCATTTACGGCATATCCGAAATATTCGTACCGGGTTATCGTATTCGCAAGCGGAGTATTCCAAAAGAAATCGGGGTGAATAAGCAGGATACGGCCCGTTTGCTGGGGTGCGTCCGGGCTGTGTTCCACACTGAAGACCTGATTGGGTGCAATGAAATACATAACGCCCGCATTAAAGTCATATTGTTGTTGTCCGTAGCGTATCTTACCGCAGTCTCTTTTTAACGCTATGGAATAAAAATCCATTACCGTTTTCATATTCATCGTTTCTTCGGAATAATAAAAATCGGCTACGTTCACCAAGCTGACAAGTGGGTGCTCAGGCGCGGACAGCCTCCTCAGGTGATGATATTCGGCAATGGATTTTATCCGTATGGGTTTTGTGTTTGCCATTATGCAAAGCTAATCATTACAACGCTTGTCCGCCTGAAACTTCAATGCGTTGTGCATTGATCCAGTAAGCATCATCAGTACACAAAAACGCTACCACATTGCCGATATCATCCGGCAGACCTACCCGTCCCAATGCGGTAAAACCTGCAATCTGGGCATTGATCTCTTTGTTATCCCTCGTACGTCCTCCCCCGAAATCGGTTTCAATGGCTCCCGGTGCGATGACATTTGCGCGGATTTTTCTGTTACCCAGCTCCTTAGCTAAATATCGGGTAAGGGTTTCCACCGCTGTCTTCATGGAAGCATAAATGGACGTGCCCGGATAAGTAATCCGCGTCAGGCCTGACGAGATATTAACAATACCACCGCCGTCATTAAGAAAGGGTAAAGTTTTCTGCGTCAAGAAAAAAACGCCTTTGAAATGGATATTGAAAACATCATCCAACTCCTCCTCGGTAACATGCTGCACGGGCGCATACAGTGCCGTGCCTGCGTTGTTGATCAGAAAATCGACGTTCGGGCTTCCTGTTTCTTTTTGTAGGTGTTCAGTAACCTGTTTAACGAAGCTGTCAAACTGACTTACATTTCTTGTGTCCAGTTGAAACGCTGCAGCCTTTTGTCCGTATGACCGGATTTCCGAAACGACGCTATCGGCTGCTTCGCTGTTCGAATTGTAAGTAAGCACCACGTCAATTCCTTTTTTTGCAAGGGCTAATGCTATCTCCCTGCCAATTCCACGGCTACCACCCGTAACCAATGCGACTTTTGTTTTTGTACTCATTTTTTTCTTTTTGTTGATACAAAGGTAAATACTATCAAAAAAACAGCTGTAGCCAAACGTCAGATTGTTGTAGTCAAAAAGGCGCAGCGGGCATTATTGTTCCGCCGGACTGAAAAATAGTGTTACTTTTGACCTATAAATCTTGGTCTATGAATGTTACCAATAGAGGAAGACGGTATGCTCTGGTGCTGCCATTGCTATTCATATTGACCGCCGCACAGGCGTTGGAAAAGCGGGATATGCCGCAGGATTCGTTAAGGCTCACCGACACGTTACCGATGGACACAGCGGGGCTGCAGGGGACGCTGCAAAACGGTTTCCGGTATTACATCCGCCACAACGACGAACCCAAGGACCGGGTGGTCATGTACCTGGCGACCAAGGTGGGTTCCATACTGGAAACCGAGGAGGAGCGGGGCCTAGCCCATTTTCTGGAGCATATGCAGTTCAACGGGACCAAACATTTTCCCAAAAACGAATTGATCAATTACCTCCAGAAGGCAGGAGTACGGTTCGGGTCCGACCTGAACGCCTATACATCTTTTAACGAGACCGTCTATCAGCTGCCGATTCCCGCCGACGACCCGGAACTGCTGAAGAATGGGCTGCTGGTCATGCGCGACTGGGCTCAAGATGCTTTGTTGGAGGATGAGGAAATCGATAAGGAGCGGGGAGTGGTGCTCAATGAGATGCTGGGGGGGCGGGGAGCCGAGCAGCGCATGCGCGATAAATACTTCCCCATGATCCTGAATCAGTCCCGTTATGCACAGCGCCTGCCTATAGGCACGCGGGAAGTGATCGAGGGCTTCGACTACGTGACGCTGCGTAACTTCCACCGGAAATGGTACCGCCCGGATCTGCAGGCGCTGATCATTGTGGGCGATATCGATGTGCAGGAGATGGAAAGACAGGTCAAAGCGCTGTTTTCCGACCTGACCAATCCGCAGGACGCCCCGGAACGCAGGGAATACGATATTCCGCTGACGGACAGCAACCAATTCATGGTGGTGACAGACCCCGAGATGCCACAGACGGTTATGCAGGTGATCGTGAAACATCCGGAGACAAAGGTAAACACGATAGGGGACTACCGCATGCAACTAACCAAGGCGCTTTTCAACCAGATGGCGGGGGCACGTTTTGCCGAACTGACGCGGCAAGCCGATCCTCCTTTTATCCAGGGCGGCGGAAGTATAGGCGGGTTCCTGCGCGGACTGGATGCCTTCACTATGTTCGTGGCGGCAAAGCCAGGTGAACTGAAGGGGGGATTCGATGCGGTAGTAACGGAATTCGAACGCATCAAACGGCATGGGTTCACGGAGACCGAACTGGAGCGGGCAAAACGCAATTTCATCACCGGTGTGGAATCTTCATATGCCGAGCGCGATAAACGCGAATCAGAGAGTTACGTGGGAAGCTACCTGAATCACTTCCTGGAAGGTGAGAACGTGCTGAGCAATGAAGACCGTTACCGGCTGGGCAAACAATTGACCGAAACCATCTCCCTTGAGGAGGTCAACGCGTTGGGGCGGCAGTATTACGCGGACCGCAACCGTGACATTCTGATTCTAGCACCGGAGAAAGACAAGGGCAACCTGCCGGACGTACAGACGGTTAATGCCTGGCTGACGGCCGTAAAGGAATCAGCGATAACGCCATATGATGACAATGTGCAGGACCTGCCTTTGCTGGAAAAGCAGCCTGAGCCCGGCACGGTCACCGAACGCAGGGAGAAGCCCGAACTGGGCGTAACCGAACTGACACTGAGTAACGGGTTGCGGGTAGTGCTGAAGCCCACGGACTTCAAGAATGACGAGATCATGATGGCGGCGTTCAGTCCGGGAGGGACCTCCCTGTATCCGGACGCTGAGTTCCTGTCTGCGGCTTATGCAGCATCTGTTGTGGCCGGCAGCGGAGTCGGCCCTTATAACGCTACCCAACTGAACAAGTACCTGAGCGGACGGAAGGTTTCGGTAAGCCCATATATTTCCGAGCGGACGGAAGGATTCAGCGCCTCCAGCGGCAAGAAGGACCTTCAGACGGCCTTTGAGCTCATTCACGCTTATTTTACCGTTCCGCGGCTGGACACGGCGGTATTCAGGGGTTATATGCAACGGGTTAAGGCCTCCCTGGCGAACCGGCTGGATGATCCTGATGCGGTCTTTTCGGATACCGTTAACGCCGTACTGTACAACAACAACATCCGGCGGACCAGCATGACCGTGGAGCAGGTGGACCAGGTAGACCCCGGACGGGCATACGCCATCTTCAGGGAGCGTTTCGCGGATGCTTCGGACTTTACAGTTACCATAGTGGGCAGCTTTACCGAGGAAGAAGTTATGCCGCTGGTGCTTCGCTACCTGGGCGGGCTGCCGGAAATGAACCGAAGGGAACAGCCCCGCGATCTGGGCATCTATCCACCGGATAAGGGGTTGGAGCGTACCGTGTATAAAGGCAAGGAGCAGAAGTCAACCGTGCGGATGTACTACTTCGGCGGGTATGATTACTCCGAAGAAGAAAATCTACAGATGGATGCCCTTGAGAGCATTCTGAATATCAAGCTCATTGAACGGCTCCGAGAAGCGGAAAGCGGCGTATATGGTGTATCGGCGAGAGCTTCCTATAGTAAGGACCCGCGTCAGCGATATTCCTTCAGTATAGGCTATGGTACCAGCCCGGACAAAGCCGGACCGCTTATGACTTCCGTACTGGATGAAATCAACAAGATCAAAACCAATGGTCCCGAGCAGGTGGATATCGATAAGTTCGTAAACGAGCAGAAACGGCAGTTGGAGGTGCAGTTGCGCGAGAACGGGTTCTGGCTGGGCCATCTATCCAGCTCGTACCAGAAAGAGGAGGATCCGGCTTATATCCTTCGCTACCTGGATGAACTGAAAAAGGTCACCGTTGAAAGCGTGAAAGCTGCGGCAGGCAAGTATCTGCTTGAGGAGCAGTTGTTCCGGTTTATCCTGATGCCAGAGCATTGAAGCAAAAAATAAACGCCCTGGTTTTAGCCAGGGCGTTTCTGAATAATGATAAAATCGATTAACCCAGGTAGGATTTCAGAATACGGCTACGTGACGTATGACGGAGCCTTTGCAGTGCTTTGTCCTTGATTTGCCGAACCCGCTCGCGGGTAAGGTTGAACTTCTCGCCGATTTCTTCCAACGACAGTTGGTGGTTGGAACCAAGTCCGAAGAATAGGACAATGATTTCACGCTCCCGCTCCGTCAGTGTTGCCAATGAACGCTTGATTTCTTCAGAAAGCGATTCATCGATCAGCGAACTGTCGGTGTCCGGGTCCGTGTTTTCCAATACGTCCAATAGGGTATTCTCTTCCCCCTGCACAAACGGCGCGTCCATTGACACATGACGACCTGAATTGCTCAGCGTATCTGATACCTTGTCTACCGTCGTTTCAAGGATGTCTGCCAATTCTTCAGGTGATGGTTCCCTCTCGTATTCCTGCTCCAGTTTGGAAAAAGCTTTACTGATTTTACTTAATGAACCTACCTGATTTAATGGAAGACGTACAATCCGTGATTGCTCGGCAATAGCCTGCAAGATTGACTGGCGGATCCACCAAACGGCATACGAAATAAACTTGAACCCTTTGGTTTCGTCGAAACGCTTTGCTGCTTTGATCAGCCCCAGGTTTCCTTCATTGATCAAATCGCCAAGGGTAAGTCCCTGGTTCTGGTATTGTTTGGCAACGGAAACGACGAAACGCAAATTGGTCTTCGTCAACCGCTCCAACGCGGCTTGGTCCCCTTCGCGGATCTTCTGGGCGAGGATGACCTCTTCTTCGGCAGTGATTAAGTCTACTTTACCAATCTCATGTAAGTATTTGTCTAGCGACTGCGACTCCCGATTGGTAATCGATTGTGTGATCTTGAGCTGTCTCATTTAATCTGTTAAGTACCTTCCTTTCTAAAAAGTTCGCAAAAATACGAAATTTTCTACCATATTAACTGATTTTCTTGGAAAAAGTTGTCTGATTTTGAGGAAATTATCGGATATTTTTGCTGCAATTAAGGCCTCAAAAAGCGTTCCAAAAAGCGCCTTCGGATCTCTGGGGTACCACATATGGCCGATTATGAAAGAAATGTGACAGAGGAGGGGTGGTAACCCCTTAGGAAAGCAACGATATCCATGCGCTTCTTTCCTTCAAGCTGAACTTCATTCAATAATGTGTAACCGTCTAAGCACGAGAATTTTAAGTAACTGGTGCCGTCTGTCAGACAGGTCCCTGGCGCGTGCTTCGGAACCGTTTCTTCCTTCGTGGCCTTGAAGATCTTAAGCATTTTACCGTCTAAGCGGGTATAAGCGGTGGGATAGGGACTCAGTCCGCGGATCAGGTTATACACCTTGTCAACGGGCCGGTTCCAGTCGATATGGCAGTCTTCTTTGAAAATCTTAGGTGCGTGTTTGAGCGGGACCTTTTCAGCGAGGCTAGCCTGAGGCACCGGCCGCGCGGTCCCTTCAGCCAGGGCGCGGACGGTCTCAGCGAGAAGATTTGCACCGACGACCATAAGTTTGTCGTGTAAATCTCCGGCTGTATCTTCCGGCCCTATAGCGACGCTTTCGGAAAGAAGGATATTGCCGGTATCAATTTCGTGCTGCAGCATAAATGTCGTGACGCCGCTTTCGGTCTCACCGTTGATGATGGCATGGTTAATCGGTGCAGCACCTCTGTACTGGGGGAGCAGCGATGCGTGCAGGTTAACGGTGCCCTCAGGGGGCATGTTCCATACTACCTCAGGTAACATGCGAAAGGCAACCACGACTTGCAGGTCTGCTTTGAACGATGCAAGTTCTGACAGAAAAGCCGGATTTTTCAGTTTTTCCGGCTGCAACACCGGCAATCCTCTGGATATTGCAAACCGTTTAACCGCTGACTGCTGCAGCTTTTGGCCGCGCCCGGCCGGTTTGTCCGGCGCCGTAACGACGGCGACTACGTTCTGTCCGGCTTCAAGCAGCGTCTCCAGCGACGCTACCGCGAACTCCGGTGTACCCATGAATACGATACGCATATATGAAAATTTCAAGTTATCTTTGCGAAATTACAAATTATATCGAGAGGCTTGAACTTTCCGTATTTTTTAGCAAAAAGGATTGCCGTCAGCGGCAAACGGACATTTTCTAAATTGATTGTGCGGGTTGCCATCGGCGCTATTGCGCTCGGGGTGGCGGCCATGCTGCTGTCCATCGCGGTACTGAAAGGGTTTAAAGGGGAGGTGACAGCTAAGCAACGTGGTTTTTTTGGGGATATCACGCTGAACAAGTACGATCTCAATTTATCATATGAGCATGCTCCGTTTTCTCTGCAACCTGCTGAAATTGAGGAAATAAGTAATATTCCCGGCATAAACGCGCTGCAGTATTATGCCACCAAGGCTGGCATAATCAATGTCAACGATGAAGTGGAGGGTGTGCTGCTGAAGGGTATCGATGCCGCGTATGATCAACGCTTCATTAACCACGTTATGGTGGACGGAGGACCGATCGACTTCAGCGACAGTACCAAAGCGATAAGCCAGATAATCATCTCACAACACATTGCCAATCGGCTGCAATTGCATGTAGGGGATGATTTTATCATGTATTTTGTCCAAGAGCCCGTGCGCAGGCGCAAATTCGAGATCGTAGGGATTTACCATACCGGTGTTGAGGAACTTGACAACACTTATGTGATCGGTGCGCTCCCGTTGATCCGGAGGTTGAACGATTGGGGTGCAAATGAGGTGGGTGGATACGAGTTGTCTATCAAAGACTTTGATCAGTTGGATGAACTGACAGCTGAGGTCCGGGACCGGTTGCCCATCCATGTGGACGCGTTGAATGTGCGTGATCAGCTGCCGGAGATTTTCCAATGGCTGGACCTGTTGGATGTCAATACGGTAATCATCCTGGTGCTCATGATGGTGGTGGCGGTGGTAAATATGGTGTCGGCTTTGCTTATCATTATCCTGGAGCGTACGTCAATGATCGGTATCCTGAAGGCGTTGGGCTATACCGATGGGGGGATCCGGAGGGTGTTTTTGTATCACGCGAGCTACCTGATCGGGCTGGGCTTACTTGCTGGTAATGCACTGGGTATGGGGCTGTATTTCTTCCAACGCCTTACGCATTATTTCAAACTGGATGAGGCTTCCTATTACGTCTCGTACATTCCCGTGACCATCAGCGCCTGGGAAGTTGTTTTGCTCAATTTAGGTGTGGCCTCCGTTGCGTTGATTGTGCTGGTGGTGCCATCCTATCTCGTTAGCCGGATTACGCCGATAAAGGCGATCCAGTTCCAGTGACAGGAGAGAGGCAGACAAATAGCTTTTGTACAACGCAATTTTATTGCATATAAAGGCGAATTTAGCTAAGTTTGGCATCTTGACGGGAATAACGCCGATGGAGACTTAAAGTAATTTTATGAATCGAAGCACCCTCGACCATATCAGGCACGCATTTGAACTTCCCTTGAGCAATCCGGTTCTTATTTTTGCCCTGATTCTCTTTATCATTCTCCTGGCACCATTGCTGCTTAAACGCATTAAGATCCCGGGAATTATCGGTCTGATTATCTCAGGGATCGCTATTGGTCCGAATGGATTCAATTTGCTGGAACAGAATTCTGCGGTAGACCTTTTTTCAACCATCGGCCTGCTGTACATCATGTTTGTTGCCGGACTGGAGTTGGACATGAATGAGTTCACCAAAACGCGGCACAAAAGCGTACTGTTTGGGTTATTAACTTTTTCTGTTCCTATCCTGATCGGTTATCCTGTTTGTGTCTTTCTTCTTGGTTACGATCAGGTGCCGAGTATATTGATCGCGAGCATGCTGGCGACCCACACGTTGGTGGCTTATCCTATTGTCAATAACTATGGGATCTCGAAAAACGAAGCAGTGGCGATTGCAATCGGGGGAACGATATTAACCGATACGGCGGTGCTTGTCATTTTGGCGGTCATCGTGGCCGCGTTTTACGATAGTTTGAATCCGCAATTCTGGTGGGAGTTCGGGATTTCGTTTGCGGCTTTTTTATTGATAATGTTCGGTGGTGTGCCCCGCGTGGCAAAATGGTTCTTCCAAAAGGTGGAAGGAGAAAAGACTTCCCATTACATCTTTGTGCTCTCTGTGGTGTTTTTTGCTGCCTTTTTGTCTGAAGTATGCGGCCTGGAACCGATCATAGGTGCGTTCATGGCTGGCCTGTCGCTTAATCGGCTCATACCACACTCGTCCGCACTGATGAACCGGATCGAATTTATCGGAAATGCTATTTTTATTCCCTTTTTCCTGATCAGTGTCGGTATGATTGTGGATGTAAAGATCCTTGTCCAAAAACCGGATGCATTGGTCATTGCCGGCACGCTCATCGCTATCTCGATGACGGGCAAATGGGGAGCTGCCAGGATAACGCAGGCCATATTCCGATATTCGGCGGCACAACGTCAACTGGTGTATGGGCTCAGCGGTGCCCACGCGGCGGCCACCCTGGCCATTATCATGGTGGGCCATGAGTATGGGATTGTTGGTGAAAACGCTTTAAATGGGACCATTATCCTTATTCTGGTAAGCTGCATCGTCGCTTCCCTTGTCGCTGAGGCAGCTTCAAAACGTATCGTCGAAGCGGGAAACCAGGATATATTTATATCAAAACGCAACATCGCAAAAGAGGAGCAATTGGTGTTACCTATCGCCAATTTAAATAATATGGAGGCGCTTTTGGACTTTGCTACACTGATCAAAAGCAAGGCATCCCCGCGGCCGCTGACGGTGCTCACTGTTGTGCCGAACAACGAAATGGCTGAGCAGAACCTGCTACAAGCACGGAAAAATCTTGATTCTACTGCGAAATATGCGGCAGGAACAGAAACGGAAGTGTCAATCATGACAATGATTGATTACAATATCGCGCACGGAATCAGCCGCGCCGCATCCGAAACTGGTGCTGATGCCATATTGCTTGGCTGGCCGAGTAAACCGGGTATAATTGAAAAACTGGTGGGGGAAAAAACTGAGAGTATCCTCAACCAAACGGATACTAACTTATTTATGTGTCAGGTGGACAAACCCCTCGTTTCACACAAACGGATTACGGTGTTTGCGCCGCCACTCACAGAGACCGAACTTGGCTTTGCCTATTGTTTGGACAAGATATCACGCTTGTCGCAAGAACTCAGTCTGCCCATTCAATGCGTATGTGTGGAGCGGACAAAGGTGGCGGTTGATGACTACATGACCCAGCGCAAAAGCAGTGTAAAACTGTCGTTCGCTATTTACGGGGAATGGGACGAACTGGGCGGCCTTCGGCATTTCGTGAACGACAGTGACCTGATTGTGTTTATATCTGCAAGACAAGGTGAAATTTCCTACAGATATTCGTTTGATCGGATTCCCAAGAAACTAGGCCGGGTGTATCATCAGCATAACCGTATCCTGATCTTCCCTAAACGAAGAGGGGCACATTCGCTGGACGAATTCGAGGAAGTGCCTACCACACCACTATTTCAGCGTATAGGCAGGGGAATAGGCCACATGTTTACAAAGGATAGAGATAGGGAGACTTAGTATTATGGCAGCAGCGCAAAAAATCGTAAAAAGAAGCAACGGCACGCTCGAAGTGCCTGATCAGGTAGTTATCCCCTTCATCATTGGTGACGGAATCGGCCCGGATATCTGGCAGGCATCGGTGCGTGTATTTGATGCCGCGGTGGAACGGGCTTATACCGGCAGCCGGAAAATCCACTGGAAAGAGGTACTGGCCGGCGAGAAAGCCTTTAAAGGGACCGGTCAATGGCTTCCGATGGAAACGCTGGATACCATCAGTGAGCATCTGGTCGCAATCAAAGGGCCGCTCACCACACCGGTCGGGGAGGGCATCCGGTCACTCAATGTGGCTATTCGTAAAGCTTTGGACCTATACGTGTGTCAGCGCCCGACACAGTGGTTTGAAGGGGTGCCATCACCGGTGAAACATCCTGAACATGTGAATATGGTCGTGTTCCGCGAAAACACCGAAGACATCTATACCGGGATAGAGTTCGCTGCCGGTACCCCAGAATGCTCGGACCTGAAGAGTTTCCTGGTGAACGCCATGGGAGTTGATGCTGAGCTCACGCCGGACACGGCTATAGGAATCAAAACCGTTTCGGAACAGGGGTCCAAGCGCCTGGTAAGAGCGGCCATTGAACACGCTGTCCGGCACGGGTTGCCTTCGGTTACGCTGGTGCACAAAGGCAATATCATGAAATATACCGAAGGAGCATTCAAGAAGTGGGGCTACGAGGTGGCGGAAACGGCGTTTACCGATCAGACCTACACCTGGAATACCTGGGAGCGGACCAAGGCGGCCCATGGTGAACAGCAAGCTAACGAGGAAATGAAACTGGCTGTGGCGCAGGGAAAGGTAATCATCAAAGACGTGATAGCCGATAATTTTTTGCAGCAAATACTATTAAATCCCAGAGAATTTTCCGTAATTGCTACGTTGAACCTCAACGGTGATTACATATCCGATGCGCTGGCCGCCATAGTAGGGGGCATTGGCATCGCACCGGGAGCGAATATCAACTACAATACTGGACACGCCGTGTTTGAGGCAACCCACGGGACGGCGCCGCGCTTTGCGGGGACCGACAGCATGAACCCTTCCTCTGTCATTCTGAGCGGGGTGATGATGTTTGAATATATCGGTTGGGAAGAAGCGGCATCCCTGATCCTGTCGGCCCTCCAACAGACGATTTTGCAAAAGACGGTGACAGTTGATTTTTTTAATCAGATGACTGACGGAAAATTGCTGAAAACAAGCGAATTTGCGTCTGCTATTATCGATAAGATAAAATAAAAGCGGGGTTTCTCCGTTCCAGATGTATAACAGATACTAAAATTTTTAACTGTTGATCCATGGCCAACATTTTGCTGGTAGAAGATGATACCACATTCGCGGCAATACTTGAAAACTTCCTTCGCAAAAAGGGGTTTGACGTGGCTGTTACCTATAGTGTGAAAAGCGGGATAGAAGCCCTAAAGAACCATACGTTTCATCTGATTCTGCTGGATTACCGGTTGGGTGACGGTATAGGTCTGGACGTAATGGATGCCGTCCGTGCTGAAGGGAAAATGATCCCATCGATCATTATGACCAGCTTCAATGATGTACGGACAGCTGTAAAGGCCATGCGCCAGGGCGTGTTCGACTATATAACCAAACCGGTTAATCCCGATGAACTTTTGATGGTCGTCAATGAGGCCCTGGAAGGTAAATCGGCGGAGCGGGAAGGTGCCGGTTCCCGCGTGCGTGCAAAGGACACAACCGGTGCCGACAGGGAATTCGTGGAAGGAACAAGTGCGGCTGCAAGGAAGTTGCACGAGTACATTGCCCTGGTGGCCCCTACGGATATGTCTGTGCTGATCAGGGGCGAGAGCGGAACCGGCAAGGAATATGTTGCGCACTCTATTCACCGGATGAGTAAGAGAGCGGACAAACCTTTCGTATCTATTGACTGCGGCACGCTTTCCAAAGAGCTGGCATCCAGTGAGCTCTTCGGACACATCAAGGGCTCGTTTACGGGTGCACTGAATGATAAAACCGGGCAGTTCATTGAGGCGTCGGGCGGTACGCTTTTCCTTGATGAGATCGGCAATCTGTCCTATGATGTGCAGGTAAAGCTGCTCCGGGCACTGCAGGAGAAGATGATCCAGCCGGTAGGGGCGAACAAGACTATCAGCGTGGATGTAAGGGTAATCGCAGCAACCAATGAGGATTTGCTGGGCTCGGGCAAATTCAGGGAAGATCTCTACCACCGGATCAATGAATTTGAGATTATCGTACCTTCGCTTCGGGACCGACGGGGTGATTTCCAGCAGTTCGCAGATTTCTTTGTGCAAAAAGCCAATGAGGAATTGGGAAGAAACGTCGAGCGTCTGTCAGATGATGTTAAGGAAATATTTAAGGCGTATGATTGGCCCGGCAATCTGCGTGAACTGAAGAACGTAATCAAGCGTATGGTACTTCTTTCACCGGGGCCTGTGGCGGAAGCCTCGGCGTTGCCGGAGGAGATGGTATTTGCGATTAAAAATCCGGATAATGCCGAGCCGGCACCCTCTGCCGATAACCCTGATCTACGGCTGCATAGTGAGGCGCATGAACGAAAACTTATCCTTGACGTGCTTCAGAAGGCAAAGTATAATAAAAGTAAAGCTGCACAAATGCTGAATATCGACCGGAAAACGCTCTACAACAAAATGGAGAAATACGGGATAGAGTAACCATTTCTGCTTGGGTTGAACTGTTTCCCCGCCGAGGTCAAGCCAGCGGTTCAGCCACTATTTGTTGAATTTTTTGCAATATATTATTAAATTGATTGAATGAATTTCAATAATTAATTGTTATTTTTGCAGCCAATTTAATTTGAAAATCGCCTTTTATACAACATCTTTATAACAATATCGTTTAACAATGAAACATAATTTTGGAGCGGGACCATGTATTTTGCCTCAGGAAGTTTTTCAGGAGGCTGCGCAAGCGGTTGTGAATTTCAATGATACGGGATTGTCAATCCTGGAGATTTCGCACCGGAGTAAGGAATTCGAAGCCGTCATGCATGAAACGGAGCGTTTGGTGCGTGAACTTCTTTCCGTACCGCAGGGGTACTCGATTCTGTTCCTTCAGGGAGGGGCAAGCACGCAATTTGCGATGGTGCCCATGAATTTGCTGCCGGAGGGAGGTAAAGCCGCTTACCTGGACACGGGCACATGGGCAAGTAAAGCGATAAAAGAAGCAAATAAAATGGGGAAGGTCAGCGTGGTCGGCTCTTCGGCTGATGCTAACTATACCTACATTCCCAAACAGTACGAAATACCGGCCGATGCAGCCTATTTCCACTATACCTCCAACAACACGATCTTCGGGACCGAGCTGTTTGCAACACCGAAATCACCCGTGCCCTTGGTTTCGGATATGTCTTCGGACATTCTGAGCAGGAAGATCGATGTGGCGGATTACGGGCTGATCTATGCCGGAGCCCAGAAGAACATGGGGCCGGCAGGGGTGACTCTTGTGATCGTGAAGGATGACCTGCTGGGGAAGACCGGCCGGACGTTACCCACGATATTCGATTACCAATCCCACATCGCGGCAGGTTCGATGTACAATACACCTCCAGTATTTTCAATTTATGTTTCGATGTTAAACTTGCGGTGGCTTAAAGCGAAAGGTGGAGTGGAAGTTATCGAGCAGGAAAATATCATCAAAGCACGTACCTTGTATGACGAGATTGACAGAAACCGGTTATTCAGGGGTACGGCGGTTCAAGAGGATCGGTCCCGTATGAATGTGACGTTCGTGACAGAACAGAAGGAGCATGAAGCCGCCTTTCTCGAATTGGTCAAGGAGCGCGGGCTGATAGGCCTGAAAGGGCACCGTAGCGTCGGCGGTTTCAGGGCGTCAATTTATAATGCCCTGAGCATTACAGGTGTGAATGCACTGGTGGATGCAATGCAGGAATTTGAAGAGCAATATTCATAATGATCAAAGTTTGACGATAAGACATGAAGATATTAGCAAATGACGGAATAGACCCATTGGGCAAGCGCTTGCTGGAACAAGCGGGATTCACCGTAGATACAAACCATATACCGCAGGAAGAGCTGGCGCAACGGCTTCAGGAATACGATGCCATTACAGTGCGCAGCGCAACCAAAGTACGCAAAGAAGTCATTGATGCATGTCCCAACCTTAAGTTGATTGGCAGAGGGGGAGTAGGAATGGATAACATTGATGTGGAATATGCCCGGGAGCGGGGGATCACAGTTGTAAACACACCTGCGGCGTCGTCCCTGTCGGTGGCCGAACTGGTATTTGCGCACTTGCTGGGAGGTGTACGCTTTTTGTATGATGCTCAGCGGAAAATGCCTGTAGAAGGCGGTACGAACTTTGGCGGACTTAAAAAAGCGTACGCGAAAGGGAAGGAACTGCGCGGGAAAACGCTTGGTGTGATCGGCTTTGGTCGGATAGGCCGCGAGACAGCCAAGGTAGGACTGGGTCTTGGCATGGACGTGATAGTGAGTGACCTGTTTGAGGTGCCCAAAACGTTGCAGCTGTCACTTTCCGGAGGTGTCATCGTTGACGTTCCCATCAAGCAGGTAGAGTTGAATGAACTGCTCCAGCAGGCTGATTTCATTTCGCTTCATGTTCCATATACGGAGAAGCCGATCATCGGGGAAGCTGAGTTGGGATTGGTAAAGCCTGGCGTGGGTATCGTCAACGCCTCTCGCGGTGGCGTGATCGACGAGCTGGCCCTCATCGCCGCATTGGATAGCGGTAAGGTGGCTTTTGCAGGAATGGATGTTTTTGATAATGAGCCGACGCCGCGTAAAGAGCTGCTTGGACACCCAAAGGTATCGTTGACGCCGCATATCGGCGCAGCGACGGAAGAAGCCCAGGAACGTATCGGTGAAGAGCTCGCCAATTTGATCATTCAGCATTTAACGAAATAAACACCCTTGCAACAATGGCATGAAGTAGGTTTTACCTATCTTTGTGCCTTTGATTTTTTGACCCCGGAGCGCTACGCGCACGCGGGTTATTCAGTAATACCTCAATGAAAGTATTAAAATTCGGGGGTACATCCGTAGGGAGTGCCCAGCGCATCAAGGCGCTACTTGATATTATCAATCCTAACGAACGGCAGATCGTTGTCCTGTCCGCTGTGGCGGGGACCACAAATGCACTGGTCGATATTGCACAGGCTTTCACCGAGGGAGATAAGGAGAAAGCGGCCGGGCTGATCCGTACGCTTCGTGGTAAATACGATACGTTAATTTCTGAATTGTTCGCGACACCGGAGGGCCATCAAAACGGGAAAGAGTTGCTCGATTATCATTTTGATCTGATTACGTCGTTTTCCAGCGACCTGTTCACACCGATCGAAGAGAAGATCATCCTGGCTCAGGGGGAGCTTATATCAACGACGCTGTTCCATTTCTATCTGACTGAACTGGGCGTGCGGTCCAAGTTGCTGCCTGCGCTGGACTTTATGAAAATTGACGAAGACAATGAACCGAGGATAGAATTTATCCGGGAAAACCTGAACGAGCTGCTTTTGCAATCCAACGATCATCACCTGTTTATTACGCAGGGATACATTTGCCGGAATGCATTCGGTGAAATTGATAATTTGAGGAGAGGGGGCAGTGATTATACGGCATCGCTGATCGGAGCAGCCATTGGCGCCCAGGAAATCCAGATCTGGACGGATATTGACGGGATGCACAATAATGATCCCCGGATCGTGAAGGGAACGCAGCCCATCGCTCATCTTAGCTTTGATGAGGCGGCTGAACTGGCGTATTTCGGGGCCAAGATTCTGCATCCGCAAAGCGTTTTCCCCGCACAACGTTTCAACGTTCCCGTGCGCTTGCTTAATACGATGGAACCGGGGGCCCCGGGAACGCTCATCAGTAAGGAAGGTGCTGCAAAAGGGGTAGTGCGGTCCATTGCCGCAAAGGACGGCATCACAGCCATCCGTATCCATTCCTCACGTATGCTATTGGCATATGGTTTCCTGCGCCGGGTTTTTGAAGTGTTTGAGCGGTATAAGACCCCGATCGATATGATCACCACTTCAGAAGTCGCGATCTCACTGACTATCGACGATACGAAGTATCTCGCCGAAATTGAGCAGGAACTCAAAGACTATGGATCTGTGGAAATAGACCGTGAACAGACGATCGTATGTGTCGTGGGAGATTTTGCGCTGGATACCCACGGTTATGCCGCGCGTGTACTGGATGCGGTGAAACACATCCCGATCCGCATGATTTCATATGGAGGCAGCAACTACAATATCTCGATGTTGCTGCAGACGGAACATAAAGTAGAGGCCCTAAGGTCTCTGCATAATCGACTTTTTTAACGCTTAACCCGATGATGTTTGATACCGGACTCTCCGCTGCTTTTTCCCGAAAGGAGACGCCTTTTTATTATTATGATTTAACCCTGCTCAAGCGTACGCTCGACGAAGCGAAGCGAGCCGCTGATCCGCACGGTTTCCATGTCCACTATGCCTTAAAGGCCAATTTTAATGACAGGGTACTGCAATGTATCCGCGATGTGGGGTTTGGTGCAGACTGCGTGAGCGGTAACGAGGTGAAAAAAGCCGTGGAAACGGGCTTTGATCCTACCGATATCGTGTTCGCCGGAGTGGGCAAGTCAGATAAGGAGATCCGTTATGCGCTCGATCGCAATATATTTGCCTTTAATGTGGAATCGGTGCAGGAATTGCTGATCATCGACCGTTTTGCCGCGTCATCCGGTAAAATCGCCAATGTTGCGCTCCGTATCAATCCGAATGTGGATGCACAGACGCATCACTATATCACAACGGGTCTCAACGAGAACAAGTTCGGCATTTCACACTGGGAGTTGAGCGATGCCATAGAGACTATCCGCCAATGTGGACACATACAGCTCATAGGCATCCACTTCCATATTGGGTCTCAGATTACGGACCTCAATGTCTTTAAAAGCCTTTGCGTCAAAGTTAACGAGTTGAATAACTGGTTTGACGAGCGCGGGTTCAGGTTGCAGGTGCTGAATGTGGGAGGGGGACTGGGTGTGGACTATCACGAGCCCGACATCAACAGCGTACCGGACTTTAAAGCTTACTTCCAGATCTTTGCAGACTTTCTGGAGCGAAAACCGAACCAGGAAGTCCATTTTGAGCTGGGCCGGGCGCTTGTGTCGCAATGCGGCAGCCTGGTCAGCCGGGTGCTGTATGTGAAAAATGGAATTAAAAAGAATTTTCTGATCCTCGACGCTGGCATGACTGAATTGATGCGCCCTGCGTTATATCAGGCGTACCATAAGATTGAAAAAATAGGCGTGCCGGGCGAGGTGCCCGAGGCCGACCTTGTGCACTATGATGTCGTAGGACCGATTTGTGAAAGCAGTGACTGCTTCGGTAAGGAGGTGCTCTTACCCCGGTCGGAGCGGGGCGATCTGATTGCTATCCGCACTGCAGGTGCGTACGGAGAAGTGATGGCCTCCAGGTATAACCTTCGCGATGAATTGCGGTATGTATATAGCGATGAGATCAGCCGTTGACCAACGCCAGCATTTCAGCTGTATTACGGGCTCCGAGCTTATGGAGAATGTTTTTACGATGGGTCATAACCGTGTGAACGGATAGAAATAGCCGATCGGCTATTTCTTGATTGGTGAGGCCTTGGCGCACGAGATCCACGACCTCCAGCTCTCGCCGGGAAAGTTTAAACGTGTTTACAAACTTGTCTTCAAAAAGATCACCCGTTTGGTGTTGCGCAGCGGTATGGTCGTAATCGTAACGCTTTTCGCCGTGATAGATGGCTTTTACGGTATCTATCAGATGCTGCGCATCCGAATCTTTATGTAAATAGCCGTCAATATTTAATTCCCTGCACTTGTTGTAAATGTGCTCGTCAGCATACATGCTCAAGACGACAATCTTGCAAGACACGCACCTGCTGCGCAGGATACGAATAGTGGACGGCCCATCCAGTACCGGCATGTTCAAGTCAACCAGTACCAGATCAACCGGGTCCGACTTCAGGTATTCCAGCAATTGTTTCCCGTTGGCGCAGACTTTGGAGACGGTGAGCGCTGGATCCGATTGAAGGATGACGGAGATGCCTTCGGACATCAGCTTATGGTCATCAGCGATAGCTATGGTTATCATGGCGAACGTTATTGTGGTATCTTGAGTGTGACATTGGTACCCTTACCCGGCGAAGAGATTATCTGGATCTCACCCCCGATAAGATTTATCCGGTCATGGATATTCGCAAGTCCGGCACCATCATTCGCTGCACGGGTATCAAAACCAACCCCGTCGTCAGCAATGGATAAGACACATGTTCCGTTTTCTGTTTTCAGTTCTACGCTGAGATGCCCGGCTTCTGCGTGCTTCAGTACGTTGTTTATGCATTCCTGAAAGATCCGGCATATCATTAAGCGTTTATGGGCATCCGGAAGTTCACAAAACCCTTCGTTTTGAAATGTGATCTTCATAAGACCCGTTTTTTGTACTTTGTTAAGTGCTTGCTCAATGAATTTGCTTAGGGTATACTGCTCCGCCCGTCCGATGTTGAGATCACGGGACAGGGACCGGATATCCTGTATCGCCTGATCGATCAACGGCTCCACGTCGAATGTCCGGGAAACCTGTGGGCGGGACAAGTAGAGTTTTATCAGCGACAAGACCTGCCCAACGTTGTCGTGCAGCTCCTGACCGACATACCGGAGCGTTTCTTCCCGCATTTCCATTTTGGCCCTCAATACGGAGTGCTCATATTGTGCCGCCATCCGCTGCTGTTCCTTTATGTACCTGATTTTCCGCCTTTGATAAAAAATGACCATAACGAACATGAAAGCTCCGATCAGCGCCAGCATCAGGCTACCGAATAAGATTGCGATAACAACTTCGTTGTCGAACGTTTTCATTGGTTGCGCTGTTGACACGCTTTAAATCGGCTAGGAACGGACTTTCGCGGGTCTGTGAAGCAATAACCCCACGACATACATCGCGTATAACACAAAAGCAAATATACGCATCATTATCGAACCAAAATTGGTTTCGTTGACAACAAAATAATTCCAGAAGATAATGGTTAGCGTACTGCTCAGATAAAAGAAAAAGATGGCAGTGATTATCCAGAACGGCGCGCTATGGAGAGGGTTGATCTCATACGGTTTTTCTTCTGCGCCAATAGCTTCCGTGAAGTAAAGTAGGCTGAAAACAACCAATGAAGCAGCCATAAGCGTACGTGAATAGGTCATCAGAAAGGAAAAACCCTGGATGAAGGCCAGGTTGACAAAAAAGAAGATGAGATTCAATATCAGACCGATAACAATGACGTTCCGTTTCCGTTTTGCCATTATAACGCTATGAAACAGATAGCTGAAATATATCAGATTTATTGGTATTGAAAGGTTAAAGATAAAATGGTTGGAGGCGTGCGCCGTAAATACGAATGAATAAAGTGATGCCGCTAGCTGGTAAGCGAATTGAAACAAAAGGAAGTACGGAAGTAGCCTCAAAGCGGGTGGCGCGAGTTGCTCTCTCCGGTAAAAGCCGATAATTGCCCCTGTGACGATAAGTCCGAGCAATACGATGGTCCCGACGTTCATAATCCCCCTGTACTTCCTTTTGTCACTGACCGTCAGCTTACAGGCGCTGGCCGCTTGTGGATGGCGGCGGGCACAGGTCAAGTTCGTCCGCCGGGAGCCCGGCTCTGGATGACGTAACTGGCAAGATTACCGGACCTATTTTACCCGACCCCTGGTGGGCTGCCTCTGTATCCGGTATATTGAGGCAGTCTACGCTGTTTTCCATGGTGGGATTAGTAGGGTCCTCAGATTTTGTAGCGACCATGACCACGGTGTGCGCCTTTTTGTACTCTTTTTTCTTCAGTTCGAACCCGGGGTAATCGTCCGCGATGGCGTAGTAAAAGCGGATGCCGTCTGCGTGGTTCAGCTCCATAAGCTCGAGCAATGCCTCCTTGCTGACCCAAAAGGAGCGGGGCTCTTCAAGGGATGCGCCAAGTTTTTTGCTTCTTTCCTCCGCAGCGGGACGTCTCCGTTGGTTGTCATAAGCCGCTACCATCTGCTTAGCCAGCTCTACGGGAATAAGATTCAGCCTGCTTTTTCGGGAATTGTTGGTATTTTCCATTGTTCCAAATCTAATAGATTAACATTGTGCTAACTTCGGAAAAGACTGGCTGCAGAACAATACCCCAAAACAGGTATTTTAACCGTTGGCCTCAAACACGCTATCTGTCTTCCACAGGGATGAGTTCAGCGAGGCTTGAACGGCAAGCTGGTCGCAACGCTCGTTTTCAGGGTGCCCTGCATGGCCTTTGACCCATACAAAACGGACCTTGTGAAGTCTGTAAATATTTAGGAAGCGCATCCACAGATCCGGGTTTTTCTTGCCTGCAAACCCTTTTTTTGCCCAGCCATGCACCCAGCCTTTTTCAACGGCGTCAATGACGTATTTGGAATCCGAGTAGACGACGACCTCCTGGCCCGGCTTTTTGATGGCCTCCAGGCCTTTAATGACAGCAAGTAGCTCCATACGGTTATTCGTGGTCTTGCGGAATCCCTCGGATAATTCTTTGTAATGGGGACCGGACCTTAAAATAACACCGTAACCACCTGGTCCCGGATTACCGCTGGAAGCGCCGTCGGTATAAAGTTCAATCATGGGTCACAAAGGTAAACCATTCAATGGGAATGGTTCACGAAATCACAGCAAATTATTTAATTTGTGGAAATGAAACACGTTGTCATTTTTACTGGTGCCGGGATATCGGCGGAGAGCGGGCTCAAAACCTTCAGGGGCGAGGATGGTTTATGGGAGGGGTATAGGGTGGAAGATGTTGCTACCCCACAGGCTTGGAGGCGAAACCCTGAATTAGTACAGCATTTCTATAATGTGCGCCGCAAAGCCGTACTGGAAGCGCGGCCCAATGCAGCTCACGTCGCGCTTGTTCGCCTTGAAAAAAAGTACCGGGTCAACATCATCACACAGAATATTGACGACCTGCACGAGCGTGCGGCGTCGAGCGCTGTGCTGCACCTGCATGGCCTGATTACGCTGGCCCGATCAAGTGCGAACCCCCGGCTTACCTATCCAATAAAAGGGCACGAAATCGGCATGGACGAACGCTGTGAACTGGGCAGCCCGCTGCGGCCACATGTAGTGTGGTTCGGTGAACCTGTCCCGGCCATGGGAGAGGCAATCACCATATGCCGCCAGGCCGATATTTTTATTGTCATCGGTACATCATTACAGGTATATCCGGCCGCAGGTCTACTGGATGAAGTGCCTGCCAAGGCAATTAAGTACTTTGCTGATCCGAACGCATCGAAGTTGGCACCTTATCAAGATATTGAGTGTATCGACGAAAAAGCGAGTGTGGCAGTGCCGTGGATTGTGGACCGGTTGCTGGAAGCTGACGTTACATAAACCATTTGGTTGTTTGCCGGGAATACGTCCCAAATATTATTTTGTTGGTATAATTATGATGCTTTAAATCAGTATATTGTAGCGTTTAATTAAACATAAATCACCAATGAGGTTCCTTGTCTCGTCTATGCCGGTTCGATTCAGCCAAATATTATTTGGAAAAGCCTTATTGGATAATATTAATAACTATATTTCAGTAATTTATGTTTGTTACATAAATTACTTGTGGTAGTTTCTTGGCTAGTACTCGTGCCGTTGGTATGTGGACAAAAAGGATTCGCGCATCAGCTTGAAGCGTTCTGCGACTGATGCGGAGAATTCCTCGTCGATCAATTGGAAGATGCCATTGACGCCGTCGACGATGTCTGTTTCTGCTATTTTGTAGACCTGCTCAAGGCTACCCTGCTCAAATTTCAGGATAAATTTATGGTTCATAGAGAAGATCGTAATTTTGAAATCAGGGTGGGGGAGTTCCGCGATTGTTCTCATTCTTTGTCGTTGTTTACTAAAATCTATACGAGCCCTTGGGCTTTCATGGCATCAGCAACTTTGAGGAAGCCACCTATGTTAGCGCCTCTGAGGTAATTGATGGTGCCGTTTCCGTTTCTTCCATAATGCATACAGGTGTCGTGGATATGATGCATGACTCTCTTGAGCCTCGTTTCAACTTTCTCTGCCGTCCACTGTTGCCCTATACGGTTCTGCGACATTTCTAAGCCCGAGACGGCTACGCCTCCCGCATTTGCGGCTTTGCCGGGCGCATACTTTATTCCTGACGAAAGTATTTTCTTTATAGCTGCTTCAGTACACGGCATATTGGCTCCTTCGGCGATACACGTGCAGCCGTTTTGAAGCAACATATCGGCGTCATGCTCGTCAAGTTCATTCTGCGTCGCACAGGGGAGGGCTATATCACAGGCGAATTGCCATGGTTTTTGTCCCGCGTGATATTCAGCGGGATAACGATGGGTATATTGTTCCAGATCCCGGTTAAGCGTATTGACATAGTCCAGTTTTTCGACAGAAAAGCCGTTTTTATCATAGATTGTTCCGCTACTATTGGAAACGGTGACGACTTTTCCGCCCAGTGAGATCGCTTTCAGGGCGGCATAATATGCAACATTTCCTGCTCCGGAAATAGCCACTGTTTTTCCTTTTATTACGTCTCCGGTTTCATAGAGCATCCGTTCAACAAAGTAAAGTAATCCATAACCGGTTGCCTCCGGCCGGATGAAGCTGCCGCCCCAAGCGGGACCCTTGCCGGTGAGAACGCCTGTGAAATCATTCTGGAGACGCTTATATTGGCCAAAGAGATAGCCGATTTCCCTTTCACCGACGCCGATATCGCCCGCTGGCACGTCGGTTTCCGAACCGACGTGCCGGTAAAGTTCAGTCATGAAACTCTGGCAAAATCGCATGATTTCGTTGTCTGACTTTCCTTTCGGATCAAAGTCTGAACCGCCCTTTCCGCTGCCCAGCGAGAGGCCGGTCAGACTGTTTTTAAACGTTTGCTCAAAAGCAAGGAATTTCAAAACACTCAGGTTGACTCCCGGCGAAAACCGTAGTCCGCCTTTATAAGGTCCCAATGCGCTATTCATCTGTACGCGGTAGCCTCGGTTGATCTGTACACCGTTGTGATCATCCTGCCAGACTACGCGGAAAGCGATCGTCCGTTCCGGCTCAACCAACCGCTCCAGTAGTTTAGCATCAACCAAGTCGGGTTTATGTTCCTCAATATACGGAATAATATCATCCGCGACTTCACGGACGGCCTGTAGGAACTCCGGTTCGCTGGGATTACGGCTTTCGACGTAGGCCAGGAAGCGCGTTAAATAGCTTGACATATCTTTTCTTTAAAATTTGCCTGAATCCAAAAATCGGATAAATTTAGTAAGAAAACGCGTACCTGACTATTTTTGTTTTGTATTATAATTGACGTTATGTTAAATATAAATATTCAAAGACCTCCTATTCTAGGAAGTCTGGGTGCTAGAACGCCTGTGTGACCATCAACGCAGCGACAGTAAGGTTGTTCCGTGCGTCGATCAGAATCGCTCCGCCATTGGCTTTGTTGTCCACGTATGGATCAACTGCCAGCGGATCGGCTGACTTGAACTGGATCCTACCGATATCGTTAAGGCCGAACGTGTCGCTCGCTGATTTTTCCAGCGTTTGCATGTTGACGCGATACAGTATATCACGCACCTTAACCTTGGTCACTTTACTGTGATGTTGAAGTAAGTATATTTGATTGGTATCCAAGGGTTTAGTGTCCATCCAGCAAATATTTGCTTCAAATTCCTGGCTGGCATCCGGCTCTTCGTCCTGTTTGACGATGATATCACCGCGGCTTACGTCAATGTCATCAGCAAGATGAATAACTACAGACGCGCCGTTTTCTGCTAATTGGAGATCTTTTGAGGAGAACTCGATCCGGTTTATTGAGGTACTGAAGCCGGACGGAAGCACACGGACCCGGTCGCCCACCTGAAATGATCCACCTATGACGCGTCCTGCGTAACCGCGATAGTCATGCAGCTCATCGGTTTGGGGCCTGATGACCCATTGGACGGGGAACCTCGCCTGCGACGTACTGGCGGCCGGTTGTACTTCTACCGTTTCGAGAAACTCCAAAAGCGGTTTACCGTCATACCACGGCATGTTTGCCGATGAACTTACGATGTTGTCTCCTTTTAGGGCGCTGACAGGAATATAGTCTACGTGCCGGATATTCAGGTTTTCCGTCAACTTTTCATAATCCGCCTTTACTTTATTGAATACCGCTTCATCGTAATCTACCATATCCATCTTATTGACGCAGACCAGCACATGAGGCAAGGCCAGCAGGGAGACGATAAAGGAGTGCCGGCGTGTCTGCTCTACCACACCCTTGCGCGCGTCGACCAGAATAATGGCCAGGTCGGCGTTTGATGCACCGGTCACCATGTTACGTGTATACTGGATATGCCCGGGCGCGTCGGCGATAATGAATTTGCGCGCTGCCGTCTGGAAGTATTTATACGCCACATCAATGGTTATACCCTGCTCCCGCTCCGCTTTCAACCCGTCAGTGAGAATGGCCAGATCTAATGTGCCGTCATTGTTTTTGCGGTTAGCACGCTGGATGGCTTCCAGTTGATCGTCCAGAACCGAGTTAGTGTCGTACAGTAAACGTCCTATGAGTGTGCTCTTGCCATCGTCTACGCTTCCTGCTGTTATGAATTTCAATATATCCATTGACTATCTGATTTCGTAATATTGATTAAAAATACCCGCTCTTTTTACGCTCCTCCATTGCTGCTTCGGACACTTTGTCATCCATCCGTGCGCCACGTTCGCTGATCTTCGATTCACGGATCTCTTCTATGATATCGTCAATATGGTATGCTTCTGATGGCACGGCAGCCGTGCAGGTCATATCCCCCACCGTACGGAAACGCACCTTGCGGTACTCGACCACGTCTTCGTGATCGATACTCATGAAGTCGGCTGCCGCCATCAATTGCCCGTTGCGGGTAATCACGCTCCGTTCATGCGAAAAGTAAATCGATGGCAGTTTTATATTTTCCCGGCGGATGTAGTTCCACACGTCCAGTTCGGTCCAGTTACTGATCGGGAATACGCGTACGTTCTCCCCTTTCTGAATTTTACCGTTGTAGACACTCCATAACTCCGGCCGCTGCCGTTTCGGGTCCCACTGCCCGAATTCGTCGCGCACGGAAAAGATCCTTTCTTTAGCCCTCGCCTTTTCCTCGTCCCGCCGTGCACCGCCAATGCACGCGTCAAAGCCGTGCTCGGCAATCGTGTCCAGGAGCGTAACGGTCTGTAACGCATTCCGGCTGGCGTTTTTTCCCTTCGGTTCAACCACTTTCCCGGCATCGATGCTGTCCTGCACGTAACCCACGATCAGCTTCTCACCCAAGCGTGCTACCAGCTCGTCGCGGAACGCGATCGTTTCCGGAAAATTGTGTCCGGTATCAATGTGTACCAACGGGAACGGGAACTTGCCGGGACGGAACGCTTTCTCGGCCAGGTGCACCAAGGTAATGGAGTCCTTTCCGCCGGAAAACAGCAATGCCGGTTTCTCGAACTGCCCGGCCACTTCGCGCAGAATATAGATGGCTTCTGCCTCCAAATGGTCTAAATAATCCATGTTTGCTATCAATAATACTTGTATTTACGATTCAGATGCCGTGGCATGCAAGCCACATTCTTTTTTGCTTTGATCTTCCCACCACCAGCGGCCTGCACGGAAATCTTCCCCTTCCCTTACGGCCCGTGTACAGGGGGCGCAGCCGATACTGGGGAATCCCTTGTCGTGCAGTGGGTTGTATGGAATATGATGTGCTTTGACGTAATCCCAAACCGCACCCAGTGTCCAATCGTAGATGGGATGGAATTTAATAAGCTGGTTGCCGGCATCCCACTCTACCGCCGACATCCCCTGCCGGTTATTTGACTGCTCGGCACGTATGCCGGTAATCCAGCATTCAGCACCTTCAAGTGCCCGTTGCAAGGGTTCGATTTTCCGGATACGGCAGCATTCTTTACGGTTCTCCACTGATTCATAAAAGCTGGAAGGGCCTTTCTCCGAGATCAGCCGTTCTACGGCACCGGTGTCGGGAAAATAGGCTTCGATCTGCTTCTGGTACGTTTCCAATGTCCGGTTCCAAACGTAATACGTTTCGGGGAACAAACGCCCGGTTTCCAGTGTGAAAACTTTGATCGGCAGGTTGTTGCTGAAAATAAAGTGAGTGATAACCTGGTCTTCCACGCCGAAGCTCGTTGAGAAAACCACCTTTCCAGGAAAACGGTCAGCCACCGCCTCCAGGGCGTCCAAAACCGGCTTCCCGGCTGTCAATTGAGTTGTTTCTTGTACTAAATTGTTCATTTTTCCTCCTTTGGTGCGAGCAATGAGGCCGTATGGGCGTTCAATGCTTTTACCTTTTCCGTGAAGTCACCCTTGAGCATTTCTCTCAGCTGGCTCATGTAATTGAGTGTTTCGTCAATCTCTTCAGGCAGCGCTTCGTTCAGCAGATCTTTGAGGCGTTTGGCAATGGTCGGTGATTTACCGTTTGTGGATATTCCCAGTTTCAGGTTTCCCTTCTTCACCACAGATCCCAGGTAAAAATCACAAAGATCCGGTTTGTCGGCCACATTGACCAACAGACGGCGCTCCCGGCACTCCCGGCGGATCCGCTGATTAAGGGCCGCATTGTTGGAGGCGACAACCACCAGGTCAATGCCCTGCAGGTCCTGCGGTTCAAACACCCGTTCGAATAAGCGCACCCCCGGGTAGTTCTTGGCATAAGCACGCACAGTCGAACTGATTTCTTTGGCAACCAACGTGATAGTGGCCTCCGGACTATTACCCAGCAACGCTGTCAGTTTTTCAAGGGCGACACTGCCCCCGCCCACTAAAAGTGTGTGCAGTCGGTTCAGTTGCAGGAAAACGGGAAACAGTTCGTTACCGGAAGATTCGATCATACTGCTATGGAATTATGTTGTTGTAGCACAAAGCGTTCATGCTTGGCCACTACCTCGCCTATAATGATGACCGCCGGTGCACCGATCTCCTGCTGCGTGACCCGGGATAGGATTGTATCCATTGTGCCCAAAGCGACCTTCTCATCCGGCAGCGAACCGTTCTGAATGATTGCCACGGGCAAATTGCCTTTGCCCTCATTTTGATAAATCTCTGTAATCTCCCTCAGTTTATTCAAGCCCATGAGGACCACTACAGTTGCATTTGTTTTTGCTGCAGCGTAAAGATCATCGGAAACAACCCCGGCGGTTGTGGCACCGGTTATCACCCAAAAGCTTTCGCTTATACCCCGGTATGTTAACGGTATGCCCTGCAATCCGGCCAATGCTATTGAACTGGAAATACCTGGGATGGCGGTCGCTGTGACACCGTGCTCTGCGGCATAATCCAGCTCTTCCCCTCCCCTGCCAAAAACGAACGGGTCACCACCTTTCAGACGTACCACATGTCCGTGGGCCCGGGCATAACCCACCATCATCTCATTAATTTGCTGCTGGCTATAGGCGTGCCGGTTGGCGCGTTTGCCTACATATACCCGAACAGCATCTTCCGGTGCATATTCCAACAAAGCTTCATTAACCAACGCATCATAAAGCACCACCCTGGCCGTAGACAGCGCTTTCAGTCCCTTCAGGCTGATCAAGTCCGTATCGCCAGGTCCGGCGCCTACCAATGTTATTTTAGGATGCGGGTTCATTTCTTTTTTATTTAATTGTTATCAGGCATCTACAGTGTTTTTCGCTTCGCGCTTAGTCGCGGATAACTTATAAAACTCAGCGGCCGCAGCCAGGTACTGAGAAGCGAAGCTCTCTGAAGGTTCACGCTTGTTGATCATCAAGACCTGTTCGCTAAATCCTTCCTTTAATTCAAATTCGCCGGTGGCGACAAAATGTGTATCGAAATCCTTGATGATGGCGTGCTGTGAACTGCTATGCACGCCCTTGTCAAGCAACAATGCTTTGGCAGCACTGACAAACACACTGTAGGCGTGATAAATGGCATCAGCGTAAGCCCCCGCCTGAAAACTTTCATTGGCCCAGCCCAGTTTTTCCTCCGCCTCAAAGAGCAGCGTTGCCACGAGATCAATTACCACGCCGGCGCATTCGCCGACACCTATTGCCGTATGGAAGGTCTCTTCATGCCCCCAATCGACAAATTCATCGTCTGTCAGGTTGGTCAGGTCTGCCAGCGGTTTCAATAAGCGATAGAAATAATCTTTGGTCTGGCGGTCGTAATAATGATGGAAAAGTTCGCCTTCAGTAGCGTTTGCGGCATAATCGTCCAGCAGCAGCCGTACCGCGTCCGTCACCCGTTTGGAGGGTACCTTCACGACCCGGTCAGCTGCACGTCCGACCCCGTCGCCCATGGTACCTCCGCCCAACATTATCTGTGCCGCCGGGACTACTTTGCCGGCCGCTTTAAGCGAGCTGCCATGCAACCCGATATGTGCCAGGCCGTGCTGTCCGCACGAGTTCATACAACCACTGATCTTGATCTTCAATTCCCGGTTGTAGACGAGGTCCTCATACTCCTCACAAATAAGGTTTTCAAGTACCCGCGCCATTTCCGTACTATTGGAAATTCCCAGGTTGCAGGTGTCGGTGCCGGGACAGGTTGTTACGTCCGCCACGCTATCAAAGCCCGGGGCGGCGAGTTCCAATTCGTCCAGCACCTTATAAACGTGTTGGAGAGACTCCTTACGTACAAATTTAAATAAGAGTCCCTGATTCTGGGTAATACGTATCTCGTCGGCAATATGGCCTCGCACACCGGCAACCAGCTTCCGGGCCTTCCAGGTTGGTATATCTCCGGTGGTCACCTTTACGTAAACCGTGAAGAATCCGGGCTGCTTCTGCGGATGGACGTTCGTTTTTTCCCATATTTCATATGCCAGTGGATCATTCAGCGTCACCGGCGGTAGATCGGTCGCTGCGGGCGGTTCCGGCTGGGGTACCGCATCGCGGTCTACCGCAAAGGTCTTCACCTTATTTGCCGTACGCTCCTCCGCTATCAGTCGCAGTACCTCCTCAAGCCCGATTTTCTGGATGAGAAACTTAAAGCGGGCTTTGTTACGGTTATTGCGTTCGCCATAGCGGTCAAAGACACGGATAACGCTTTCTGAATATGGAATGAGCTGATCTTCCGGTAAAAATTCATGCACGATGTGGGCGATCATAGGCTGCGCACCGAGACCGCCGCCCAGCATTACTTTGAATCCCCGCTCCTCTTTCCCGTCAACTACGCGGACTTTTGGGATAAAGCCGAGATCGTGCGCGTACGTGAAAGCCGAATCCCTGTCACTCGACGAGAACGCAAACTTAAATTTCCGTCCCATCTCCTGACAGATCGGATTACGGAGAAAGTACGAAAACAAGGCATGAGCGTAAGGAGAGACATCAAACGGCTCTTCCGGATCGATACCTGCGTTGGGTGAAGCGGTCACATTTCTTACCGTATTGCCACATGCTTCACGCAGTGTGATGTCGTCCTGAGCCAGTTGCGCCCATAGTTCAGGTGTGCGGTCAAGGCTGACATAGTGGATCTGGATATCCTGGCGCGTTGTTAAGTGCAGATTGCTGCTTGCATACTCGTCAGAGATGTCCGCTATACGAAGCAACTGTTTGAACGTAACTTTACCGAAAGGCAGCTTGATGCGGACCATCTGTACCCCTGGTTGACGCTGGCCGTAGACCCCTCTGGCGAGCCGCAGGCTGCGGAATTTCTCTTCTGCGATAGTGCCTTCGCGAAACGCCCTGATTTTTCGGTCGAGCTCGATGATTTCTTTTTCGACAACCGGATTTTCCAGTTCAGTCCTAAAGCTTTGCATGGATGTTATTTAGCTATGTAACCATAAAAACCTCATCCCTGTCACTGACTTCATACAACCGAGTTTTTGATCGGTAAATGCACCTCGAGGTTTCGTATGGCAAATATACGTAGAAAGTATATAGAAATAGTAGTTTAAATGCGAAATAAACCAACATTTTCGTGTAAAAACCTTAAAATCAATAGATTAATATTTAATCAAGCGGGCGACAACATTCCTTTTCGCCGTATAATATAAAGTCTATCAATTTTATATATATTTGTGCCCTTCAACGAATGCAATACATGAGGAAGAACACACTCACGTATAAATTAGGGAAATTGCTGCTTCCGGCGGCCTTGGTGGCCGTGTTGCTTTGTCAATGCGCACCCAAAAATTCATCCGGACGGGATGAACATAACCGGTTGCAGGGCACAGTCAGCATATCCGGTGCGTTTGCACTCTACCCACTCGTAGTGATGTGGAGTGAGGACTTTAAGGCACTGCATCCAAAGGTCCGGTTCAATATTTCAGCGGGTGGCGCGGGCAAGGGGATCGCCGACGCATTGAGCGGAATGGTAGATATCGGATTGGTGTCGCGGGATGTCCACAAACAGGAATTCGAGCGTGGTGCGTACGTTATCCATGTTGCCAAAGATGCTGTGATCGGCACGGTGAGCGCAGACAATCCGAATATAAAAGCGTTACTGAGGCGAGGAATGAAACGCGAGGAATTGAGACGTATCTTTGTGGAAGGAAGTATATCCTCATGGAATCAGATCGATTCTTCGTTTACCGATGACGATCTTCACGTGTATGTGCGTGCGGACGCGGCAGGTGCCGCAGAGACTTGGGCAGGCTTCTTCGGAAAATCCCAGGAAGATCTGAAAGGTGTCGGAATTTTCGGTGACCCGGGAATCGCACAGGCGATTGAAAAAAATCCATCAGCCATTGGGTTCAACAACATTAACTATGTATACAACCTGACGACAAGGCAGCAATCCGGTGGTATAAGGGCTCTCCCGATCGATCTGAATAATAACGGAATGATTGATGATCGGGAGAACTTTTATGGGCACATCGATAGCTTGACCCGAGCGGTCGCCGCTGGTAAATACCCTTCTCCTCCTGCGCGAAATCTGTCATTTTTGTTAAAAGGGAAGCCGGAAGACCTCGTCGTTACCGAATTCATCAAGTTTGTGCTTACCCGGCAGTCCCAATCGATTTTGCTGGAGAACGGATTTATTCCGCTCAATGAGGCACAGTTGAAGGAAGAACATGCTAAACTTAACTGATTTTGAAGCTCAGGATTTTAAAAGATAAGCTTATAGCCAACGGGATGCTTATTCTCTCAATAGCATCCATCTCCTTTGTGCTGTTACTGGGCATCGGTCTTTACTGGCGTGCTGCTCCCCTTTTTGATAACCAGTCGTTATGGTCGCTTTTCAGCGGAAGCGAATGGGCACCTTCAAAGGGGAAATTCGGATTCTACCCGTTTATCATGGGGACACTTTGGGTGACGTGTATCGCCATAGCTACAGCGTTGCCATTATGTCTACTGACGGCTATTTATTTAGCGGAATACGCCAAATCCAGTGTGCGGAAAATCATTCTGCCATTGGTAAATATTTTGGCTGGCATTCCGCCCGTTATTTATGGCGTATGGGGTATTTTTTTTGTAGTACCCATTGTGCGCGATTACCTTGCGCCAGGTTTTACAGAGCATTCCAGTGGATATACCGTGCTAGCCGGCGGGGTCGTATTGGCCGTCATGATCTTTCCGATTCTCGTCAGTATCGTGTCAGAAGTCCTGCATACAATTCCAAAGGAACTGAAGGATGCGTCCCTGTCATTAGGGGCTACCAAATGGGAGACCATCAGGAAAGTGGTACTAAAGCGTGCTTTACCCGGAATTTTTGCTGCTACGGTACTGGCCGTATCGCGGGCCTTTGGTGAAACGATCGCTGTTCTGATGGTGTGCGGTAACGTGCCGGTTGCCCCTGATTCCGTATTTGACGGTGGATATCCCCTGCCGGCATTGATTGCTAACAACTTCGGTGAAATGATGTCTATCCCGCTTTATGACTCAGCATTGATGTTTGCCGCACTGTTATTGTTTGTGATCATTTTAGTCTTCAATTGGATTTCCAGGATTATCTTAAATCGTATAGAGCGTAAATACAGTTCCTGATGAGTATAAAGAAGCGGAAAACCGAAGAGCTCGTGTTCAAAATATTGATGGTTGCGTCCTGTATCGTGGTCAGTTCCAGTTTATTTCTCATCGTGGGTACCATCGTGGTCAAAGGGGTTCCCTACCTTACGTGGGACATGGTTACCAAGGTTCCGCAGGGCGGATTTTATATTGGCAAGGAAGGAGGCGTACTCAACGCCATCCTCGGTTCCTTGTATCTGGCAGGTGGCGCAACGGTATTAGGACTGCTGATCAGTATCCCAATCTCAATTTATCTCAACATCTACCTGAAGCACGGAAGTTTGCTAAGCAGGACAGCCAAACTGGCCTATGACGTGCTCTTTGGTATCCCGTCTATTGTTTATGGCGCATTCGCTTTCAGCATTATGATCTGGCTGGGCGTCCGGGCATCGCTGTTGGGTGGCATCATTGCCGTGACGCTGCTGATTATCCCGATATTGGTCCGTACGCTGGACGAAGTAATCGGTACCGTACCCCGTGAATTGAAACATGCAGCGTTATCTTTAGGGGCAACAAGGTGGGAAGCTGCAAAGGTTATTCTCAAGCAGATCAAGCCCGGTATCTACACTGCTATCCTGCTCGCCTTCGGGCGGGGCATTGGCGATGTTGCCGCCGTACTGTTCACCACAGGCTTCAGCGACAATATTCCGCGATATGTGGACGAGCCAGCCGCGACACTTCCCCTGGCGATTTTTTTCCAACTGAGTAGTCCGGTACCCGAGGTCCAGGGGCGCGCTTATGCCTCTGCGCTGATCCTCACGATCATCATTTTGGTGATCGTCGTGGTTTCCTATTTCCTTTCGTCAAAACATACAAAACACAAGATATAAACATGACGCAACACCCGCTCATCAGTGTAAGAAACTTGAATGTGCACATCGACGGCCGTCACATCCTGAAGGATATTAACATCAATATTCCAGACAAAAGCGTCACCTCGATCATCGGCCCGTCAGGATGCGGCAAAACCACGCTGCTGAAAACGTTTAACCGGCTGCTGGATGATACCGCTAACGTAAGCGTCACCGGAAGCGTGCTGGTGGATGATGAGGATTTGTATGCGCCGCATGCCGAAGTAACCCACATCCGGAAAAAAATGGGCCTGCTTTCCCAACGCCCCTACCCTTTACCAATGTCTATATATGACAACGTAGCTTATGGGCCGCGTATTCACGGCGTGCGGAAGAAGGGTGAGCTGGATATAATCGTGGAAAAGCAGTTGAAAGACACCGGCCTCTGGGACGAAGTAAAAGACCGCCTGCATGCACCGGCCGCCAAACTGTCTATTGGTCAGCAACAGCGGTTGTGTCTGGCCCGCGGACTGGCGGTAGAGCCGGAGATCATTCTTGGCGACGAATCCACTTCGGCACTTGATCCTGTGTCCACTCACAAGATCGAGGACCTTTTTGTACGGCTTAAAGAACAGTACACCATTGTACTGGTTACCCACATCCTGCGGCAGGCCCGTCGGATCTCCGACTACATTATTTTCGTCTATATGGGTGAAATCATCGAATTTGGCCCTACGGATGAAGTGTTGCTCAATCCCAAGGAGGAACTGACCAGACAATACGTAAAGGGGTTCATCAGCTGACAGGCCGCTCCCTTCAATCAAGTATCAGTTCAATCACGGGAATCTCCACGTCCGGCTTCACAACGGGTAAATCCACGATGAGGTCATTCTCACCCGCTGTCACGGTAGTGTGTCCGCCTGCAGCCGCACCGGCACGTGCAGTATACTTCACTTCTGATCCGTCATGCAGGAATTGCGCATACTTTACCTTCCCTTTATAATTGGGAAGATAGAGGGTTTTGAACGGCCACTGCAACAAATGCACATAAAGCCGATTGGTCTCCGGATTGTAGGTAAGGAGGCAGTTGTCGGGTTTCTGGAAGACATCAGGCGCCGCCGTACAGCCGTAAATGGATCTGCTGTTGTATTTCATCCACCCGCTGATGGCCTCCAGCCTATCGGTGGCCCGTTTGTCAAAGTTGCCTCTCGCGGTAGGTCCTACGTTCAACAGCAGGTTTCCTCCTTTGCTTACGACTTCAATGAGCATTGCAACGAGCTGGTTTGCACTTTTCCAGGAGTTTTCATCGCGGTGATATCCCCATGATCCGGAGAAGGTCTGGCACGTTTCCCACGGCACCCTGATGCCATTTCGCTCCGGCCAGGACTGTGGCATGAACTGCTCGGGGGTAATGTAATCCCAGCCCCATGGTTTATCGTGAAGGTCCAATCGATCATTCACGATGATACCCGGCTGCAGCTTACGTGTCAATTTCAGCAGCCCCTCGCTGTCCCAGTCTTCATGTCCTTTGCCGTTTTTCCCTGGATACGAAAAATCGAAAAAAAGCAAATCGATCTTTCCATAATTTGTGAGCAATTCCGTCAATTGATTTTTGAGAAAGGCGCGAAACCGATCCATGTTCTTTTTGTCATTTTCGGCGATGGCCTGCTGGTCATCACGCAAAGGGTGCACGCGGTCAATGGTGAAGTCCGGATGGTGCCAGTCAATCATGGAGAAATAGAACCCCACTTTTAATCCCTCGGCCCGAAACGCTTCCACAAAGGGCTTGATTAAATCCCTCCCGGCAGGGCTGTTGGGAGCCTTAAAATCGCTGTACTTGGTGTCCCACAGGGCGAACCCTTCATGGTGGCGGGCCGTAAGCACAACATATTTCATTCCTGCTGCTTTCGCCTGGGCCGCCCACGCTTTGGGATCATATAAGTCCGGGTTGAAGTGATCAACGTAACGCGATGCATATTCCGCGGCAGACATGCGTTCATGGTTCTGCACCCATTCATGCCGTGCGGGCACGGAATACAGCCCCCAGTGGATAAACATGCCAAATCGGTCCTTGAGCCACCAAGCCATCCGGTCCTTCTTCTGTTCAGCGGTCTCTTGTGCCCACGCAGGCGTATCGCCAATCTGCGCTAAACTCATCGAAATGAAACAACACAGCGCTAATAAGGTTAAATGAAACTGTTTCATCATTTTTGGTTATATCTATAAATGGTCTTCATTGCAAATATGCCCCTTTCCAGGTAAACCGCATTAACGTCAATTAATATTCTATTCAACTCAATTGACCGTCCGGTGAGCGCGTTACACCTGCGCTGTTTTCCATTTTCCTCTACTGAAGAGCCACAGGGTGAACAACCCTACGGAAGTTTCAGAGACAAAGACGCCCCAAAAAACACCTGAATGGGCCATATCAAGAGGGATGGCCAGAAAATATGAGAGCGGGATTTGGATAAGCCAAAAGAACACAAGATTGATTTTGGTTGGCGTCCGTGTATCTCCGGCACCGTTGAAAGCCTGGATAGAGACCATCCACCACCCGTATACAAAAAATGAGTACGAAAGAATCCGCAACCACTCCGCTCCGATCCTCACTACCTGTTCGTCATCGCTAAACAGCCGGACCAACGATTCGTTGAAAAAGAAATAGATAAACGATACTCCGAGCAAGAATACCATGTTATAAACTCCTATGCGCCATATTGCCGATTCCGCGCGACCTGGATCCCCGGCTCCTAAGTTCTGTCCCACTAATGTAGCAGCCGCATTCGCCAGTCCCATGGCCGGCATCATCGTAAACATCATCACCCGTAACGCTATGGTGGCCCCTGCAACAGCTTCACTCCCAACGCTCGCCAGGATACGCGTGAGGAATATCCACGAGGTCATCGAAACGATCATCTGCCCAACACCGCCAAGCGAAGTGCGAAGGATCGCTATCGCGGTTGGTCCGTGCCAATACAGCTGGGGAAGCCGGATTCGTATATGTCTGCCGCCTTTTCCGAAAAGGGTCCACAATTGTATAATGACGCCTAAACCCCTCCCGATATTGGTGGCGATAGCAGCGCCTTCTAGACCGAGGGGCGGAATCGGTCCCCAGCCAAAGATCAAAAGCGGGTCAAGTAGGACGTTGACTCCATTGGCGATCAGCAAGACGCGCATGGCAATAGCCGCATCTCCCGCGCCTCGGAAAATGGCGTTAACTACAAACAGGAGCATGATAATAGCATTCCCACCGAGCATCCATTGCGTATAGCGATACCCTTCGGTGATGCCCCGCTCTTCGCTGCCCATCAGCGCAAGTAGCTCTTTTGGATAGATGACGCCGATAAGCGCGAATGGCAATGACGCCAGTATGGCGATGAAAACTGACTGGACGGCCGCCACCCCTGCTTTATCCCGTTTTTTTTCACCTGTGCGACGGGCAATAACAGCCGTAGTCGCCATGGACAGTCCGATGGCTATGGAATAAAGCAGATACAAATAGGTCTCTGTGAGGCCAACAGTGGCCACGGCCCACGATCCCAACTTCCCCACGAAATAAATGTCAGCTACGGCGAAAGTTGATTCCATGACCAATTCCAGGATCATAGGGACAGCCAGAAGTAGAATAGCTCTTTTCAGTCCGATCTTCGTGTAGTCGGCTTCAGTGCCCCGCATGGCATTTCTGATTTCCTGCCACAGTGGCCTGCGCCTGTCAAGGCGTGTGTCATTCTCTTCCATTGAAATTCTATGGTTCATACTGATGATGTTTACCCGTTCTTTGATGGGCAAAGTTAACGGCCGGCAGCAAAAGGAAGAGTGTGTGAAAAGGACAAAATAGCAGGCGGGATGCGCCAGCTCCCGCGCGGCTATCTTAATGCTGCACGAATACGTATTAATCGCTCCAGTAGTCCCTCCAGGAGATCCAGATGGAGCATGTTCGCTCCGTCTGACTTGGCATTGGCCGGATCAGGGTGCGTTTCGATGAACAAACCGTCTGCACCAACGGCTATGGCTGCTTTGGCAATAGTTTCAATCAGAGCGGGCTTCCCCCCCGTTACGCCTGATACCTGGTTGGGTTGTTGCAACGAGTGTGTACAGTCCATCACCACCGGTACACCGAAGCTGCGCATTTCCGGTATGCCGCGGAAATCCACAATCAGGTCTTGATAGCCGAAGGAGTTTCCCCGGTCGGTCAAAATCACTTTTTCATTGCCGGATTCGGTTACTTTATCAATCGCAAAGCGCATGGAACCGGCAGCAAGGAACTGTCCTTTCTTGATATTCACGGCCTTTCCGGTTTTTGCTGCCGCTGCCAATAGTTCGGTTTGGCGGCAAAGGAACGCAGGTATCTGCAGTACATCCACATATTCGGCGGCCATCGCCGCCTCGTGACTTTCATGGATATCCGTTACCGTGGGAACACCGAACGTTTTGCTGACCTTATGCAATATCTTCAAGGCCTTTTCATCGCCTATACCCGTAAACGAATCAGCACGGGATCGGTTAGCTTTACGATAGGAACCTTTGAAAATATAAGGGATAGCCAATCGATCTGCCATCTCCGTGACACGTTCTGCAATGCGTAACGCCAAATCCTCGCTCTCTATGGCGCACGGACCAGCCATGAGAAAAAAGTTGGATGAATCAGCATGATTGATGCTGGGTACAATACGAGCTATCATGGCGTTATTAATTACCTAATTCAGACATAAATTTAATGCGCATCAGCTGAATCTCCTCATAGGTGTAGTCATCCGGTCCAAGGTCACGGAGCGCCTGATCTATTGAATCCACCTCAGCGGTACGGAAATAGTCGAACACCTCGTCCTGCCGCTCTTCGTCTATCATTTCATCCACAAAGTAGCCCAGGTTGAGTTTTGTTCCGGAGTTAACAATGGATTCTACCTCTTTCAGCAAATCCTCATAACTGATGCCCTTTGAGTGGGCAATGTCCTCAAGGCCAATCTTGCGATCTATATTCTGGATGATAGAGACCTTGAGCGCGGATTTGTTTGCGGTACTTTTGATTACCAGGTCCTGCGGGCGGTCAATCTCATTTTCCTCAACATACTGCTTGATCAACTCCACAAACTGGGAACCGAATTTAAGCGCTTTTCCGGCACCCACCCCATGTATCTGTTTCAGCTCATCAAGGGAGATGGGGTAATGGGTACACATCTCCTCCAATGAAGGATCCTGGAAAACCACAAACGGCGGGAGTCCTTTCTGTTTAGCGATTTTCTTCCGCAAATCTTTTAACATCTTCAGCAGCTGCGTGTCGACGGCTCCGCCGCTCTGCTGCATGGCTTCCTCCTGACCTTCTTCGGAGGCAGCATCCATCGGCTTGTTGAGAATGAACTTAATGCCGTAAGGATTTTCGATAAACCGCTTGCCCGTTTCTGTGAGCATCAGCAGGCCGTAATGGTCGATATCCTTTGCGAGGAAATTATTAAGCACGGCCTGGCGGATGAGCGATCTCCAATAATTTACCCCAAGTTCCTTACCGCTGCCGAACAATGGGTGTACATCATGTTTATAGGATGATATGGGCTGATTGTTCTGCCCTATAAATACATTGATGATATGGTTATCATCAAACTTCTCGCCCTGCTCCCTGATAAACGTCAGTACATTCAGCAGGGAACCTTCCGCTTCAAAATGGGTTTGTTGAGCGCTGCAGTTGTCACACATGTTGTTGCAGCCCGTCTCATCAAAGTTCTCTCCGAAGTAGTGCAGGATCTGTTTGCGCCGGCAAACCGATGACTCAGAATAATCAATTACCTCTTTCAGTATCTGTGTGCCGATCTCCCGTTCGGATACCGGTTTATCCTTCATGAATTTGGTCAGTTTTTCAATATCCTTCTCTGAGTAGAAAGCCAGGCAATGTCCCTCACCTCCGTCACGTCCCGCGCGGCCGGTTTCCTGATAATATCCTTCCATGCTCTTAGGAATATCATGGTGGATCACATACCGGACATCGGGTTTATCAATGCCCATACCGAATGCGATGGTCGCTACGATTACTTCCACATCCTCCATGAGGAATTTGTCCTGCGTGTCGGCCCGCGTTTTGGCATCCAATCCTGCGTGATACGGCAGCGCCTTGATGCCATTGATATTCAGAACTTCAGCTATTTCCTCTACTTTTTTGCGGCTGAGACAATAAATGATTCCTGATTTACCGGGGTTATTTCTGATAAAACGGACAATCTCCTTGACCACATTCTTCTTAGGCCGTACCTCATAGTACAGATTGGGTCTGTTGAATGATGATTTGAACAACGTGGCGTCGTTCATCTGCAGGTTCTTCCGTATATCCGACTGTACCTTGGGAGTAGCGGTCGCCGTAAGCGCGATAACCGGGATGCCGCTGTCAATGGAATTGATGACCGAGCGGATCTTGCGGTATTCGGGGCGGAAGTCGTGGCCCCATTCTGAAATACAGTGCGCTTCGTCGACCGCAACGAATGACACGGTAATAAGTTTCAGGAACTCGACGTTCTCCGCTTTGGCCAAAGACTCCGGCGCTACATAGAGCAATTTTGTTTTTCCTGCAACTACGTCCTGTTTAACGCGGGTTACGTCGCTTTTATTCAATGAAGAGTTCAAGAAGTGGGCGATGCTGTCATCGCCGCCGAACGACCTGAGCTGGTCGACCTGATTTTTCATTAAGGCAATGAGCGGTGAGATCACTATCGCAGTCCCTTCACTCATCAATGCCGGTAGTTGATAACAGATGGATTTCCCTCCACCTGTAGGCATAATCACGAATGTGTCTTTCTTTTGTAGAATGTTGGTGATTATTGCTTCCTGATCACCCTTAAACGTGTCAAAACCAAAAAATTCCTGTAAGTTGTCAAATAATCTTTTCTCTATTTCCATTGCGCCTCTCGCAAATTTAGCTTGACTGATATCAAAAGAATGCCCAAAATAACATATTTTTGCGCATATCAGTATCTAAAATTATAAATAATATTTGTGAAAAGCAATTCCGAAATCAAAAATATAGCGGCAAGCGTTTTGACGCAAGAGGCAACTGCTTTGAACAAACTGAGCGAACGGATCGGAGACGATTTTGTCTCCGTCGTCCACGCCATCCTGGAGCTAAAGGGCCGCGTTGTGCTCACGGGCGTAGGCAAAAGCGCCATCATTGCGCAGAAGATTGTGGCCACGCTTAATTCCACCGGGACTCCGGCAATTTTCATGCATGCGGCAGACGCCATCCATGGTGATCTCGGCATCATCCAGGCCGATGACTTAGTGATGGCTGTTTCAAAAAGCGGGAACACTGCAGAGATCAAGGTACTCGTTCCCTTATTGCGACAGACCGAAAATCAGTTGGTCGCCGTTGTCGGAAATACCGATTCATATCTGGCACAGCAGGCCGATTACCTGCTCGATACAGCGGTGGAGAAGGAAGCATGCCCCCATAACCTCGCTCCCACGACCAGCACTACAGCCCAACTGGCTATGGGCGATGCGCTGGCGATCTGTCTGCTTGAGTGCCGGCAATTCAGTGACCGCGACTTTGCGCGCTATCATCCCGGCGGGGCGCTGGGAAAGCGGCTCTACATGAAAGTTGCAGATCTGGCGACGCAACACAGCAAACCCTCCGTGGAGCCGCAAGCATCGGTCCGCGAGGTGATCGTTGCCATCACTAGGCACAGATTAGGTGCGGTAGCCGTTGTGTCAGAAAACCGGCTGATGGGAATCATTACAGACGGAGATATCCGCCGTATGTTGGAGAACCACGCATACATAGACCGGCTGACCGCTCAGGACATCATGGGCCGTCAGCCCAAAACTATTGACAGAGGCGAACTAGCCATTCAAGCATTCAACCGGATGCGGGAACACAACATCACTCAGCTTCTGGTGTTGAAAGACGGTTTATACGATGGCATCGTTCATCTCCATGACTTATTGAAGGAAGGAATTATCTAGGAATACATAACATTCAAAAAATCGAGGAACTACTAATGAAAAATTACTATGCCGTTATTATGGCCGGAGGAATTGGAAGCCGGTTCTGGCCGGTAAGCCGGACCAGACTACCCAAGCAATTTATCGACATGCTTGGGACGGGAAAGACACTGATCCAATCGACTTATGACCGCTTCCGGAAGATCGTTCCTGAATCCAATATTTTCGTTGCTACCAACGAATCATATGCAGACCTGGTACGTGAGCAACTGCCCAACTTGTCCGACCGGCAGTTGATACTGGAACCCATTATGCGCAATACCGCTCCCTGTATCGCTTATGCAAGCCATAAGATCCAACAGCTGGACCCCGGAGCCACAATGGTGATTGCACCGGCGGATCACCTGATCCTGGATACTGACGCTTTTACTGCGGATATAACCAAAGGGTTGAAGTGCGCCGAAAAAAACGACTGGTTGATCACCCTCGGCATTAAACCCTCGCGTCCGGATACGGGGTACGGTTATATCCAGTACGGAAAAAGTTCCGGAATGCAGGGGTTCCGCAAGGTGAAGACATTTACCGAAAAACCGAATCTGGAACTGGCTAAAACATTCCTGCAGAGCGGTGATTTTCTATGGAATGCCGGGATTTTCATCTGGTCGGCAAAATCCATCATTCAGGCGTTTGAGAAGCATCAAACAGAGATGAATGAGGTGTTCCGCGAAGGAAATGAGTGGTACAATTCTGATGGGGAGGCCAAGTTTATAGCCGGGGCTTTTGTGCGTTGTGTTAACATTTCCATTGACTTTGCTATCATGGAGAAGGCTGACAATGTCTACGTGCTGCCATCAGATTTTGGTTGGTCCGATTTGGGTACATGGGCCTCAATCTACGAGTTGGCTGAAAAGGATTACCTGGGCAATGTATCGTCCTCCGCAGAAAATGTTATGGTCTACGATTCTTCGAACTGCATGATCCACGCACCGAAAGACAAACTTGTCATTGTTAAAGGATTGCACAACTTCATTGTGGTACAATCAGAGGATACCCTAATGATTTGCCCGAAGGATCAGGAGCAAGGCGTGAAGCAGGTTGTAGCAGACGTTAAAGAGAAATTCGGCAATAAATACATCTGATTGCCATGGAACGGGGCTTTGTAGACACTATTATCCAGCAAGACGGGATAGCTGTGGTCACGTTCAGCCACCCAGCGCACAACGCACTTCCAGCCCGCTTGCTTGAGCAGTTAAGCGATCAAATCGGCGGCGCAGGGGAAAACCCTGATGTCAGTGTCATCGTATTGCAAAGCGCAGGGGACGGCACGTATTGTGCAGGCGCCTATTTTGATGAACTGCTGTCCATCCGCGATGAACATGCCGGCACGGCGTTCTTTTCCGGCTTCGCTAATGTCATCAATGCCATGCGGAAGTCCCCTAAGCTTATAGTCGGGCGTGTTCAGGGAAAGGCCGTAGGGGGCGGCGTAGGCCTGATAGCCACATGTGACTACTGTTTTGCCACCGAAAAGGCGGCGGTAAAACTAAGCGAAATAAGCATCAGCATCGGTCCCTTCGTCATCGCCCCGGCTGTGGAGCGGAAGGCCGGGGTTGCTGCCTTTACTGAACTGGCATTGAACCCCGGTAAGTTCTTTGATACCCAATGGGCCGTGCGGCACGGCCTGATCCAGGAAGTGTTCCCGACAACAGGCACCATGGATGACGGTATCCGCGTCTTTTGCAAGCAGTTGCTGGGTGCCAACCCGGAAGCCTTGACAGCCTTCAAAAGAACATTATGGAGAGGTACTGATCACTGGGACCGGCTATTGTATGAACAGGCGGCTGTCAGCGGACGCCTTGCAATAAGCAACGAAACCAGGCAGCTGTTGCGTGCCTTCAAAAGTAAGTGAAGCCATGGGCAAGCTGATCTGTACCATAGGACTGATTTTATTCACTTTGCTTTTTGGGTTCGGCCAGAGCCTGCCAGCCAACCGGAGAGCGCAACGCGCTTTTGAGACGGCCTCGGGTCAACTGAGCCTGGGGCGTTACGAAGAAGCGATGACCTCTCTCGAACTCGCTATAGCCCTGGATCCGGGTTTTGCCGCCGCTCATCAGCAGCTTGGCGATATTTTCCGTCGCCGGGGCGCCTACGAAAAAGCGGTAACCCATTATATGCAGGTCATTCAGCTCGACTCAACCTTGACCCCGCTCACGTGGTTCGGCATGGGGGAAAGCCTTCTCCATACCGGAAAATACGCAGACGCCTTGACTGCCCTGAGGCGATATCAGCAGTCTTCCGGCGTTGACGAAGCCGGGAAAAGACGTACTGCGAAATACATTGCCGACTGCGAATTCAGCCTCGCCGCGCTGCAGCGTCCTCAGCCATTTTCTCCGCACAATGCCGGCCCGGCGATCAACACTATACATGACGAGTATTTTCCGCGCCTTACTGCTGATCACGGGACCATCATCTTCACCCGGAAGGCGGATGACCGTGAAAATTTCTATGCCAGCACAAAGGATAGCAGTGGGCGATGGCAACCAGCCGAGCTGCTTCAGGGCGACGTGAATTCCGCGCTCTATAACGAGGGAGCGCATAGCATTTCGCCAGATGGCAAGTATTTATTCTTCACAGGCTGTAACCGTCCTGACGGATTAGGCAGCTGCGATATTTATGTCGCCAGGCGGGAAGGCGACCGATGGGGCACGCCGCATAACCTGGGTGCTCCCGTCAATACGCGGGGCTGGGAGGCGCAGCCAGCACTGAGCGCTGATGGTCGTACCCTTTATTTCGTGAGTAACCGCCCCGGTGGGCAGGGCGGCTATGATATCTGGTATTCGGTGCTTGCCGAAGACGGAAGCTGGAGTTCTCCGCGAAACCTAGGACCCGTCATAAATACCCCTTATGAGGAAGGCTCGCCGTATATACACGCGGATAATCAGACCCTGTACTTCGTGTCAGACGGCTGGCCCGGATTTGGCAATAAGGACATTTTCAGAAGCGAGCTGGACAGCGCGGGTCGATGGCAGCGCCCCGTAAATCTGGGATATCCGATCAATGATCATCATGAGCAACGCGCCCTTTCTGTAAGCATGAACGGACGGGAAGCCTTTTTTTCGACCAAAAGGGCAGACACGTCAGGCGGATTGGACATTTATTCCTTTGAGCTTCCACCTAACGTACGCCCCCATCCGGTGGCCTATCTGACCGGTGCAATCGTGGACGCCGAAAGCGGCCGGCCTATTTCCGCTGAAGTGCGCCTAACCGACATTGCGACCGACCGTGAGGTATATCAGGAGCAGGCTGACTATGAAGATGGAAACTTTTTGGCTCCCCTACCCTTTGGCAGGACGTATGCTCTTCATATCAGGCAGCCAGGCTATCTTTTCTTTTCAGCGCACTACCCGCTTAATGACTCCGCATATGTCAACGAGCGCTATGAGGTGCGTGTAGCGCTGTCTCCCATTAAGAAAGGAAAGACGGGCACGCTCAGCAATATCTTTTTTGACACAGACCGATATGAGCTGTTGCCAAAGTCGAGGACTGAACTTAACAACCTGATCGGCTTTCTGAATGATAATGAAAACGTACGCATAGAAGTCGCCGGGCATACAGACAACACCGGGAGCGAGGCACACAACCAAACCCTTTCAGAAAACCGGGCCCGGGCTGTTTACAACTACCTTGTCCAGGCAGGCATTCCATCATCGCGGCTTCAGTACCGGGGGTACGGTGCCTCGCGTCCGGTCGCCGGCAACGAGACCGAAGCGGGCCGGCAGCAGAACCGCAGAACAGACTTTACGGTAATAGCGATAACCAAATAAATGACCAAATATGATGAACCGCCCTATCTTCCTTCTATTTACGATCGGCCCGCTGCTGGGAACGCCGGTCAGCGCCCAGATAATCGAGCCCGGAGCTGAACTGCAACTTGTTGCCGATCATTTCAGTTTTACCGAGGGACCCGCAGCAGACAAGGACGGGAATGTGTTTTTCACCGACCAGCCGAACAACCGCATCTGGAAGTATGGCGCCGACGGAACGTTGGCACTATTTCTGGAGCCCGCCGGCCGGGCCAATGGGCTTTATTTTGATCCGGCAGGGTTTCTGATTGCCTGTGCCGATGAGCACAACCAGTTGTGGCGGATCGGGATGGATAAACAGGTTCAAAAGCTTGCGGTCAGCTACCGCGATTCGCTGTTTAACGGCCCGAATGACGTCTGGGTGGCGCCATCAGGTCATATATATTTTACCGATCCTTACTACCAGCGCGACTATTGGACGCGCAAATCACCTGAAATGCGCGCCAAAGCCATATACAGCTATTACAAGGGGCGCGTCACGCGCCTGGATGATCGGTTCAGGCAGCCCAACGGCATCGTTGGTACGCCGGATGGCCAGTTCCTTTTCGTGGCGGACATCGGCGACAGCAAGGTATACCGCTATCGTATCGCCGCCGACGGCACACTTACCGATCGGCAGTTGTTTGCCCACCAGGGCTCAGACGGAATGACCCTGGACGAGGAGGGCAACCTTTACCTGACCGGCAAGGGGGTTGACGTGTACAATGCGGGCGGAAAAAAAATAATGCACATACCTGTGCCGGCCGGCTGGACCGCCAACGTATGCTTCGGTGGACCTGGACGCGACCTGCTGTTCATCACGGCCACGGACAAGGTCTTCACGTTGAAGATGGCCGTAAAAGGAGCGCGGCCGCACTAAGCGTGTTGCCCCGCGTGTTTTCCTTCGGCGAACTCCTCGATGATCTTCTTGTTAAATTCCGGAAGGTCGGCGGGAGTGCGGCTGGTCACCAACCCCTGGTCTACCACCACGGGACTGTCCTCCCACTGCGCGCCGGCGTTGATGAGATCCTTTCTGATGTTATGTACCGAGGTCATTCTGCGGCCCGCCACTACTTCTGCATCAATCAGCACCTGCGGACCATGGCATATCGCCGCGACAGGTTTGCCAGCCTCAAAAAAGGCTTTGACAAACGCCAGCGCCTGCTCGTTTACCCGCAGTTTGTCCGGATTGATTACGCCTCCTGGTAACAGCAAGGCATCATAGCCATCCGGGTTCGCGTCCGCCAGCGGCATGTCCACATCGAAATCCAGGCTCCAATTATCTCCTTTTTTCGCTCGAACCATATCTTTGTTCGGTGATATGATGTGTGTTGTTGCCCCGGCGAACTGCATGGCATCGCGCGGGCTTGTCAGTTCTACTTCCTCAAAACCGTCTGCCGTCAAGATTGCCACTTTCCGGCCTTTCAATGTGTCAGCCATAGTTCCTCCATTTTTTTGATATGCTATCCACAACGGTTTACAGCTAAACGGCTGGAATTGTTTTTTTCCATTCAAAAACCCTGTTTCCGGCTACAGGATAGATGGTAGCTCCAGACACAGGCCGCAGCAGGTGAAGTCCGGTCAGTAACCCGAAGGCCGGTAGCAGCAGCGTCTGCGCGTGAAGATAAAAGCAGGGTAATCGGTAGGATTGCCTGCCTTTGGCGGGTATCAGGCAGCCGGGATGTACATGGCCTGCAATGAGCAGCTGGTCGGCGGGTACTTTCTCTGACGGATGATGGGCGCATCGGATGTGAGGCGTTATGAAATGTGCTCCCTCCACTTCAAGTCCCGCGCGCGTCAGCAGTTCTTCAGGTAACACGTCATGGTTGCCACGCGTCAGGATAAACCGGATCCCGGCATTATCCAGGCGGAACCGCTCAAAAGCCAGCCATTCACTGTTATAGTCGCTATGGAAGAGGTCGCCAAGGAAGACCGCGGTTGTCACCTCATGTCGATGGAGCAGCGCCTGAAGACGAGCCAGCTCCCCAGAAACGGGCGGCGCCGGCATAAAAATTCCCGCTTTCCGGAAATGGCTGGCTTTGCCGAGGTGCCAGTCCGCAACGACCAACGTTCCGTGATCAGGCAATAAAAGAGCCCTGTCCGGCAACAGCGTCATAGCCGTGCCCATCATGTCTATGCGTTTCTCCATGCTATGCTTCCAGTTGTGTTTTCAGTTTTTCCAATCTTGTTTTCCAGTCCTCATTGCTATATCGTTCACGGAAAGATTCCGCAAATATCGGAAAAGCAAAGGGTGTAAGGTTATCCGGTCGTTGCAGGATAATACGGTGCGTCTCAATGCGTTGGAAAGCCCTGTGCATGCGTGACATCTCCAGCTGGAAGTCGTGCACCCCATCATAGGCTTGACGCAATAGCAGATTCTGCGGGTCATACTCCTCGAAGACTGAAAAGAAAAGGCCCGAATTAGCCTGTAGATGCTTGGTTTTTACTGGTTTTCCGGGGTAACCCTGAAAGACCAGTCCGGCAATCCCGGCAATGTCACGGAATTTGCGCCGGGCCATCTCGCGGATATTGATGCCGCTGCGGATATCCTCAAAGAGGCGAGCTGTGGAAAACAGTCCGCCGGCCAGTGCTTCGGCTATCGGCATCGGCTCATCAGTCAGCAGCTCGAAGCCATACTCGTTGCTTGCGATGCTGAACGACGCTTTTTGCAGCGCACTCAACCTATACGCCACTACGGCTGCCATCCCTTCATGCACCAACTTTCCCTCAAACGGATAGACAAAGAGGTGATAGCCGTACCGGGTATGGATGTACTCCACCAGGAGTTCGTGTTCGCCGGGTAAGGCAGATACGTGCCGCTGCTGGTCAAACAACGGCTCAAGAAAGCGCAGTTCAGGCGACTGCCGCTTACCGACACGCTGAATTTCCGAGAAGGTATGCCTGAGGGCGGCGCCGAAGTTATCAGATATGGGAAACCGACCGCCCATCCAGGAAGGAACCGTCCCCTTTTTGCCGGATGCGGGACGTACGATGGCCAGAATATCCTTTACCAGGACCAGCTCCAGGAGCCGGCCGGAAAACCAGAATGTGTTGCCGGGTTGCAAGCGGGAAATGAACCATTCCTCAATTGTGCCCAAATATTTACCGTTCAGCAGCTGAATGCGCATCATCGCATCCGATACAATGGCCCCTATACTCAGCCGGTGGCGCATGGCCACCCGTTTGCTGGTAACCCTGTAAACGCCGGCTTCCACGACGACTTTATGGAATTCCTCATAGGTATCCAGTGTCCGCCCGCCCCTACTCACCATCAGTAAGCATTCGTCGAACTCCTCCCGGCTCACGGAAGCGAAACAATGTGTCCGGGAAACCTCTGTATATAGTTCATCAGCACGGAATCCGTCGGAGACCGCGAGCGTTACCATGTATTGCAAGAGCACATCAAACGATCTGATATAGGGGATCCGCTGTTCCAGGAGGTTATTCTCCACCGCATAGCGGATGGCAGATCCTTCCATGATTTCCAGCGAGTGCGTAGGGAGAAAATAGATCTTGCTTGTTTCATACGGGCGGTGGCCGCTGCGGCCGGCACGCTGTACGAAGCGCGCGACGCCCTTTGGAGAGCCGATCTGCACCACGCAGTCCACGGGACGAAAATCCACCCCAAGGTCCAGGCTGCTGGTGCACACAACTGCCTTAAGTATCCCCTTGTGTAGTCCGTCTTCCACCCACAGCCGCAGCTCATCGCTGAGCGAACCGTGGTGAATTGCCAGCGCACCCGCCAGATGTGGTGCCTTGGTCAGCAATTGGTGGTACCATATTTCGGCTTGCGATCGTGTATTGGTAAACAACAGGGTGGACTGGTGATTTTCAATGATGGGTAGCACTTTTTCGGTCATGACGGTTCCCAAATGCCCGGCCCAGGGAAAGCGCTCCAAGGTATCCGGCATCAATGTCTCCATGTGGATGGCTTTTTTAAGGTCTGCCCTGATCAATGCGCCGTCGCTCCCCGGGCTGAGCAGGATGCTCATGGCCTGCTCCAGGTTCCCGATGGTAGCTGAAATGCCCCACACACAGAGTTCCGGGCGGAGTGTGCGGAAACGGCTTAGTGCCAGCTCAATGAGTACACCGCGTTTGCTGCCCATCAGTTCATGCCATTCATCAACAATGATAAACTCCAATTCATTGAAATAATCCTGATATCCTTTGCTGGCTAGCAGTAGGTGTATGCTTTCCGGGGTGGTGATGAGCGCCTGCGGCGGGCTTGTTCGCTGCCGCTGGCGTTCGGCAGTGGCGGTGTCACCGGTACGCAGCGCTATGCGGTAGTCAAGATCCAGTTCCTCGCTCACCCGCTGCGTAGCCTGGAGGATTTCAGCAGAAAGCGAGCGAAGCGGTGTGATCCATAGGCAATGCAGGTTTTTCTTTTTCCGTTCCCGGCGGTAGTATCGTTCCAGGATGCCGAACCAGATTGCAAGCGTCTTGCCATATCCCGTTGGTGCGTTGAGCAGCCCGGACTTTCCCCCGGCAATGGCTGCCCAAGCCTCCTGTTGGAAGCGGTGCGGCTGCCACCCATTATTGAAAAACCAAACGTCGGCAAGTGTATTCATGTCTCATGCGGGTTACCGCCATTAATTGCTTCAATGAGCCGTAACAGGTCACTCCTGTGGTTGGCATCGGCAGCTTTTTTATCTTTTCGCCATCGGAGTATCCGAGGGAAGCGCAATGCCACCCCAGAGCGGTGCCTATTGCTTGCCCTTATGCCTTCGAAGCCGATCTCAAAGACATGGTGCGGAATGACACTGCGCACAGGGCCGAACCGTTCAACCGTATTGCGCTTGATCCATCTGTCCAATTCATTGATTTCCTCATCCGTAAGTCCGGAGTACGCCTTGGCAAATGGTACCAGTCCGCCTTGCTCATCCCATACCGCGAAGGTGTAGTCGGTATACAGGTTGGCGCGTCGTCCATGTCCGCCCTGTGCATAGATTAGAACACCGTCAATGGTCAGCGGGTCGGTCTTGTACTTCCACCAATCTCCCCTTCTGCGGCCGGTACCGTAAACACTGTTTTTGCGTTTCAGCATCACACCCTCACAGTGAAAGGACCTTGCCCGCTTACGGAATGCCTCCACTTCATCCCAATCCCGGAACGACAGGTGATCTGGCAGTACTAACACATCCGTGGTGAGCGAAGATACTAAAATTTTCAGTAAACCGCGTCGGTATTCCAGCGGCCTATCGCGGATGTCTGTGCCTTGCCATTCCAACATATCAAAGCATACCATGACCAGCGGTGCCTCGCTCAGTGACTTGGGAGTGAGGTTCTTCCGGCCTACACGGGTCTGCATCACCTGAAAAGGCATAGGAACCCCGTTTTTCCATGGTATGATCTCGCCGTCAATTACCGTTCCGCTGGGCAGTTGTTCCTGCAACGGCCAGAATTCCGGGACCTTGTCTGTCATCAGGTCTTCTCCCCTGCTCCAGACGAAAAGCTTTCCGTTGCGTACGATTAATTGGCCGCGGATGCCATCCAGCTTTTTCTCGATCTGCCATTCACCGATGCTCCCCAGGGACTCCAGCGGATGGTTCAACGGATAGGCCAGATAGAACGGGTACGGTTGAAAATCCCTGACAGCCTGAGCCCCTGCAAGCAATGATTCCATGGTCTCTATGGAAGGATCCCATTTGCCCATCAGGCGGTGGGCGATGGACGCCTCGTCCATTCCGAGGTGTACCGCCAGGGCCTTGATAACCAGTTGGCGGGATACTCCGACCCGGAAGTTTCCTGTGATGAGCTTGTTGAAGACAAACCGTCCATCAACGTCAAGATGCTGCCAAAAACCGACGATTACACGCCGCTTATCGTCGTCCTGCAGCGTCGCGAGGCGAGACAGCGTTTCCATAACATCCGGCAGGTAAAAATCCTTTAGCGCTTCCCTCGGGTCAGGAAGCACCAGGGCAATGGCCTCTGCCAGATCGCCAACGATATGATAAGACTCCTCGAACAGCCATTGTGGTATTTTTGCACATTGCGCAGCCCAGCGCTTCAGTTCTGCGGTCTTCAGCGGACGTCTCGGGCGTTTGCCGATCAGCAGCGCAATGCCATGCACGCTGCTCCTGTCATCCGCATGCGTCAGGTAGTCCACGATGGCAGCGACTTTGTCGTTGATGCGGGTTGTTTGATCGATAGCGGTAAATAGTTGGATAAACTGTCTCATAGCTAATCCCCCTCTGCTTTGCCGCGCAGGGATATCGCCTCGGCAGATATGTGCCGCTCCTCCCTTAGCCAACGGGCGAATTGATGTTCATAGCCGTGTGTTACGTAAACGTGTTCAGCTCCGGTCGCCGCGACGGCGGAGCCCAGTTGCTCCCAGTCGGCGTGATCGGATAGGATAAAGCCTCTATCCACTCCCCTGCGCCTTCTTGCCCCACGCAGCCGCATCCAGCCGCTGCATAACGCCACACGGTATGGAGCCAGCTTACGCAGCCACGGGCTGCTCAGCGCCGAAGGTGGGGCTACGATGACAGCCCCGCCACCGGGCTCGGGGTAGGCTCCTTCAGCTATGCGTATGCCAGGGAAACGGTATCCAAACTTCTCCATGACGGCGTTGATATTGGCAACCGCCCCGTGCAGGAACACAGGACCTGCTTCGGAGTCCAGTGCCCGCAGCAGGCGTTGTGCCTTTCCCAGCGCATAACCCAATAAAACTGTATTGAATCCTTCATCGGTATTTTGTCTCCGCCATTGATTGATTTCAGCACAAACGGCTGCGGGCTGCGGAAAGCGATATATGGGCAAGCCGAACGTTGACTCGGTAATGAAATGGTGGCAATGGAGCGGTTCGTACGGTTCACAGATGCCGTCCGCGTCCAGTTTATAGTCCCCGGATACCACCCATACTTCACCCCGATGTTCCAGTCTGACTTGAGCTGAGCCGAAGATGTGTCCTGCAGGGTGGAGGCTTATGCGGACCTCTCCCACGGTAACGGGCTCTCCGTAATCCACCTCCTGGATACGGATATCCGGCCCCAGTCGCAGGCGTAGCATCTCAGCAGTGTGCCGATGACACAGGTAATGCCCCATTCCCGGTAGGGCATGGTCGCTGTGCGCGTGTGTAACAATGGCCCGTGCCACGGGGGCCCATGGGTCTATATAGCATGCCGCCGGGCGGCAGTATATGCCTTTTTCCGAAAATACGATCATATGAAACATTAAACAAGCACAGCACTGCCTTGTTTACGTTATTACGTTTACTTTGTTGCTGGCGCTCTCGCATTTTGTTGTTAAGTTTGGGCATGGAAAATATTTTCTACGAGGGACAGATCATATGGGCGCAGATTGATGCAAACCGCCACCTGCGTCATTCGGCGTATGCAGATCTATGCGCACAGGCAAGGAGCAACATGCTAGAAAAAACCGGTCTTTCACTTGATAAGATAGCTCATTCGGGTATCGGTCCGGTGCTTTTCCGTGAAGAACTGGTGTATCTCAGGGAAATACACCTCAACGAAATGGTACACGTAACGGTTGAAATGACGCGCTATAACACCGTTAATTCCCGTTTTTCCTTCCGGCACGAAGTTTTCCGGTCAGATGGCACCAAGAGCGCCGTGGTGACCGTAGACGGCGCTTGGATGGATCTCCGGAAAAGAAAGCTGACCGTTCTGCCAGTTGACTGGCAACCCATTGTGGAAAAGCTCCCCCGGAGCTCAGATTATGAAGAGCTGACCGTCTGAGTACCAAGGTCGCTGGCCGAATACCGAGCATACCGAAACAGAAAAGCCCGCAGACCTACGCCGCGGGCTTTTCCCCTGTTTACCCTAAATTATCCTACACACAAAAATCTTACTTCACTTCGATCAGGCGGGAAGCAACCTTAGCCTCCTCCTTCTTAGCGATATCCACTTTAAGGACACCGTCTTTATAGTTGGCTTCAATATGGTTGTGATCGATGCTGTCCGGCAGCGTAAAGGAACGGGTAAAGGATGTATAGCTATACTCGCGCTTGCTATACTTCTTGTTTTCCTCCTTGTTCTCCATCTTTTTCTCACCCGAAATGGTCAGAACGTCGCCGTCAACATTAATCTTAAAATCGCCCTTATCCAAGCCGGGCGCTGCCAACTCAATTTGGTATGCCTCATTTGTCTCCGCAACATTCACCGCCGGTACGCGTGAAATGAAACGATCAGACAAAAATGAATCGTTAAAAATCGGGCTGAAGAAGTCACTAACCCAATTATCCACTCCACGATTCTGATTACCGTTTGAAAACTTTACCAATGTCATTTTTCAATCCTCCTTTTATTTTTTTACGTCCGTATACTGAGACCCAAAAGATATACCAATGAAAAAAAATAAATGTTTTAGTGACTTTTTGTCACTAACAATTTGGATGGGTATGACATAATGGCTTGTATCAAGTGCTTTTTTGCCAACTCAGCGTCACGGAGGCGCTTCCCCGGTCCCCGCCGAAAGGCGGCTGGTACTTAACAAGGGTAACTTCAGCTTCATCGATGAAAGGAAAGCTTTCGTAGATACGCCGTAGTATGGATTCCGCTACGGTTTCCAGTAACTTCCGCGGGTGTTGCATTTCCCGCCTGGCAACATCATAAAGCACTTCATAGTTTACCGTGCTCCCAAGCGCGTCGTCCGCTGCGGTTGTGGACCTATGAAAATAAACACGGATTGTCACGGCGAATTCATTGCCTAATACCTGCTCCTCAGGGTAATAACCGTGGTATGAGTAAAAACGCAGGTCGGTAAGCGCTACACATTGGCGGATATGTTCCATGCAGCAAACCTACATAAAAAAAACGCACATCAACAGCTGCTGTTGGTCGGAAAATCCGATTTTATCACTATACTTGTACGCCAATGTGAGCTATATGAGCCAATACCAGTCACCGGATTATTACCTCTTGGATGAACTAATCAGCGAAGAGCACTTGCTTATCCGCGAGAGCGTGCGGGGATGGGTTAACAAGGAGTTACTGCCTATCATTGAAGATCACGCCCAGCGGGCGGATTTTCCTCACCAATTGATCCCCGGCATGGCACAGCTCGGGCTTTTTGGGCCAACCATTCCGGAGGAGTATGGAGGCGCGGGCCTGGATTACTTGGCCTACGGCATTATGATGCAGGAACTCGAGCGGGGTGACTCGGGCATCCGCTCAGCCGCTTCTGTGCAGGGTTCCCTTGTGATGTACCCCATATACGCTTATGGTAGTGAAGAGCAGCGACGGAAATACCTGCCTCAGCTGGCGGCTGGTACACTTTTGGGATGTTTTGGCCTAACGGAGCCGGATCATGGCTCCAATCCGGCAGGAATGCGGACCCGTTTCACGGAAGACGGTGACGCCGTCATTTTGACCGGTTCAAAAATGTGGATTTCCAATGCGCCGTTCGCCGATATAGCGGTTGTCTGGGCCAAGAACCCTGAAGACCAGGTTCAGGGGCTTATCGTTGAGCGGGGCATGGAAGGGTTCTCCACGCCGGAAACCCATAATAAGTGGAGTCTGCGGGCTTCGGCCACCGGTGAACTGGTATTTGACCACGTCCGCGTACCGAAGGCTAATATCCTGCCTGGTGTCACCGGTATGCGCGGCCCGCTCAGCTGCCTGAATCAGGCGCGATACGGTATTGCCTGGGGCGCGCTCGGCGCCGCCATGGATTGTTACGACACAGCCCTTCGCTATGCGAAGCAGCGTGAACAGTTCGGTAAACCGATAGGCGGTTTTCAGCTGCAGCAAAAAAAACTGGCTGAGATGGTTACAGAGATCACCAAAGGTCAGTTGCTGGTCTGGCGGCTTGCCACGCTCAAAAACGAGGACCGTGCAACACCGGCACAGATATCCATGGCAAAGCGCAACAGCGTAGTAACAGCACTGAACATAGCCCGTGAGGCCCGGCAGGTCCTCGGCGCAATGGGCATTACCGGTGAATACCCCGTCATGCGCCACATGATGAACCTGGAGTCCGTAGTGACGTATGAAGGCACCCATGACATTCACCTCCTCATTACCGGGATGGATATCACTGGAATCAATGCTTTTGGTTAAACCAATAATTGAATGCAAATGAAAACCAAGATGAATAGTAAACTTTTAATTTCTGCTGGAGCAGCGTGCTTATTGACGCTTCCAGTCTTAGCACAGCAAACAAAGATGAAACCGGAAGAAACCGAAGTCTGGGAACCTGAACCGCGCGTGGTCACTACAACTCCCGGCAAAGCACCGTCAGACGCCATAGTGCTGTTTGATGGTACATCACTGGAGCAATGGGTGAGCAGCAAGGATGGTTCCTCCGCTGCTGCATGGGAGATTGCTGATGGTGCGTTTACAGTGGTCAAAGGAACCGGAGGCATTCAGACCAAAGAGACATTTTCTGACTATCAGCTGCACGTCGAGTGGCGGTCCCCAACGGAGATCCAGGGAGAAGGACAGGGCCGCGGCAACAGCGGCATCTTTATGCAGGGGCTATATGAAGTTCAGGTGTTGGACAGTTATAACAACAGGACATATTCAAACGGCCAGGCAGCCAGTATCTACAAGCAGCGCATTCCCCTGGTGAACGCCACAAAAGCTCCCGGGGAATGGCAGACCTATGACATCATATGGACCGCGCCGCGTTTCAATGCTGACGGCATTCTTGTTTCCAAGGCCCGCGTAACTGTACTGCACAACGGTGTCCTTGTACAGAACAACGTCGAACTGGACGGCGCGACCGAATATATAGGCATTCCGAAATACAAAGCGCATGGGGCGGGTCCCATTATGCTACAGGATCACGGCAACCCGGTGAGCTTCCGGAACATCTGGATCAGGCCGCTTTAATAGCGTTGAAAATCAAAAAGGTCGGACATCGTAGCAGATGTCCGACCTTTTTATTGGTACAGATCGCTGGCTGGAAACGTAGACTACAGCGGTTCCACGACCTTGGTTTTGTCCTTTTCGTAGCTTTCGTTGTGCACGTTTGCTACGGCGCGGCCGGATGGGTCATTCACATTCTGGAAGGACGCGTCCCACGCCAACGCTTCCGGTGTGCTGCAGGCCACAGACTTAACCGAAGGTACCGTCAGTGCTGCCGTGTCTGAAGGAAAATGCTCAGCGTAGATTGACCGATAGAGATACTCCTCTTTGTTCTGCGGCGGGTTGATCGGGAAACGCTCCGCGGCACTTGCCAGCTGTTCATCCGTTACACGCAGTGCGGCCTGAGCTTTCAGTGTGTCTATCCAGCTGTACCCCACCCCGTCTGAAAACTGTTCTTTCTGGCGCCAGGCTATGCTGTCGGGCAAGTAATCCTCAAACGCTTTCCGTACGATCCATTTTTCCATACGGCCATCCTTTATCATTTTATCTTCCGGGTTTATCCGCATTGCAATGTCGATAAACTCTTTATCGAGAAACGGTACCCGCCCCTCTACGCCCCATGCTGCCAGGGATTTGTTGGCGCGGAGGCAGTCGTAAAGATGCAGCTTGCTCAATTTCCGTACGGTCTCCTCATGAAACTCTTTTGCGTTCGGTGCTTTATGGAAATAAAGGTATCCGCCAAACAACTCATCTGATCCTTCTCCTGACAACACCATTTTTATGCCCATGGATTTGATGACCCGGGCCAGCAGATACATCGGGGTTGAAGCCCTTATGGTTGTTACATCATATGTCTCCAGGTGATAGATCACATCGCGGATGGCATCAAGGCCTTCCTGAATGGTAAAATTGATTTCGTGGTGAATGGTGCCTATGTGATCTGCTGCTTTTTTTGCAGCAACCAGATCCGGTGATCCTTTCAGACCAACAGCAAATGAATGCAGACGTGGATACCAGGCTTTCTCCTGGTCATTGGACTCAACACGGCGTGACGCAAATTTCTTCGTCACCGCCGCAATAACAGAAGAATCCAGTCCGCCGGAAAGCAAGACGCCATATGGTACGTCAGACATCAGTTGGCGGTGCACCGCATCTTCCAATCCTTTGCGCAGCACATCGATATCGGTAACATTATCCTTTACATTTTCATAGTGTTCCCAGTCCCTTGTGTACCATTTCCGGGGCTCACTCCCCTCCTCGCTATACACATAATGTCCCGGGGGGAATGCCTCGATGCGGCTGCAGTAGCCTTCCAGCGCTTTCAGTTCAGACGCAACAAAGACGGTTCCATTCTCATCCCAGCCTCTGTAGAGCGGGATGATGCCGATGTGGTCACGGGCGATGAGGTAGGCATCCCGCTGCGCGTCGTATAAGGCAAAAGCGAAAATGCCGTTCAGCTCTTCGATGAATGCCGGGCCCTTCTGCTCATAAAGCGCCAATATTACCTCACAGTCGCTTTGTGTGGAAAATTCGTAGCCAGGCAGTTGATTCCGGAGTTGCTGATGATTATAGATTTCACCATTTACCGCCAGCACCAGATTGCGGTTCGGGCTAAAGAGCGGTTGCTGACCTGATTTGGGATCAACAATCGCAAGACGTTCGTGCGCTAAAATAGCTCTTTCTGAGCTATATATCCCCGACCAATCCGGCCCACGGTGCCGAATTTTTTTCGACATCTTGAGCACTTGGGGACGTAACTCTTCTGACTTTATTTTCAAGTCAAAAGCACCGATGATTCCACACATATAAAAAATGAGTTAAACGTTAATTACAACAATAGATGCAAAGTAACGAATAAAATATTGAGGTTTGCAACAAAATGTGATTTTTTTAATGATTTTTTCAATGAATCGACAATATTTAAGAAATTATATTAACAAAATAAAGGAAGGATTGTCACAAGTTTAATATAATTGGCCGCCGTCATTACGATGAACCGTTCCGGTGATTTGGTTGGCCACTACATAAAAGTTATTTTTGCGTACCCGAAAAAAACAATGCATCACCAACTCATCGATAACTCGTGAAGAAACGAATTGCCATTTTTGCTTCCGGTTCCGGGTCGAATGCCCAGAAAATCATGGAACACTTCAAGCACCATGACCTCGCTGAGGTTTCGCTTATATTGAGCAATAATCCGGACGCTTATGTGTTGCAGCGCGCGGACAACTTTGAAGTTCCCACGCACGTTTTTGACAAGAAGTCCTTTTATGAGACAGATGAGGTTGTCCAGTTATTGGAGAAACTTAATATTGACCTGATCGTTTTGGCCGGATTCCTTTGGCTGGTTCCAAAAAACCTCCTCCAGAAATTTCCCAACAAAATCATCAATATACATCCGGCATTATTGCCGGCATACGGGGGCAAGGGCATGTACGGGGACCGGGTACACCGGGCAGTGCTGGCTGCCGGAGATGAAGAATCAGGTATCACCATTCATTTTGTCAACGAGCATTTTGACGAAGGAGAAATTATTTATCAGGCGCGTTTCCGTATCGAACCGGGCGACGGCCTGGAAATCATCAAATTCAAAGGGCAACAATTAGAACATCTCCATTACCCGAAAATTATCGAAAATCTCCTCAAGAAGATGTGATGCTCCTTGCAAAAGCTTATCTTTGCGGCTCATAAACTAATAGCTTCAAAAACTAAATAGCATTAATGAGCCATCCTGTCAAAATTAAGAATGCATTGGTCTCGGTATACTATAAAGACGGCCTTGCTCCATTGATCCAATTACTCCACGAATTCGGCGTCACTTTCTATTCTACCGGAGGCACCGAATCTTTTATCCGCGAGCTAGGCTGTGACGTAGTGCCCGTTGAGAAGCTCACGGGCTACCCCTCTATTTTGGGCGGGCGGGTAAAAACACTTCACCCCAAGGTTTTCGGAGGTATCCTGTCGAGAAGGGCGCTCGATGCAGACCGTCAGCAGCTGGAGGAATACGAAATTCCGGAGATCGACCTGGTTATTGTGGACCTTTATCCTTTTGAAGAAACCCTTGCCTCAGGTGTCAGCGAGCAGGAGATCATTGAAAAAATAGACATAGGCGGCATATCCCTCATCAGAGCAGCAGCCAAGAATTTTAATGACGTGGTCATTATCGCCTCCAAAGCCGACTATGGGCGGTTGGCCGATATTCTTAGTGAAAATGAAGGCTACACGTTCCTGGAGCATCGCAGGGACTTCGCCAAGCGGGCATTCAACGTATCTTCCCATTACGACACCTCCATTTTTCATTATTTCAATCAAGACGCTCCCATTTCCGTATTCAAACATAGTGAACAGCAGACACAGGCCCTGCGTTACGGTGAAAATCCACATCAGGGAGGTGTCTTTTACGGCGATCTGGAGAACCTGTTTGAGAAGCTCAACGGGAAAGACCTTTCCTACAACAACCTGGTAGACATAGATGCGGCAGTGGCGCTCATAGATGAATTCGATGCGCCGACTTTTGCGATCCTTAAACATACCAACGCCTGCGGTGTAGCTACGCGATCCGATCTGTTTGCAGCCTGGGAAGCGGCGTTAGCCTGTGATCCTGTATCGGCTTTCGGGGGAGTGCTCATCTGCAACGGTGAAATAGATGAAGAAACCGCCGCTGAGATCAACAAGTTGTTTTTCGAGGTGCTTATCGCGCCCGGCTTCAGTGAGCGGGCGCTGCAGATACTGACCGGCAAGAAAAACCGTATTCTCCTTAAACGGAAGCCAGCACTCCTGCCGGGCAAGCAATTCAAATCACTTCTGAATGGGGTGATCGAACAGGACAACGATGCAGTGATTGAGGGCCCCGACCAGATGGAAGTTGTCACAGAACGGCAGCCGTCGGAGGCCGAGCTGGACGACCTGTTCTTCGCAAACAAGATTGTAAAGCACACCAAGTCGAATGCCATTGTACTGGCCAAAGGCGGACAGTTATCAGCCAGCGGCGTGGGGCAGACTTCACGCGTCGATGCCTTGAAGCAGGCCATCCTGAAAGCCAAAACCTTTGGGTTCGACCTGAACGGTGCCGTTATGGCTTCTGATGCGTTCTTCCCGTTTCCGGACTGCGTGGAAATCGCCGCAGAGGCGGGCATTACCGCGATTACGCAGCCAGGCGGGTCCATCCGTGACAAGGAGTCTGTGGAAATGGCGGATAAGAAGGGGGTGGCTATGGTAATTACCGGCGTGCGGCATTTTAAACACTGATAAAACATGAAATTCGGAAGCGTTGATGATCCCGGAAAAATTGACTTTACGCTGCCCCCTACCCGCCCGGGTACCCATACCCTCTTAAAGGGGCATAAGCGCGCGGACGACCTTGAGGTGTATGTGGGTTGTGCCAAATGGAACAAGCAGGACCTGAAGGGGTTTTATCCCCGGGGCACCAAGGATGAGCTGACGTATTACGCCACGCAGTTCAACAGCATTGAGCTGAACGGTACTTTCTACAATTCTCCTGACAAACAGCAGGTAGAAACGTGGAAATCCAAAACGCCTGACGATTTCAAGTTTTTTCCAAAAGTACCGCAGACCATCAGCCACTTTGGACGATTGCTGAATGTGGATGATAAAATGACGGCTTTCTGCGACGCGATAGCGATGTTCGAGGAAAAGCTGGGGGTCTCCTTCCTTCAATTACACGACAACTTCAAGCCGAAAGATTTCGATCGACTGGAAACATTTATCCGCAAGTTCGCTGCATCAATTCCCCTGGCCGTGGAAGTCCGCAATGCGGAGTGGTTTGCCCATCAGGATATACGTGAACGCTTAAACCAATTGTTAGAAGAAACGGAGGTAGCCAACGTCATTGTGGATACCGCTGGTCGCCGGGACATGCTGCATATGCGGCTGACCACACCCTCTGCGTTCGTGCGCTTCGTCGGCGCAAACCACCCTACTGACAAGAGCCGTCTGGATGACTGGGTCGATCGGGTACAGGAATGGCGGGAAGCAGGTTTGCAGTCACTCTACTTCTTCGTGCACCAGAACGTTGAAGTGGAGTCGCCCTTGCTGTCCAGCTATTTCATCGGAAAGTTGAATAAGGCCCTGGGGCTCAACATACGTGGCCCCCAGACGCTCCTTTAGATCAGTCATCAAACTTTTCCAATTGTTTCAGCAGCGTGGCAAAATCTTTCGGATACGGTGCCTCAAAGCGGAACTCATCTTCTCCTATCACGAAGCGCAATTCGCGCGCATGAAGGGCAAAGCGCTTCATAATGGGTTGTTCCTCTTGCCCCTTGGCCAAGGTAAACCCCCTTTTTTTTATCTGGGAAAGATAAACCGGTTTTCCTTTGTAAAGCGTATCACCCACAATCGCGGCATGCTGGGTAGCCAGATGGATGCGGATCTGGTGCATACGGCCTGTCACGGGCCGGCATTCGACGAGCGTGTAATGCTTAAAATACCTCAAGGATTTAAAATATGTTTCAGCGCGTTTACCATTCGCGCGGTCTATCGTTACGTTCTTGTTTCCGAGGTTCAGGATAGGTAGATCTACCAACAGGTCTTCAAAGACATGCGTGCCTTCAATGATGGCATGGTAACGTTTTGACACCCGCCTGCGTTCAAATTCTATTGATACCAACCGGTAAGTCTCCGGGTTTTTAGCAATAATCAGCAGTCCGGAAGTCTCTTTATCCAGCCGGTGACATATCTGAGCATCGGCATGGTATTTTTTTGCCAGACGGATCACGCTGGTTTCCCCTCCCTCCCGCTCATCCAGAGAAGCCAGGAAAGGCGGTTTATTGATGACAATAAGGTTGTCATCCTCGTGAATGATCATATCCTCAAATTTGGGCAATTTGTGTCCTCGCACTTCAACGGTTTTCATCATGCAAAAATACACATTAAGCGCGACACCAGGAATTCGGCATCAAATCGGTATTCCGGTTCAGTACCGGTAAAATCCTGTTCCGGTTTTTTTTCCCAGTTTTCCGGCAGCCACCATATTGACCAGCAAGGGACATGGCGCATACTTAGGTTGGCCAAATCCCTCGTGTAATACCCGGAGGATGGACAGGCAGACATCCAGTCCGATAAAATCCGCCAGCTGCAGCGGCCCCATGGGATGGGACATCCCAAGTTTCATAACGGTATCGATCGCTTCAGCATCAGCTACCCCCTCCTGCAGCGTGTAAATCGCTTCGTTGATCATGGGCATCAGGATGCGATTGGCAACGAATCCAGGGTAGTCGTTAACCTCTACCGGAATTTTATCAAGCTGCTTTGCAACAGCGGTAATAGCAGATGTCGTCCGCGCAGACGTTTCATAACCTTTGATAACCTCTACCAGTTTCATAACCGGCACCGGGTTCATGAAATGCATCCCGATGACCTTATCCGGACGGCCGGTCGCGGCGGCGATTTTCGTAATAGAGATCGAAGAGGTATTGGTTGCCAGGATAGTATCTTTGGTGCAAAGCCCGTCCAGCTCGTTGAAGAGCTTGGTTTTAACGGTTTCATTTTCAGTTGCGGCCTCGACGACCAGATCGGCACGGCCCACACCTTCAGCCAACCGGGTGTACGTAGTTATGCGTCTGAGCGTTTCCGTTTTAGCAACTTCCGTCAACACCCCTTTTTTGATCTGCCTGTCCAGGTTGGCTGCTATGATGACCATCGCGTTTTCAAGCGCAGCAGTGTCAATGTCTACCAGAGCGACTTCAAATCCGAACTGAGCAAACGTATGGGCAATCCCATTGCCCATGGTACCGGATCCGATAACGGTAATGTGTTGCATGTGTCCCTTTTGACTTCAGGAGCAAACTTAATAAAAAACGCCCACCCACCAAACGGTGGGATGGGCGCTCATCATCAAACTTAACCAAAAAATTAACAATTATCCTGTTTTAGTATCGGCAGGCGCCTCATTTATCTGCTTTTCAGTGGTATCAGCCTTACCCCCGCTCCTGCGCAGGTGGTGTGGCCTGTTCCGGTCACCGCCCTTCCTGAACCGCTCAGACCCACGGCGGTCGCGGAAGGCCTTCATTTTCTCACTGCGTTCCACCCTTGCTTGTTCCAGGGTTTCCCGCTGCTCTTCGGTAAGTATGCTATCCAGGCGGGCCTGTTCCGCTTTCCTTTCGATACGCAGCGCGGCAAGCTTCTTTTCCCGTTCTGCACGCGCTTCGGCGCTCCTGGCAAGCCGTTCTTCCCGGGTTGCTTTCATCTTTTCAGCCTTTTCAAGGTTCAGCGCGTAGACCTGCTGCTGTTGTTCTTCTGTCAGGCCGAGCTTTTCAGTCATCCGTTCGGTCTGGAGTTTAGCCACCTCTTCGGGGCTACGGGCTTGCCGGCGTTCCTGGGCTATCGTAGAGAGGCCCAACATGGACGCTAATACGGCTATCAAGGTTATCTTTTTCATGATCTGCTCCTTTTTATCAACAATCGTAGCTACGCTGTGTATAGCATAAGAGGCTCTGAAGGCTGAAAGGTTTAACCACCCGTTTTGTTAAAAAATGTTAAATGATGGCCATTCATTATTGGAGAATATTTGTTATTATTGTGTAACCCAGTTATAAAACCTCACATCATGAAACAATTATTTACCTGGCTATCGCTGCTTTTGGTCGGCCAGGCCATCGCACAGACCAATATTTCGGGAAAGGTCACCAGCACTGCGTCTTCGGCACCGCTGATCGGCGTCAGTATTCAGGTGAAGGGAAAGATTATCGGCACCACGACGGATCACCAAGGCCGGTTTGCCCTGCAAGTGAATGACCAACCGCCGTTGGTACTTGTAATATCATCCATTGGCTTTGCCCCCCGGGAAGTGACCGTTGATCAACCGGAAGCAACGCTATCCATTGCGCTTAAAGAACAGTCCGTCATTGCCGGCGAGGTGGTGGTCTCCGCTTCGCGGATTGAAGAGAACGTGCTCGAATCGCCCGTTTCCATCGAAAAGCTCAATGTGCTTGGCATACGGGAAAGTCCGCAACCCAGCTTTTACGATGCGTTGCAAAACCTCAACTGCTTCCGCACTCTATGGTCCTAACGCCATAAACGGCCTGTTGTTGATGAACAGCAAGTCGCCCTTTACCTATCAGGGCCTCAGTGCCTATGTCAAAACTGGCCTCATGAGCGCCTCCAACCGGACGGAGGCAAATACCGCATTTTATGATGTCGCTGTGCGTTTCGCCAGGGCATTCAATAACCGCGTGGCCATTAAGGCCAACATTGCATACCTCACCGCTAAAGATTGGCAGGCTACGGATTATCGTGATCAGAGCCTGACCAATAACACTAATCTTGACAACAACGTTGAGAACGTGCAGAATAACCCTACCTACGACGGCGTCAATTGGTATGGCGACGTGGGAGCCAATCTGTATGATATCCTCTATGCCAACGGTATGCCGGGAGACGGAAGCGGGGGATCCTCTGCGGCCCTCGGAGCCATATTCAGCACTCCTATTCCGCAGATCGGCAACCAAACGTTGCCCCAGTTCATAGCTGGCGCCGATCAGATGCAGCAGATTGGTGTAACGCGGCAGATTTTTGAAAATATGGTACCCCGATATTACCAACCGGCGCCAGGTTATGCCGAACAGCAACTAACCGACTATCCTTCCAACAGCCTTAAGCTCAATGCATCGTTACACTACCGCATCAACGATGACATGGAGGCCATTCTTCAAGCCAACTGGGGAAAAGGCACTACGGTGTATACCGCCGCAGACCGATACAACATTCAGAATTTCACGATGGGTCAGTATAAGGCCGAACTCCGGGGGGACAATTTTTTCATCAGAGGCTACACCACGCGTGAAAACTCAGGCGATGCCCACGCCCTCGGCGTATTGGGGAGCCTGATGAGCCAGCGGTATCTTCAGACAGCGATCGGTGCCGGAGCGCCCGTATTTGTCCAAGATGCATACACACAGTACGCCGGAGCCTTTTTAACGGGATATCAGCAAGCCGTGCAGGGCGGTGCCGCTCATGCCACGGCGCTGCAAGCCGGGCAGGCCGCTGCAAACGCCCACGCAGGTGCAAACCGGGAACAGTGGATGAATGGCGCGATGGCTCCCGCGCTGGAAGCTGCGGACGCCACCCTGCTGCCCGGAGGTACCGACTTTGATGCCGCTATGGCAGACATCAAGACACGCCCCATACCACAAGGCGCTAATTTCCTGGATCGGTCAAACCTGTATCATGCTGAAGCCATGTACAATTTCAAGCGGCATATAGACCCTGCCTTCATTGAACTTATCGCCGGCGCGAACTATCGGGTCTATGATCTTAGTTCTGAAGGGACACTATTTGCCCTACAGGACGATGGAGAAGAATTCAATATCCGCGAATGGGGCGCTTACGTACAGGCCGGCCGCAATTTCGGAGACGTATTTAAGCTGACGGCCTCTTTGCGCTATGACAAGAACGAGAACTTCAAGGGGCAGTTCAGTCCCCGGGTTTCCGGTGTACTGACGGTTGCGGAAGACCACCATTTCCGGGCCTCTTTCCAGCGCGGCTTCCGCATTCCAACTACCCAGAATCAATACATTGACCTGTTAACCCCGCAGGCACGGTTGGTGGGCGGCCTTCCCCTCTTCCGCCAGCGATATGATATGATTACCAATCCTGTTTACGCCCTGTCTGACATACAGAGTGGCAATTTCACACCGTATCAGTTTGAAGAGTGGGAGCCCGAGAAAGTGGAAACTTATGAAATAGGCTACAAAAGTGTCATCAACGACAGGCTCTTCCTGGATGTGTTCTACTATTACAACCGATTTTTAACCTTTGAAGGGACTGCTGTCCTGGTTCAGAAAAGAGATCCAAACGGAGAGATGAGCGACCTGGCAGACCCGACTCGCCGTAACGTTTACAGTATGCCGGTCAACGCCCGGCAGGTGCTCAGGAATTCCGGTTGGGGCATAGGGTGGGACTACCTTGTCGGCAATGGCTTCACCGTTATGGGCAATGTAACCCGAAACGTGCTGCTCAATGAAGAGGAACTGCTCGACAATGACCCCTCGTTCGTCACATTCTTCAATTCGCCGGAATACCATATAAACGTAGGCCTATCTAACCGGGATATCGCTCGCACAGGCTGGGGATTCGGCCTTACCTTTCGGCACCAGACAGAATTTCTATGGAACGGCACTATTGGTACGCCTGCGGTCAATATCGCAAGGCTTTCTATGATCCCGGCCTATTCCACGTTTGATGCCCAGGTGAGCAAAAAAATTCCGGGCATTAAGTCTATCGTGAAGCTTGGCGGCACCAACATTGGCAATCACCTATACACGACCGGGTGGGGTAACCCCTCTATAGGCGGCATGTATTACGTATCTATCCTTTTTGATGAATTGCTGAACTGAGTGGGGGCATGTAACAATGCCGGTTTCACAGCGTCTTAACGGCATGCTTGATATCAGGAATATTGTAAAGCAATACGCAAATCACCGCGCGTTGGACAATGTTTCCACCCACGTGGAGAAAGGAAGCGTCTTTGGGTTACTGGGGCCCAACGGTGCCGGCAAAACGTCGCTCATCCGTATCATCAACCAGATTACCGCGCCGGACAGCGGTGAGGTCTACTTTGACGGGCAGCGGCTCAATCCGGACCATATCAGCCGGATCGGCTACCTGCCGGAAGAACGTGGCCTCTACAAAAAAATGCAGATTGGCGAACAGATGCTTTATCTCGCCCAACTCAAAGGGCTTTCACGTAAGGATGCCATTGACCGCATCAGACACTGGTTTGAAAAGATGGAAATGCAGAGCTGGTGGCATAAAAAAGTGGAAGACCTGAGCAAAGGAATGCAGCAAAAGGTACAGTTCGTCGCCACCGTCGTGCATCAACCGGACCTCATTATCCTGGATGAGCCGTTTTCAGGATTCGATCCAGTTAATGCCAGCGTTATCAAGGAAGAGATCCAGACACTTAACCGCAACGGTGCAACTATCATTTTTTCCACCCACCGCATGGAATCGGTAGAAGAGCTCTGCGACAGCATTGTCTTGATTAACCGGTCCAGGAAAGTGCTTGACGGGAAGCTGAAAGACATTAAGCGTGCTTACCGCACCAATACCTACCGTATTACATACCTCCCGTCAGACCAAGACATAACGCCCCTTGACGGCGTATTCACCATTGAAAGCCTGGAACCCGCTGTTGACCACACCACGCTGACCATCCGTATTGCTGAAGGCCATACCATCAACGATGTGCTGGCGTATCTTATTTCAAGGGTCCAGGTTCACGAACTCAAAGAAGTCATCCCCAGCATCCACGATATTTTTGTACAGCAAGTAACCACGCAAATCACTGAACCACAAACGCATGAACAAAATACTACTGATCATTAAGCGGGAATACCTGAGCCGGGTAAAAAAGAAATCCTTCCTGTTGGTAACATTCTTGGTACCGCTGGTTATTATCGGCATTTATGCGCTGACTATCTATCTTACAGCGAGGAGTTTTGAAAGTAACCGTGCAGTAGTACAGGTGATCGACCAAAGCGGTCTGTTTAAGGGTCAATTCACAGACACGGGACAGATAACGTTTGAGGAAATCACAGCAGACGTACAGGAGGCCAAAACGCGTATCTTATCAGCAGACGGAAAAACTCTCCTTTTAATTATCCCGGACAACATCGAACGCGCAGGTGCTGTGGAGCTCTATGCCAAAGAACCTGCAGGGCTAAGTGTACAGACCGCTGTCAGTAGAAAAATAGAAGAGGTACTGCGGGACCGTGCGTATGCAAAAGCGGGGATCGACCGCACCGTATTGGACGGTATTGATCCTGAGGTAACCATACTGTCCCGGGAAATCACCGAAGATGGCGAAAAAGACAGCAGTGCAGGTGCCGCCATGGGCGTGGCCATGACGCTGTCTGTACTGGTTTATATTTGCCTGTTCTTGTATGGCGCCCAGGTAATGCGCGGCATTATCGAAGAAAAGAACAGCCGGATTGTGGAAGTTATCATCTCGTCGGTCAAACCCTTTCAATTGATGATGGGAAAAATCATAGGCATCGGGTTGGTTGGCCTCACCCAGTTTATCCTCTGGATAGCGCTTTCATCCGCCTTGGCCGGCGTTGCCAGTGTCGGCCTGCTGGATGCACGGTCCGTGCGGACCGAAATGGAGCGGCAACAGCCAGAATCCGATGTGAGCATTAAGGCAGATGCTGATCGACCAGCTTCCGGCATGTTTGGCAAGGCGGCCCGGGAACTTGGAAAGATTGACTTTCAGGCTATTATCATCACGTTTTTACTGTATTTTTTCGGGGGATACTTACTTTACAGTGCCCTGTTTGCTGCCGTCGGTTCAGCTGTAGACAGCGAAACGGAGACCCAGCAATTCATGTTCCCCATCACTATTCCGCTCCTGTTTACTTATATTCTTTCTTTCGGAGTATTGGTTAACGATCCGCACGGACCGCTGTCTTTCTGGTTGAGCATGATCCCGTTCACCTCCCCCATCGCAATGCTGGTTCGCATACCTTTCGGGGTGCCGGGGTGGGAAATCGCCTTGTCACTCGCTCTCCTGATCGGGGGATTCATCCTAACAACGTGGGTGGCAGCCAGGATCTACCGCGTAGGCATCCTGATGTACGGAAAAAAAGCCAGTTACAAAGAACTTTTCCGGTGGTTCCGGTACAACGGATAAGTGCTAGATAATGCCGTATAACGGGCCACCCTCCGCCCCCAGCGCATCCACCCGTTTTTCGATGGCCGGATCTTTGATCAGTTCCGGAGCGTGATGCGGTTTCTTCCGTGCATCTATAATGAGTGGGCCTTTGCAGCCCCAGTGTTTGTATCGGGTAAAACTGTTCACCCCGTAAATATCATGGGAGGGATTGCTCCTGGTAAAGGTCACCCAGACCAGATTAGCCACGGTTGCCGCCGTGAATACGGCGTCGTCACACAACACCAGCAGCTGGATGCCATCAAATTCCTTGTCGCGTACTTCAGCACACCACCTGTCCACTGCGGCCGATTCCCTATCATATTCCGTAAATGACGGTGCTTCGACCGCCAAAATCCCGGGGAGCGCCAACCGGCACTGCTGAAAGGGCTGCGGCAGGCTGAACCTGTCAGGCAAGGCTGTAGCCAGCTCCCGTTTCCTGCTGCCGGCGGCGGCAAACACCACCTTTGAGCCCGCGTTGAGCCCATCACCCGAGTAGTCCAGGGTGTCGATGGTCGTTTCCGTGTGGAAATGCAGGTCACGACTGAAGTCTATCCGTTCCAGGATATGCCTCAGGAAACGGGGCACATCATGTATATCCAGCGCCGGATCGTCCTGATAAGCCGATATAAATAAGTATTTTGCTAAGCTGAGCTGATTTTTACCCAGTATTTGGTTTGCGATGGTGAGAATCTCCTGTGGGCGATCGGTTCGCAGGTACGGCGTATACCGTTCACTGCCGATAGCGAAAAGAAGGGGGTGTACGCCCGCGGCATCCACTGCATGCACGGCATGAAGCCCATTTATTTCCTGCGGTATAGCTGAGCCGGTGATCTCATGTATCAGCGCGCCGAAACTGGTATCCTCCTGAGGCGGGCGCCCCACAACAGTGAACGACCACACCGGATCCTTACGATGATACACCTTATGCACACGCATCAGCGGAAAAGGATGAACCAGACTGTAATACCCCAGGTGATCGCCGAAGGGTCCCTCCGGCTTATTTTCATCCGGATATACTGTCCCGGTGATAACAAAGTCCGCATCAGCAGATATGCAAAACCCTTCCTCATCATAAAAATAGCGGAACCGCCTGTTACCGAGCGCACCTGCAAAGGTGAGCTCCGATAAACCCTCCGGTAGCGGCATTACGGCTGACAAAGCGTGCGCAGGCGGTCCGCCCACGAAGATGCTTACTTTTAGCGGTTGACCGAGCGCACTCGCTTTTGTCTGATGCACGCCGATTCCACGGTGCAGTTGGTAGTGCAGCCCCACTTCAGTGTCCGCCACATAATCATTCCCGGCCAGCTGAATGCGATACATTCCCAGATTAGCATTCATTACGCCGGGCTTGGTCATATCCTCAGTATAAACCTGCGGCATCGTAATGAACGGTCCCCCGTCCATCGGCCAGTTTACGATCTGCGGCAGCTGACTGATGCGTGTCCTGCCGTGAAGGATCGGTGCGCCGCTCCCCTTTCTCCACGGCAATGCCGAAAACGCCGTGCCCGCCACATGAGCATACCGCAGGGGATTTTTGAGCGCCAGCATAGGATCTGACTTGACATCCACCAACACTTTCACTTTTTCCAGCGTATCGCGGAACATAAAGCGTGACCGTTCCAAAGTTCCGAAAAGGTTGGATACCGCCGGGAACGGGCTACCCTTGACATTTTCGAAAAACAAAGCCGGTCCTTGGGCATCATATACCCGCATATGGATGGCTGCCATCTCCAGATAAGGGTCTACCTCGTTTTTGATCCGGATGAGGTGTCCATGACGCTCCAGGTCAGTTATACATTCGGTAAGACTACGGTATCCCATATTTTGTCATGTTTGGCCAGCAAAGATAGGCGAAATCCCCGAGCTAAACCCGCAAATCTTCTTACCTTTGCACCATGCAAGTATACCTGGACAATGCAGCGACAACGGCGCTGGACCCGGAAGTCATCAAGGCTATGGTTGAGGTCATGGAGCAACACTATGGGAACCCATCGTCCATACATGCCCACGGTCGGCAGGCGAAGACGCTTATAGAGAAAGCCCGAAAGACCGTGGCAGGACTGCTCAATGCGGCGCCAGCTGAGATTTTTTTCACTTCAGGCGGAACCGAAGCGGATAACATGGCTATTGTCCGTGGCATTGCGGATCACGGGATCACCAACGCCGTTACTTCGCCGCTGGAACATCATGCGATCCTGCATACCCTGGAAGCACTTGAGAAGAGCGGAACCGTCCGACTGAATCTCGTTCAGGTAGACGGGCAGGGCCGTATCGACCTTCAGCATCTTGAAACGCTCCTGAAGGCCAATCCCCGTTCGTTCGTATCGCTCATGCACGCCAATAACGAAATTGGCACCCTGACCGATATTGAATACGTTTCAGCACTTTGCAAGCAGTATGGAGCGGTGTTCCATTCGGATACGGTGCAGACCGTCGGGCACTATGCACACGACTTCCAGCGGACCCAGCTTGATTTTGCTACCGGCGCAGCGCATAAGTTTCACGGACCCAAGGGGGTTGGGTTTATCTATGTAAACCACAACACCAAGGTACAACCGCTAATTCACGGCGGCCCTCAGGAGCGCAATATGCGCGGAGGTACCGAAAATGTCTACGGCATCGTCGGCCTTGCCAAGGCGCTCGAAATTGCCCACGCGCATATGGAAGTGCATCAACGGTACATCCAGGGCCTTAAAGACTACATGATCGCCCAGCTGCGGGCTCATATTCCGGACGTCCGGTTCAACGGCGACATCCGCGGGGAAAATAGCCTGTATACCGTGCTGAACGTTTCCTTTCCCTGCACGGATATCGCTGACATGATGCTCTTTAATCTAGATATTGCGGGCATCTCCGCATCCGGCGGAAGTGCCTGCAGCTCCGGTTCTGACATCGGGTCCCACGTGCTAAGGGGCATCGGCTCAGACCCTCTGCGTCCCAGTGTGCGGTTTTCTTTTTGCAAAAACAACACCAGGGAAGAAATAGACTTCACCATACACAAACTGCGTGAATTTTGCTTGGAAAACGCCTAAAATGAATTATTCCAAACAATGCATGCCACCAGCTGTTAGCCCTGTATTAAGTTGCAGAAAGGAGGAACACAGCATGGATCCGAAAAAACCATTTGCGGAAGAGCCGGAAGATGAATATTTCGAGCGTCCGCCCGCCAGTAATCTCGACGACGAATTTGAGGATATCGAAGAAGTCGATGAGGAAATTGACAAAGCTGATGAAGACGATGATACCGGAGTGGATATAGATGAGACAATGGATAGGGAAAGCTTTACTGACCGGCGCCACGGCAGAAGGCATGATGGCCCGGCAGATATCAGCAACCCCGGAACCGTTTAATCGTCATCCCCGTCATCGTCCGAACCGGTAGCTGATTGATAAGCTGCCTGCAGTTCAGATAAGGCATGCATATCCCGCTTAGTCTTAGCGGCCTGCATGCCTTGTTCATATACAGCTACAGCCTCCGCAGTTTTTCCCAAAGCCTCATACAACTTGCCCAGATGATAATAAGTGCCTACATAATCCCCATGATTGGTCCGCAGATCCTCATAGTATCGGAGTGCCTCCGCCGTGTTACCCAGCTTTAAATATTCAGTGGCGACAGCATACTTCAAGAAGGGGTCGCTGGGACTTTCCGCCAGGAAACGTACCAGCTGCTCAAGACGATTGCTCATTTCATGCAAACATAACATTTTTATACCAACACGCCATCACCTTGACCGAAGCAGCACCCGGCTTTCCGCGTTTGCAATTCACCGGAAGATTCGCGATGTTTGTGAAAAACCGATGGACCATGAAGATATTAGTATGCATTAGCCAGGTGCCGGACACGACGTCGAAAATCACCTTTACGGCTGACAACACTGAACTCCAGACCGCAGGTCTCCAATATATCATCAACCCTTATGACGAGATTGCACTCTCCAAGGCCGTGGCGCTTGCTGAGGGCGGTAACGGGTCTGTAACGGTGATTACTATCGGCGGGTCGGGTACGGAAGCCACGATCAGGAAGGCACTCGCTATCGGCGCCGATGAAGCCGTTCGGGTAGACGCTGCGCCCCGTGACGGATGGTTTGTAGCAAATCAGATTGCTCGGTATGCGAAAGATCAGCAGTTTGACCTGATTCTAACGGGCAAAGAATCCATTGACTATAACGGCTCGCAGGTCGCCGCATTCATAGGGGAGCTCCTTGGCATTCCCTCGGTGTCGACCGCAAAAAAGCTGGAGATCGCAAACGGCACGGCGATGGTGGACCGGGAAATTGAAGGCGGAAAGGAAGTGCTATCCATTCCCCTTCCCTTAATTGTCGGCGTAGCAGAAGGCGTCGCCGAGCCTCGTATACCGAACATGCGCGGCATCATGGGCGCCCGTACAAAACCATTACAGGTTGCCGCCGCCATAGAAGTGCCGGTGCTGGCTGAGATTGTCCGATATGAAACACCGGAGCCGAGAGGCGCCGTTACCTTGGTTGATTCCAATGAGGTGGAAAAACTTGTCGACCTGCTGCATAACAGGGCCCGGGTGATCTGAGTTCAAATAACCGTTCAAAAACCAAAACGATATGTCAGTATTAGTTTATGCCGAAAATACAGAAGGAAAGTTTAAGAAATCCGTATATGAAGTGGTTTCTTATGCCAAGGCGGTCGCAGACAGCCTCGGCACGTCGCTGACCGCATTATCTATAGGCAACGTGGAACAGCAGGAGCTCACCTCCCTGGGCCGGTATGGAGCCGAAACCGTGCTGACCGCGTCGGCAGAGCAGCTCCAGCAATTCACCAATCAAGCCTACGCCTCCGTGGTGGCGGCTGCTGCCGACCACATCGGTGCAACGCTTGTCGTCATTTCCAACACGTTCAGCGGAAAAGGCCTGGCGCCACGCGTGGCTGCCAAACTTGGCGCAGGATTCGCAGACGGAGCCGTTGAACTCCCTCGTGTGGAGAGCACTAAGCTCGGCATCAAGAAAACCGCCTTTTCCGGCAAGGCTTTTGCCGTTGTTGAGCTCTTGTCCGCTAAGAAGGTAGTTGCCCTTACGCCAAACGCGTTTGAGTTGCGCGAAACGGAAGGGTCTGTTCAGGTGGTTCCCTTTTCGCCAAGCGTAGGCGCAGGTGACTTTACCGCTGTCATTCAGGACATCGTACGCACAACTGATAAGGTAACCCTGCCTGATGCAGAGATAGTGGTATCAGCCGGCCGCGGGCTCAAAGGTCCTGAAAACTGGCATATTGTTGAGGAACTGGCGGAAGCGCTGGGTGCTGCCATGGCCTGTTCCAAGCCTGTTTCAGATGCCGGTTGGCGGCCGCATTCAGAACACGTGGGACAAACCGGCATCTCGGTAAGCCCGAATCTATATATTGCCATCGGCATTTCGGGAGCCATTCAGCATCTCGCAGGCATCAGCGCGTCCAAGACCATTGTGGTGATCAATAAAGATCCCGAAGCGCCTTTTTTCAAGGTCGCGGATTATGGCATAGTGGGCGATGCGTTTGAGGTGGTGCCAAAGCTTACAGCGGCAATCAAGGCGTACAAAGGGCTGTAAGCCGTTAAGATTTGCTTTTTCCGGTAAATGCAGTTAACTTTATGGTAAATTTCAACAACAATTCGCATCTTTGTATCCCCAGGAATGGAATGAGGCATGAAGAAGATTAAGCTAGATATCGTTGGTTTATCGTACAGTCAAACGCAGTCAGGCGCGTATGCATTGGTCTTGGGAGAAGTTTCCGGAAGGCGGCGTTTGCCCATCATTATTGGGGGATTTGAGGCACAGGCCATCGCTATCGAAATCGAGAAGATGACGCCCAGCAGACCTTTGACCCATGATTTGTTCAAATCATTTGCCGAAACCTACCATATCCGCATTGACGAGGTAATCATTTACAATCTCGTAGATGGTATCTTTTATGCAAAGATCATCTTCAACGACGGGCATAAGCAAACCGAGATCGATGCCCGCACGTCTGACGCCATTGCACTGGCCGTACGTTTCAAGGCACCGGTTTATACTTATGAATTCATTCTTGCTTCCGCCGGCATTGTGATTGAAGGTAATGATTTTGTTTTTCTGGAAAATATCGAATCGACCGGAGCAAACGACCCCGAAGCTGTATCCGCTAAAGAGCCCCCATCTTCTTTTGCTTCAATGACTGACGAACAATTGCAGGAGACGCTCTCCAAAGCATTGGCTGAGGAGATGTATGAGAAAGCCGCCCGCATCAGGGATGAGATAACCCGAAGGAAGTCCTCATAGATAAACCGCCCTTTCAACCGCAGATGACAAGCCGCAATCCTCAATCAAACTCTATTCACTGTTAAGGTATGGGAATTAAGGCCCGGCTCACGGTGATGAACTTTTTCCAGTTTTTCGTTTGGGGCTCTTGGCTGATATCCCTCGGCGGATACATGGGCAGTCAGCTTGGATTTTCAGGACTACAGATCGGTTCCGTCTACTCAACGATGGGCATCGCGTCCGTTTTCATGCCGGGGTTGCTGGGCATCGTCGCAGACCGTTGGGTAAACGCAGAGCGGGTCTTTGCCCTTGCACACTTTATAGCCGCCGGTGCCCTCATTTTTGCCACCCGTGTTACGGATTTCCCCACTTTTTACGGATGTATACTCGTCAATTCCCTTTTTTACATGCCCACGTTAGCCTTATCCAACTCGGTATGTTATAACGTTCTCACCAGACGTCAGTATGATGTGGTTAAAACCTTTCCGCCTATCCGGGTCTGGGGAACCGTGGGTTTTATTGTCGCGATGTGGGCGGTAGACCTTCTGGGATGGACCAAGAGCGCCAATCAGCTTTATCAGGCAGCCGGGGCGGGGATTTTTCTTGGATGTTATGCATTCACGGTACCCCCCTCTCCCCCTTTCCTTGATGAGACGCGCAAGAAATCCCTGGCCTCTTCCCTTGGACTTGACGCGTTTGTCCTGTTCCGAAAAAAGCACGTGGCGCTGTTCTTTATTTTTTCGCTGATGCTTGGCGCCGCCCTGCAGATCACCAATGCCTTCGGCGGCCCGTTCCTGGATGATTTCAAAACCTCCTATCCTGAATCTTTCGGCGTACAGCATCCCAATTTACTGCTCTCCATTTCGCAGATTTCAGAGACGTTTTTTATTCTGCTCATACCGTTTTTCCTGAGTCGTTTCGGCATCCGGAATGTGATTCTGTTCAGCATAATTGCCTGGATGCTCAGGTTTGCGTTGTTCGGCCTAGGCAATCCGGATGAACGGCTGTACCTTCTCATACTATCCATGATCATCTATGGGATGGCTTTTGATTTCTTTAATATCTCTGGGTCACTTTACGTGGAGAAGGTGGCTGAGCCGAAAATAAGGTCCAGTGCTCAGGGGCTATTTATGATCATGACCAATGGCTTCGGCGCCATTATCGGCGGCTATGGAAGCGGCTGGGTCGTTGATTATTTCACCAGCGCGGACGGTGTCAAAGACTGGCCGGCCATCTGGTTCACGTTTGCGGGCTATGCACTTGTCTTAGCCCTGCTTTTTGTGCTGTTTTTTCGGAGAGAGAAAATCGCGGATAAGTAAATCGCGAACGGGAGCATCACCATCCAGCAGGCCGGCGCTTACCGTGTTTTTAGCAGCCTGCAGCTGCAACACCTTTTCCTCCACTGTATCCGGCGTAATCAACCGATACGCCATGACCTTACGGTCCTGGCCAATACGGTGCACACGGTCTATCGCCTGCTCTTCAACGGCAGGATTCCACCAAGGGTCAACCAGGTATACCACATTTGCTGCTGTCAGGTTCAATCCCGTCCCGCCCGCTTTCAGGCTGATCAGAAAAACGCGTACAGCGGGATCCCGCTGAAACGTATTTACCACCTCTTCCCGGTTCCGCGTGTTGCCTGTCAGGCTCACGTGGGGAATCCTTGAGCTGTCCAACATGCCGCTGATCAGCCGGAGCATTGAGACGAACTGTGAAAAGACAACGATCTTGTGATAAGGGGCTTTATCACAGATTTGTTCCCGCAACAGCTCAATCTTTGCCGATACTGCAGTGTTCAGCATACCGTCCGGCAGCAGTGCAGGCGAATTGCAAATCTGTCGGAGACGGGTCAGGCCGCGCAGCACATTCATCGCATTTTTGTCGAGCTCATCACCTGACAAAGCGCAGATAAAATCGCGGAATTCCTTTTCGTAAGCATCATAGATTTTACGTTGCGGATCAGTCATCTCGCAGTATAGGATTGCCGTGTACTTCTCCGGCAGCTCCGCAGCAACTTCCTGCTTCGTACGCCGCAAAATAAACGGTTGGATGATCCGCTGGAGTTCCTTCCGTCGCTTCTGGTTTTTAAACTGGTCAATGGGCTTGCCATACACATCCCGGAAGTAGCGCCGGTCGCCGAGCAGGCCAGGACATGCGAACGAAAGCTGTCCGTATAGGTCGAAGGAGCTGTTCTCGAAGGGGGTGCCGCTGATCGCGATCCGGTTGCGCGCTTCAAGCAGCCGGACGGCCCTATATCGCTGGGATTCGGAGTTTTTGACCTGCTGGGATTCGTCCAGGTAAACGTAGTTGAAGCGGAAATGCTTAAGAAATCGGATATCTGCCAGTAGGGTCGTGTAAGACGTCAGCACAACATCATAGGCCTCCAGTCCGCTCACGCTTCTGTTTCGCCCTGCGCCATACAGCGTCAGAACACGCAGCGAGGGTGCAAGTACAGCCAATTCACGTTGCCAGTTAAAAATCAGCGTCGCCGGTACCACAACCAGCTCAGTACCCCGCCGACCCGCTTCCCGCTGCGATAAGATGAAGGCAACGATCTGTACGGTTTTCCCCAAGCCCATTTCGTCGGCAAGGATTCCACCGGAACCCAAGTCGTCCAGAAAATGTAACCAGCCAAGACCCTGCCGCTGATACGGCCTGAGTGTGGTCCTCAGACCGGCCGGTTCGCGCACGGCTGGAATCCCTTTCACATCACCTAACTTTCCGCGCAGCTCGGCGATTTCCGAGCGCGCAGATTCCTCCAGCATAGCATTGTCATAAAGCGTCGCGATTGCCTCAAAGTTATACTTGGCAAGCCGCAACGTTTCATCGTTCACCACTTCGCCGGCCCGGAAATACCCGGCAAACTTTTCAATCCATTCCGCAGGCAGTATGCCGCGTGTGCCATCGTCCAAGACCACATAGTTGCGCTTATTCCGGAGTGCGGCCTCTATTTTTTTCAACGAAGCCTTCTTTTTGCCGAATCGGATATCATAAGTCGCATTGAACCAGTTCAAGCCGCTGCTTACTTTAATGTCCACTTGTATTCGGTTTGAGTTTAATTTATTGCCGGTCAATTCATTAAATCCGTATACCTCAATCCCGGCGTTGCGCCAGGTTTCAAAGGCGGGCAGAAACCATTCCTCGTCAAGGAACCACTTTTTGTGCAGGTACAGATAATACAGCTGGTTGTCCAGCTGTTCCGGAAAGTGCGGATGCTGTTTAGTCAACAGCGCCAAAAACGCCTCCTCAAAACCTGGGTCTCGTGGTATCAGGAACTCATTTCCTTTGCTGTCAACCGATTTTAACTGTTTTTCGGTACGGATCGCTACTTCAGCTTCCCCGTATCGCACCACAGGGACGATCATCACATGGTTGCCAAAATCGGAAAGGTATAATAGGCGCTCCGGCGTTCCGGAAAAACCGCCATCGGAAAGCTGCTCTTCCGTTCCCGCATTCAGCCCGGGATACACAACCCGGATGCTGTCTGCCAGCTTGTCGAGCACATTCCGGTGGAAATCGCGGTATCTGGAAGCATGGATCAGTAACCTTCCCCCCTGTTCCCTTAGCAGGGATACTGTAGACAACAGCAAGGGATTGCCAATGAGGAAAAGCGTGCCGTCCAGCAGAAAGAAACACCCACACTTCAGTGGCAGGTCAGCCAGCGCATATGTACGCTCATCAACGGTCATGCTCGCCGTTATGGTATAGAACGGACCCTCAGCAGCAACCGATAAGCAAACGGTATCAGGGACCATGGCCAGGTTTACCCGCAAAAGACTCTTTGATGAAAAATTCTCACCAAGTTCTTCGTCATGATAATAATAGGTGTAGGCGCCGCCTTTTTTCAATACGGTGCGCAGCGATTCCAGGTCATCATTGATCCGGTCATTGCCCCAAACCTGCTGCAGCCGAGCCACTGCTGCGAAGAATTTCACGTCATCTGCATACTCCGCAGCTGCCGCAAGATCCAACGGTTGAAGTCGGTTAAAGGGGGGCTTAGGCCTGCCCGCTTTTGTATATTGTACCGCTAGCAGTTCCACAATCGGATGGCGGTAGTATTTGTGACGGCTGATGACCGCAATGGTGCCGTCCGGCGCGGCCTGCCCGGCAAGGCGCTGATGGTCGGAGGCCTGTTGAGCCAACGCGCTCAGTTTCGGCGAGCCCGGTGCCAGAAGTCCCCGCAAGGACGGTTCAATGGTCAATCGTCCATCTCGGTATACGGGAGCAAGGAAGCGGTCTAGATCAGGTTCGTGCTCCAGGCCATACGCCGTTGCGGCACGGCGCAGCATCTGTTGCCTCAGGGACGCACGGAAAAACACTCCGACGTCTTCCCGCCTGAGCAGGGCCAGTAATACCGTGGCCTCCGCGGGGGTTAGTCTTCCGGGCTGTCCCGGCAGATCGCAGGACACCCTTAGGTTTCCGTTTTCCTGGACCACCTGCACGGCTGCACTCACAGATGTCACCTCGCAGCGGAACAAGCCACTGTTCACCGAGAGCTCCATGGGCTGCACATCGAGCATAGTCCGCGTATCCACCCAAAACCCAGGTTCACAGGCCGCAATTATAAGCTGGACAGACAGCTGGTCCAGCTGTTGTTCCGGAAACACGAAAGTATGGTCTTCTTGCGATCCAAGCATCCGCAAATATATCGAAACCAGCGGAAGCATACTTGCATATAAAAGGCAAGTTATCTAAGTTTGGCCGCAACATGGCCGCAACATTCGATTTTCGCAGCACCAACCTTCCCATCGGGGAGGTGATCCCCCAGGTCAGGCAGCAGCTTGCGCTGCACAATACTCTCATTCTTACCACCCCTCCCGGTGCCGGAAAAAGCACCGTTGTGCCGCTTGCCTTGCTGAGGGAGCCTTGGCTGGGAGACAAGAAGATCGTCATGCTGGAACCCAGGAGACTCGCGGCGAGCAGTATCGCGCACCGGATGGCCTCCCTGCTTGGTGAGACAGCAGGCGAGACAGTTGGTTACCGCGTCCGGTTTGAAAACCAAACGTCCGCACGTACACGGATCGAGGTCGTGACAGAAGGCATTCTCACGCGCATGCTTCATCAAGACAATGCGCTGGAAGACGTTGGTATGGTTATCTTCGATGAGTTTCATGAACGGCGTCTCCATACCGATTTGTCCCTGGCGCTATGCCGTGAAAGTCAGCAGGTGCTTCGGCCGGACCTGCGGCTGCTGGTGATGTCCGCCACGCTGGACACCGCTCAGCTGGCGGCTCTCCTTCAGGCACCTGTTGTTGAAAGCAGCGGCCGCACTTTTCCTGTTGAAATCATTCACGCCGGTGATGTACCGCGCGAAGAAATCATTGAAGCCTGTGTCCGCACAGCGGTACGGGCCATCAAGGAAACCACCGGTGATGTCCTGGTATTCCTGCCCGGAGAAGCGGAGATCAGATCCTGCGAGCAGGCGTTGCAACAGCGGGCGCTGAATATTAGTATCCACCCGCTATATGGACAGTTGTCATTGGCAGAGCAACACGCAGCCATACAGCCGGACCGGAACGGACGGCGGAAAATAGTGCTCGCCACATCGATCGCCGAAACCAGTCTAACCATAGAAGGTATTTCCGTGGTGGTAGACAGCGGCTATACCAGGACTATGGTCTTTGACCCCGGGTCGGGCCTGTCACGTCTAAAAACCCTACGCATCTCCCGGGACGCAGCAGATCAGCGCGCAGGCCGGGCGGGAAGGCTTGGGCCCGGTTCATGCTATCGCCTGTGGTCGGCAGCCACCGAACAGCGTTTGGCTCCGTACCGGACGCCGGAGATGGTTGAGGCAGACCTTACCTCCCTCCTGCTTGACACCGCGCAGTGGGGAATACGGGATTTGACACGCCTGGACTGGCTGACGCCGCCACCGGCGCCTGTTGTAGCTGCAGCCACGCAGTTGCTTGAGACGCTCGGCGCCCTGGCTGGACAGAAGATCACCACACATGGTAAAGCTATCCACGCCCTGCCATGCCATCCCCGTATTGCACACATGCTGGTCGCCAGCAAGGCTCTCAACCTGACAACACTCGCCGTTGATGTCGCCGCGTTGCTTGAAGAGCGCGACCCGCTTGGCCGGGAAGCCGGCACGGACATCAACCTCCGCATCGAAACACTGCGCCGGCATCGCTCCTCCGCGAAACAGGGAAAGCGTTTCGGTAACATTGAAAAGATAGCCCGTTCCTACCGGAAGCTGTTAGCTGTAAAAGAAGACAACGGTCCGGTTGCCCCCCTTCAGACCGGCCTTCTGCTTGCACATGCCTACCCCGAACGTATTGCCAGGGCACGGAATGACGGTAAAGGAACCTACCAACTGGCGGGCGGGAGACGAGCCGTTATTCCCCCGGCTGACAACCTTGCCCACGAACCCTGGGTGACCATCGCGCTGCTTGACGCACGGGAAGGCACCGGCAAGGTATTCCTCGCCTCCTCGGTAGATCCACACGACCTTGCGGCATTCACCCAGGAGACTCAACGGATCGTGTGGGATACCCATAAGGGCGGTATCATCGCTTCGCGTGACCAGCGCATAGGTAGTATCACCATTTCCTCCACACCGCTGGCGGATCCGGATGAGGCGCGGATCAGTAACGCCGTCTGCGACGCGATACGGGCTGAAGGGATGCAACTGCTTCCTTTTACCGATGCCGTGGAACAATGGCAGCACCGGGTCCTCAGCCTCCGCCATTGGCGACCGGAAGAAGCATGGCCGGAGGTGTCTACCGCCATACTCCTCCAGCATCCCGAGCAGTGGTTATTACCTTATATTGAAGGCGTCCGCAGGACTGAAGACTTTAAGAAGCTGGATCTCCTGCAAATTCTCCGGTATTCTTTGGATTATGAACAGCAACTGGCATTGGAGCGGCTGGCGCCACCCATTATGGAGGTGCCCAGCGGCTCTTCGGTCAAGCTGCAATATCATCCTCTGGGCGAGCCACCGGTACTTGCGGTACGATTGCAGGAGGTATTCGGACTGTTGGACACGCCACACGTCAATGACGGTCATACGCCTGTGGTGCTTCATTTACTCTCCCCCGGTTTTAAGCCTGTACAGGTGACACGTGATCTCCGCAGCTTCTGGCAAACCACGTATTTCGAGGTCCGCAAAGAACTGAAACGACGCTATCCGAAGCATGCCTGGCCGGAAGATCCGCTCACGGCAACGGCTGTGCGCGGCGTGCCGAAGAAGACCCACCCGAGGGGATGATGCACTATTTTTTGTACTTTTGGAAGCAAAATGCTTACATCCATGGAGAATCCTTTGCTGAAACCATTCAATACGCCATTTGACAGTGTACCTTTCGACGTCATAGAACCGGCGCACTTCAAGCCCGCTATTCTGCAGCTTATCGAGGAAGCGAAGAAAGATATCGATGCCATCGTCAATGACACGGCTCGGGCAGATTTCGTGAATACTATTGCGGCAATGGAGCGCACAGGAAAACGGCTTCATGTTGCCTCCGCCACCTTCTTTAATCTTGACGCCGCAGAAACGACCGAAGAGATCCAACAACTCGCCCAGGAACTCTCGCCGGTTCTTGCTGAATACAGCAACGATATCATGCTTAATGAAGGCCTGTTCCAGCGCGTGAAGCAGGTACACGATACTGCGGACGAATCGTTCCTGACAGAAGAGGAGCGCCGGCTACTGGACAAAACCTATAAAGGGTTTGTCCGCAATGGCGCATTGCTCTCAGCTGAAGATAAGGACACATTGCGGGAAATCGACAGGAAACTGGCTTCCCTGACCATGAAATTCTCCCAAAACGTATTGCAGGAAACAAACGCCTACCAGCTTCATGTGACCAACGAAAAGCAGCTGGAAGGCCTCCCCGCATCCATCCGGACGGCTGCGCAGGAAGAAGCCGCGAAGCGCAAACTTGAGGGGTGGGTCTTTACGCTGCATTTTCCCAGTTACGTACCTTTCATGAAGTACGCGGCAAACCGTGAACTGCGAAGGGAAATGTATCAAGCATACGGCACCAGGGCGTTAAAGCCCAATGAATACAACAACGAGGGCATCATCCGCGAGATCGTTGAGCTCCGGGCACGCAGGGCGAAGCTGCTCGGTTTCGGTACACATGCAGATTTTGTGTTACACGAGCGCATGGCCGGCTCACCCGCCATCGTCGCTGATTTTCTTTCCGACCTATTGCAGAAGGCCAAGCCTTATGCTGAACAGGAGATTGCAAAGCTGCAGGCTCTTGCTCAACCGGACGGCATTTCCACGATCATGCCTTACGATCACGCCTACTACGCCGAGAAGCTGCGCGAAGCAACGTTTAACCTCTCCGATGAAGCACTGAAGCCTTACTTCCCTTTGCCACAAGTATTGGAAGCAGCATTCGATGCTGCAAGCCGGCTATATGGGCTTATCTTTGAGCTACGCACCGACATTCCAACGTATCATCCTGAAGTAACGGTGTATGAAGTGTTGGAAGACGGGCAGCACAAGGCCTTGTTGTATACGGACTGGCATCCGCGGGAAGGCAAGCGTGCCGGCGCTTGGATGACCGCCTACCGGGGGCAATGGAAGGAAGACGGCAAGCAGGTAAGACCTCATATTTCCATCGTCTGTAATTTTTCGCGACCTGTGGGAGGCGCCCCGTCCCTGCTTACCTTCAACGAGGTTACCACCCTTTTCCATGAATTTGGTCATGCCCTTCACGGCATCATGGCAGATACGGTTTACGAAAGCCTATCCGGTACAAACGTCTATTGGGACTTTGTGGAGCTACCCTCCCAGTTCATGGAGAACTTCTGCTATGAGAAGGAATTTCTTCAAACATTTGCCCGCCATTACCAGACCGGCGACCTCTTGCCGGACGAAGAAATTGACAAGATCGTCGCTGCTGCAAACTTTATGGAGGGTTACCAGACGGTAAGGCAATTGAGTTTTGGAATGTTGGATATGGCGTACCATACCGGAAAGTATGATGGTTCGGTTTCCGTTGAGGAATTTGAAAAAGCGACCATCCGTGAGACACAACTCTACCCGGACGTAGAGGGCACGGCGCAAAGCCCATCGTTCTCACACATTTTTGCCGGAGGCTATTCCGCCGGATACTACTCCTACAAATGGGCCGAAGTGCTTGACGCCGATGCGTTCGATTATTTCAAAGAAACCGGCATCTTCAATCCGGAGACGGCGGCAAAATTCAAGGCCTTGCTGGCCAGCGGCGGAACGGTTGATCCCATGGAACTTTATATACGCTTCCGCGGAAGGAAGCCGACACCTGAGGCATTGCTCAGGCGGGCGGGGCTGTCAGCATAGCCGGCATAATCGCAGCGGCGGTTTTGCCGCTGCGAAAAACGAACAAATTTCCCTACTTTTGCGGCCTTGGAAATCACGTAAAGACTATGGTAAGCGACCGCTTCAAAAAAATTTTCTTAGCAATCTGCATTATTATTCCTTTCCTGCTGTACTGTTTTTACTACTACAGCATGATGTTTAAGAATGCTCCCTACCGGTTTACGGACTTCGAATCCATTATCCTACGATACGGCGAGGGCGATAGCCTCGTTAACCGGTTCGATTCCCGGACCGGCATCTACAGGTACCTGAACAGCAGCGATTCTCTTGTGACAGATACGGTACGCCTGCGCAAAGATGATTTGCAGTACCTGCATGGCAAGGCCGCCCAGCTCGGTTTCTGGAACCTGCCGGAAGACATGACCTCACAGAAAGCAGCTGCGGAAACCACTGATGCGCATGCCCGGTTTTACCTCCAGTTCAACTATAAGGAAAAAAGCAAGGAAGTGACGCTGGACAGCGATTTTGGCGGAAACCCCAAAATGACGGATGCCGCGCGATCGGTCGTAGACGAGGTGCTCCGCGTAATCAACGACGCGCGGGACCGCTAACTATCTGCGGTTGCATCTTCGCCGGCTGCTGCAAGTAACCGTAAACTGCGTACATCGTCAGATGCAGGCGCTTCGAACACTTCCAGTCCGAAATACTTGATAGCCGCCAGCAGGTGATCAAAGATGTCAGACATGATCCCTTCATAAACTGCCCAGCGGATGTCTGAGGAAAACATGTAAAGTTCAATGGGCAGGCCATGCGCCGTGGGTTGCAGCTGCCGGACCAGCAGGGTCATATCTTTACGAATCTGTGGGTGCTGCTCGGCATAGCGGTTGATATACTGCCGGAACAGTCCGACGTTTGTGAGATGTCTGCCATTTACCGGCATCGACGGGTCGGCCCCCGTCTGCTCATTGTAACGGTCAATTTCGGCTTGCCTTTCGTTGATATAAGAAGTCAAAAGCTTCACCTTTTTCAGGTCAGCAATCTCCTGCTTCGTGAGATACCGAACAGAAGAAATCTTGATATTGATCGACCGCTTGATGCGCCGGCCGCCGGCGTTCTGCATACCGCGCCAGTTTCTGAAGGAGTCAGTGATGAGGTAGTAGGTCGGTATGGTGGTAATCGTTTTATCCCAGTTCTGTACTTTAACGGTGTTGAGATTTATCTCAATCACATCACCGTCCGCGCCATATTTCGGCATCTCGATCCAGTCACCTACGCGTACCATGTCATTCGTGGCTACCTGGATACTGGCTACGAAACCAAGGATGGTGTCTTTAAAGACCAACATCAGAATAGCAGAAGCTGCACCAAGGGCACCCAGGAAAGCCCAGGGCGACTCGCCTGTGACCATTGAAAAGATCACTATGCCAGCGATAAAAAACATGAAAATGTTGATCACCTGCAGGTAACTGTCCAACGGCTTATCATGGAATCCCTTTTTGGTGCTCAAATGGTCGCGCAGCGAACGGAAGAGCGCCCGGAAGAGCATTACCCAGCCTACCACCAACAGGATATCGATAAACTTCCGCACAGGGCCGATCCAGTCTGGGAAACCGGAGAAGACCACGGGCACAAAGTGGATAGACACCATGAGCGGGATAAGCCGTGCCATATGGACAAGCGCTTTATTCCGTACCAGCAGGTCATCGAACTTCAGCGGCGATTTCCGGGCAGCCTTAGTCAGCAAGTCGATCAGCACCCTGCGGACAACGAAATCGACCACTCCCAGTACGGCCAATAGCAAGACCAGCAGGACAAACAGGTTAATCAGGTTTGCCTGAGCGTCCGGAATACCCCATTGGATCAGCCGGTTATATGTAAACTGATAAATTCCATGAGTAGAATCTGTTATTGAATTCATTTCCATAAATACTGAATTAGTGACAAGCACCGAGTCGACAGCTATAGATGCTCGGAAGCACCCGCAAAGTTAGGGTTTTCAACGGAATATCAAAGGCGCGGATGACTTCGCCAACGGCCGCTTTGGACCCTCAAAAAATTATACATTCCGTTAAAAATTTCCTAACTTCGCATGCGCAATGAGCTAACCTCCATCGCCTATTGTGCTTAGTGATTGAAGAACTGTAATTAGATAATGGCTGAAGAAACAGAAAACGACAACAACCTCGTTCCGGCGAACGACCGGATTATCCCTATCAATATCGAAGATCAAATGAAATCGGCATACATCGACTATTCGATGTCTGTTATTGTCTCGCGTGCGCTACCGGATGTGCGGGACGGATTGAAGCCTGTACACCGCCGCGTGCTTTACGGGATGCTTGATCTAGGGGTTACAAGCGGCAAACCTTACAAGAAGTCTGCCCGTATCGTGGGCGATGTGTTGGGTAAATACCACCCTCATGGAGATTCCTCGGTCTACGACACCATGGTGCGCATGGCCCAGGATTGGAGTCTGCGCTATCCGCTGATTGACGGACAAGGTAACTACGGTTCGGTAGACGGCGACCCTCCGGCAGCTATGCGTTACACAGAGGCACGGCTAAAAAAGATCGCGGAGGAACTTTTGTCTGATATCAATAAGGACACCATTGACTACCAGCTGAACTTTGACGATTCGCTTGAGGAACCGACCGTTCTGCCTACGCGTATTCCCAATTTATTGGTGAACGGAGCGTCGGGCATTGCTGTGGGCATGGCCACCAATATGGCTCCCCACAACCTCTCGGAGGTCGTTGATGGCATCGTTGCCTACATCGATAATCGCGACATTGAGATTGCGGAGCTGATGCAGTACATCAAAGGGCCCGATTTTCCGACCGGCGGTATCATCTACGGGTACGCGGGCGTTCAGGAAGCCTTCCAGACCGGCCGCGGCCGGATCGTTATGCGGGCCAGGGCTGAAATCGAGACCACCAAGACCGGTAGGGAGCAGATCATCGTGACCGAGATCCCCTACCAGGTTAATAAGTCGGAGATGATCAAACGCACGGCAGATCTGGTCAACGAGAAGAAAATTGAAGGAATCTCTGAAATCCGCGACGAATCGGACCGGCATGGTCTGCGTATCGTATACGAGATCAAGCGGGACGGCAACGCGTCCATCATCCTCAATAACCTCTACAAGTACACCGCGCTTCAGACCTCATTCAGCGTAAATAACATAGCGTTGGTACATGGCCGGCCCATGTTACTCAACCTGAAGGATATGATCTACCACTTCGTGGAACACCGTCATGAAGTGGTGGTTCGCCGTACCCGGTTTGAGCTTGCTGAAGCTGAGAAGCGGGCACATATCCTGGAAGGGCTGTTGATTGCGCTGGATCATCTTGATGAAGTCATCCAGCTGATCCGCTCGTCGGAAACGCCGGATGATGCGCGGACGGGCCTCATGGAGCGGTTCGGTCTTTCTGATATACAGGCAAGGGCCATCCTCGACATGACGCTGCGCCGCCTTACCGGACTGGAGCGCGACAAGATCAAAGAGGAGTACGCTGAATTGATGAAAACCATCGAGTATTTAAAATCGGTGCTGGAAGATGAGGGACTGCGCATGAAGATCATCAAGGATGAACTGCTGGAGGTAAAGGAGAAGTACGGCGACGAGCGCCGTTCCGTCATCGTGCATTCGGCTGAAGATATGCGCATGGAAGATTTCATCGAAGACGAAGATGTTGTCATCACCATTTCCCATGAGGGATACGTGAAGCGTACGCCACTTTCCGAATACCGCAGGCAAGGCCGTGGCGGAAAGGGCCTGATGGGAACGAATACCCGTGAAGAAGACTTTACGGAACACATCATCACTGCTTCGGCACATAACTACATGCTGTTTTTCACAGAAGCAGGCCGCTGTTTCTGGTTACGGGCGTTCGAAATTCCGGAAGGCGGCCGCACCTCTCGCGGCCGGGCGATCCAGAACATTATCAACATTCCGAAAGAAGAGAAAATCAAGGCCTACATCAAGGTGAAAAACCTCAAGGATCAGGAATACCTTGAGAACAATTTCATCATCATGTGTACGAAGCGGGGCACCATTAAAAAAACCTCGCTGGAGGCTTATTCCCGCCCGCGGGCCAATGGTATTAACGCCATCAATATCAACGAGGGCGATCAGTTGCTGGAAGCTTGTCTGACGGACGGGAGCAGCGAGATCGTGATGGCGTTACGTTCAGGCCGGGCCATCCGCTTCAACGAGTCAACCGTCCGCCCTATGGGCCGCACCGCCACCGGCGTGCGTGGCGTAACCCTGGCTGGTCCCGATGACGAGGTAGTTGGCATGATTAGTGTTAATAGTTCAGAGACAACTGTCCTGGTGGTATCCGAAAAAGGCTACGGCAAGCGCACGGATATAGAGGATTACCGGGTGACGAACCGCGGCGGCAAAGGTGTAAAAACCATCAATGTCACCGAAAAAACCGGTAAACTGGTTGCCATTAAGGACGTGACGGACAATGAGGACCTGATGATCATCAATAAGTCCGGGATTGTCATCCGGATTGCCATCAGCGAACTCCGGGTGATGGGCCGGGCAACTCAAGGAGTTCGGTTGATCAGCCTGAAGGGTGACGATGAAATTGCATCAGTCGCCAAGGTGGAACACGAGGAAGAAATATTAGATGGTGAAGAGCAACAAAACAGCGAAAATACCAATGAAAACGGTACGGCCGACGAATCTGCACAAGCTGAGGAATAAGGTCACAGTGACCACGGCGGTGGTCGCTTTCCTGCTCGCGGGGGTATTGCCCGTTGCTGCACAGTCGAACCTTAAGGAAGGAAACAATAACTTTGCGCTGTACTCCAAATCCAAGGATTTCAAACACCTGGAAGCAGCACGTAAATTTGCGGATGAAGCCTTTAAAACCAAACGGGATTCAGTGAGCTTCCGGAACAACCTGTTGCGGGGATTGGTCTACAGTACACTTGCTGTCGTAGATTCAAACCGGACACAGAAGTACAATGCAGATCCCACAGATGTGGCACTTACTGCCTTGAAGCGGCTCAGTAACAACAAGCAACTGAGCTACGAGTATCAATCTGAAGTGGATTATATCCGCCGGACGTTAGCCAACGCTTACCTTATCAAGGCGAACAGGGCGGTTGCAAAGGCTAACTACGAAGAGGCATGGCATCAATACAGCAAGGTAGATTCCATCAGCGGCTCAGCCATTGATGTGAAGCACAACCTGGCGGTACTGAGTACCAAGGTCGGAAGCGAAGATGAAGCAATCAAGCGTTACAGCGGCTTCATTAAGCAGCGTGAGACATCTTCCCCTGTTTACATCCTTGAGCTGGCTGAGCTTTATGAAGAAAAAAACGACGATCGGGCCATGCTGAACACATTGCTTACGGGCCGGGAGCAGTTTCCGGACAATAAGGAGATCCTGTTTAAGCTGATCAACGTTTATATGGGGAAGGAAGCGTACTCGGCGATTGTACCGTTGGTCGATCAGGCTATAGCACTTGAACCGGAAAACATAAGTCTAAACTACATTGCCGGTTATGCCAATGAGATGGAAGGGAACACTGAGACAGCAAAGAAGTATTATGAAAACGTCATCAGGCTTGATGCAAACAATTTTGAAGGTAATTTCGAACTGGGGCTGCTTTACCTGCGTGAATTCATTGCCAATCCTGCAGATGAGGAAAAGCAAAACAAAGCCCAGGAATATTTGTTAAAAGCAAATCAAATAAAACCGTATGAGGTGAACGCGCTGAAATCCCTCGCAGTTTTATATGATGAGACTGGAGATATCATTCAGCTGGAACGTGTAAATAATATATTAAATCAACTCACAATAGATTAACAACATGAAAATCAAATCCATTTTGTTAGGTGCACTGGTGCTCACCGCTTCAGTAGCGGTTTCACAGACCAGTAACCTGAGAAAGGCAAAGGCCAGCTACGATAAGTTCAACGAAGTAAAAGCCATCGGCAACGCCAGCCTTGGTGCCAGCGATCTGAACGCGGCCAAAGAGGCCCTGGAAAAAGCTATCGAGCACGAAAAGACCAAAGATCTTGCGGAGACCTGGACATATTATGCATTGGTAAACGCCGATCTGGCATTGCTGGATTCCGCGGGCGGCGCTGACGGCTACATTCAGAAAGCCGTTGAAGCCCGTGAGAAAGCCGTGAGTCTTGATACTGAAAAAGAGAACGAGCAGAATCTCAATATCCTGAATTCCATCCTGGCTCAGCATGAGCTGAACAAGGGAGTGAAGGCGTGGGATAGTCAGGACTTCCCCAATGCATACGAGGCATTCAACAAGGGGCTGAACTACCTTCCCGGCGACACAACGCTACTGTATTATTCAGGATTGGCTGCGGTAAACTCCCAACAATACGATAAAGCCTTGGAGCAATACGTAAAGCTCGTCCCTATTGACAGTTTTTCAAATAATAAGCAAATTATTTTGGACGTTTCCCGCTTATACTTGATGCAGGGCGACACTGCAAATGCAATCAAATATGCAGAGTTGGGCGCTCAGAAATATCCCACCGATAACGAGCTTGCTACGCAGAATATAGAGCTGAACCTGATGGCCGGTAACGAGGAAAAGATTATCGGGACAATCAACGATCAGGTGGCAAAAGACCCGCAGAATAAAAACCTGCATTATTATCTGGGCATAGCCTACAGCTCCATCAACGATATGGAAAAAGCGGAGGCAGCCTACAAAAAAGCGCTGGAAATAGATCCGAATTACCTGGAAGCAAACATCAATCTCGGCGGCCTGATTCTGAATAAGGGCATAGACCATTTCAACAAGACAAACAATGCCAGCCTGCCCCAGGCAGAGTATGATGCAGAGATCAAGAAAGCATACGAGATTTTCGATACGGCGCTTCCCTATCTAGAGAAAGCGGTTGAGGTTGATGGTAAATCGGCACTGGCTTTAGCCAACCTGAAGAAGTATTACGAAATCAAAGAAGACACAGCCAAGGTTGACGAACTGCAGGCCCGCATTGACGCCCTGCAATAATAACGGCAGCAAAACACCAGATAGCCCACGGACATTATCCGTGGGCTATTTTTTTGCATATACGTTTGATCAGTGCTGGCCCTTCGTAAATAAACCCGGTGTAAAGCTGGATCAGGGAAGCGCCGGCTTCCAGTTTTTCCAGTGCATCCTCAGGGCTGTGTATCCCCCCTACGCCTATGATCGGAAAAGCATTCCCGGACTTCTGCGCCAGGTAACGGATCACTTCCGTAGCCCGCTTACGCAGGGGTTTCCCACTCAGCCCGCCCGCTTCGCCAGCCAGACGGCCGTCGCTGCGCAGCCCTTCGCGGGACAATGTTGTATTCGTGGCGATCACGCCGGCAATGCCTGTTTCCTGTACGATTTCCACGATATCGTCTAACTGGCTGTCCGTTAGGTCCGGAGCGATCTTGAGCAGGATGGGCCGGGAGATGTCACCCTTGCGGTTCCGTGCCTGGAGCGTGTTTAGCAAGTGTTTCAGCGGCTCTTTTTCTTGCAGATCGCGAAGCCCCGGCGTATTGGGAGAGCTGACGTTCACCACAAAGTAATCCACCACGTCAAACAGCAGGTCAAAGCAGGCAATATAATCGCTGACGGCGTCTTCATTGGGCGTTGTCTTGTTTTTTCCGATATTCCCGCCAATGAGTATATCTCCCTTGTTTTTTAGGTGGCGAAGCCGCTCAGCAGCCACTCCTGCGCCCTGATTGTTGAAACCCATACGGTTGATCAGCGCATCGTCCGCCACCAGCCTGAACAGGCGCGGCCGGTTATTGCCCGGCTGGGGGCGCGGGGTCACCGTCCCGATCTCGATAAAGCCGAAACCCAGCGCAGCCATTTCCTCTACGTATGCCGCATTCTTATCGAATCCGGCTGCCAGACCGACTGGATTTTTAAACTTCAGGCCAAACACTTCCCGTTCCAGCTTCGGATGCTCATAAGCATACATGGATTTTAAAAGCCGCTTGCCTCCCCACAGCCTACAGAATCGCTGGAGACCACCTGAAACAGTGTGATGGGCGTTTTCCGGGTCCAGGGAAAACAGTAAAGGTTTCACCAATTTATACATGCCGCAAAGGTAGGGATTGATTTTGTATCTTTGCAGCCGAAATGATTGCAATAAATAACCTCACATTTGAAATCGGCGCCCGTGCACTGTACGACGACGCCAACTGGCACATCAAGCCAGGGGATAAGACAGGCCTTATTGGGGCTAACGGTACAGGAAAAACCACCTTGCTGAAATTGATTGTGGGGGATTATGCGCCGACCTCTGGCACAATATCCATGGCCAAGGACATCAAGATAGGCTATTTGAATCAGGACCTGCTCTCCCATCAGTCTGACAAGAGCATCCTTCACGTGGCGATGGAAGCCTTCGATCGTCAGAACCAGTTGCATACCGAGATCGAGCGCTTATTGAAAAAACTGGAGACCGATTATTCGGACGATCTCATCCAGAAACTGAGTGACAAACAGATCGAGTTTGAAGCACTGGATGGCTACAACATAGAATACCGTGCACATGAGATATTAGCCGGCCTCGGCTTCAGCGACGAAGACCAACAACGGCCGCTGTCAGAATTTTCAGGAGGTTGGCGCATGCGTGTGATGCTGGCCCGTATCCTGCTGCAAACCCCGGACATCCTGCTACTGGATGAGCCAACAAACCACCTGGACCTGCCTTCCATCAAGTGGCTGGAAAGTTACCTGCAAGCCTTTGAAGGGGCTATCGTTATCGTTTCGCACGACCGCTATTTTCTGGATCGCGTCGTCACCAGCATTGTAGAGTCCAAGCGGGGCAAGTTGATCCAATACGCCGGAAACTACAGCTTTTATCTGGAAGAAAAAGCACTGCGCGAAGAGATCCAGAGCAACCAATACAAAAACCAGCAGGCCAAGATCAAACAGGAAGAGCGGCTCATCGAACGCTTCCGCGCAAAGGCCAGCAAGGCCAAGATGGTACAGTCGCGCATCAAGGCGCTGGAGCGCATGGAAAAAGTGGAAGATGTCGATGACTACAATCCCTCTGTCAATTTCCGCTTCAAATTCAGCAAGCAATCCGGCCGGCACGTCGTCCGCCTTGAAGACGTAAGCAAAGCATACCCCGGCAACTCCATATTGGAACGGACGGACGCCGTCATTGAGAAAGGCGACAAAATCGCGCTCATTGGGGCTAACGGCAAGGGGAAATCCACATTGCTGCGCATTGTCGCCGGTACGGACAAGAACTTTACCGGCATCTGTGAAACCGGGCATAACGTTACGCAGACTTTCTTTGCCCAGCACCAACTCGAAGCCCTTCATCTTGACAACGAGATTCTGCAGGAGCTGCAGGTGTTTGCACCTAAACACTCCGAGACGGAGCTGCGTTCCATACTGGGATGTTTTCTGTTCACCGGAGATGATGTGTTCAAGAAAATCAAGGTGCTCTCCGGTGGGGAAAAATCACGTGTCGCCTTGGCCAAGGCGCTCACCGCAGACGCAAACTTTCTGATCCTGGATGAGCCCACCAACCACTTGGACATCCAATCTGTCAACATTCTCATACAGGCCCTTCAGCAATTTGAGGGCACCTTCATCGTGGTATCACACGACCGGTACCTGTTGGATAACGTAGCCAATAAGATCTGGTATATCGAAGACCGCAAGATCAAGGAGTATCCCGGTACTTATCAGGAGTACGAAGCCTGGCAGGCCAAGCGATTACCCAAGGCCGAGCCGGTGAAAAACACGCAGAAACCTGCGGAATCGAAACCCGCCAAGCAGCCCAAGAGTGATGATAAAGAGCGCCATGCCAAAAAGCTGAACAAAGAGCTGGAGTCACTGGAGCTTCGCATCACTGAACAGGAAAACGCCCTGAAGCAAACCGAATCGGCGATGGCTGATGAACGGACGTATGCCGATCAGGAAAAACTTGCGGGGCTCACCCAGCAATATGCAGAGATGAAACAGGAACTCCAGGTGATGCAGCGCCGTTGGGAAGAACTAGCCGAGGAGATCATGACGCTTGAAGATGAACGGTAAAATAAAGATCACAGTCGTTTTTGTGTTGCTGTTTCCGGTGACCCTTGGCCTTATGGCGCAAAAAAACCGGAAAAAGCGCACGCAGCGTGAGCGCAGTCCGCAGCAGGAACTGATATACGACAATATTAACTACCTTCCTGCCATTAAAAGTGTTCTGTTACATCCTGTGAGCCAGGAAAATTCCCTGCCGGTTATCGAGCTGCACAGTGATGACCAGCTTGCACTTGCATTTGATGACTTACGCGGTGATGTCCGCAACTACTACTTCAACATCGAACACTGCGATGCCGCATGGCAGCCCAGCAGGCTCTCGCCACTGGAATACGCCGAAGGGTTCAACGAAGGTAGGATTATGGAATATCAGCGGTCAGTCAATACGCTGCAACCTTACACCCATTACCGTGCCCAGTTCCCCACTGACAACTTACGTCCCAAACTGGCCGGCAATTACCTGTTGAAGGTTTATGAAGATGCAGACAAACAGCGCTTGGTCCTCACCCGGAAGTTCTACGTGTTGGCGCCGCTGATGTCAGTGGCTGCCCAACTGGTGCCGTCCATGGAAGTTTCGCGGCGCGGCACCAACCAGAAGCTGAACCTCGTTGTGAACACCGGTGGGCTCACCGTGAATAACCCATACCAGGACATCAAGGTGTTGGTCAAGCAAAATCAGCGGCCCGATATCCAGCAATGGGTGACAACACCCGTATTCGTCCGCAATACAGAGCTCACGTACAACAAGCAAAACACCTTGGATTTCGGGGGCGGCAACGAGTTCCGATACATTGACCTGCGGAGTCTTCGCTTGGCGTCAGAACGCGTGGCCAACATCAGTATTGACAGCGCTGTCCGTGTGACACTGGTCCCCGATGAAAACTACGGCACCGCTTCCTATGCCTCGGTTTTTGACGAAAACGGCAATTTCTTCATCCGCAACCAGGACAAGACCGATGCCGCGACCGAGTCCGATTACATATGGGTCACCTTCACGTTAGCTGATGATGCTGTTAGGGACGGCTCGGTATACATTGTGGGCGGCTTCAATAATTATATGCGGGACGAGTCCGGTCGGATGACCTATGACAGCACCGAAAGAAGATGGCAAGCAACCCTCCTGCTTAAACAAGGGCTCTACGATTATGAGTACGTTCATGTCGATGATAGCGGCAATATCAACCCCACGTTCTCCAGCGGGAACCATTTCGAGACCAACAATACCTATCAGATACTCGTATATAACCGTCGTCAGGGCACCACGTGGGACGAGTTGGTTGGTTACAGCCAGATCAGTACGCAGCCCTAGTCATCGGTTACAGGCCATTGCACGCCGGCTAATGATAAACGTTCCTGCAACATGCGGGATATGCGATTAAAGTACCGCTTCTGCTTATATCCCATGACCCATTGTACACCGTGTATGGCATTGGTATGGAAAATCTCATCCGCCTCCTGCATGATATCCGGGCTGATCTGTGCTTCGATGACTTCCAGGCCGTTGTCCAACGCGATTTCAATTACCGCCTTGCGCATTACCCCCTCGATGCAGCCCTCACTTACTGCGGGCGTGTAAAGCTTTTTGTCGTACCAGAAGAATACATTTGAACTGAGCGATTCGCAGATGTATCCCTCCTGATTCAATATAAGGACATCATCAAGTCCCTTCTTTTTGCGGTACAGTCCCGCCATGACATAGACCAGCGCATTGGCTGTCTTAAGCTTGGAAAGTTCGCTGTAAGGCTTTCGGAATTCCGTGTAGACATCCACGATCAGCCCGATTTTGCGGTGCGTCACGTCGTCCGGGTCAAGCCGGGTCACGCTCATTACATAAGCCGCTTTATTTTGCTGTGGGCTGTACAATCCTCCCCCATCCCGGTAAACCTGCAGACGCACCCGTACATGCTGTCCGTCCAGCCCGTTCCTGTGGATCAGCGCTGCCGCCCTGCCGCGTACAAACGCCTCGTCAAAATCCCACGTATGTTCCAGCTGCAGCATGCGCATGCCCTCATGGAGTCTGGCCAAGTGGTGTGTTAAGAAACGGATATCCCCGTCCATCCAGCGCATCGTTTCAAACAGTCCGTCACCGTAACGGAAAGCGCGGTTATCAGCTGTCAGCACAGCCTCTTTTTCAGGAATCAGTTTATTATTAAAGTCAATATAGTGTACCGGCATGTATGCGTTTTAATCGTTATTTCTTTGTTCCACATATCCTTTCCATTTATCTAAACATAAACGGAAATCGTCTGGCAATGGTGTGCTGAACTCCATTTTTTTCTTTGACCGGGGATGGATAAACCCAAGGCTCTGCGCGTGAAGCGCCTGCCGGGGAAGCAGGTCGAAACAATTCTCAACGAACTGACGGTATTTATTGAACACCGTGCCTTTCAAGATGCGATTGCCGCCATATACAGCATCATTAAACAGCGGATGGCCGATGGATTGCAGGTGGGCACGGATCTGGTGTGTCCGGCCGGTTTCCAGCTGGCATTCGATAAGCGTCACATAGCCCAGCCGTTCCAGCACGTGGTAGTGCGTTACCGACCATTTACCTTTATCCGGATCGTCATAAACCGCCATTACCTTTCTGTCCTTGGCGCTGCGGCCGATGTAGCCCGTCACAGTGCCATCTTCGGCCAGGTCACCCCAGACCAGAGCAAGGTATTTACGTGAAATGCTGTGATCGAAGAACTGCTTGGCCAGGAATGTCAGCGCCCACTCGTTCTTTCCCACCACCAGCAGGCCGCTGGTATCCTTATCGATCCGGTGCACCAGACCCGGTCGTCCGTCATTTCCGGGCAGTTGCGGAAAATTAGCAAAGTGGTATACCAGTGCATTCACCAGTGTACCTGTATAGTTGTTGTAACCTGGATGAACCACCATCCCTGCCGGTTTGTTTACAACGAGCAATTCGTCATCCTCATAAAGAATATCCAGGGGAATATTCTCCGGATAGATCTCCGTGTCGCGTGGCGGGTGCGGCAACACCACGGAAATCACATCAGCCGGCTTTACTTTGTAGCTCGGTTTGACCGGTAGACCGTTTACCAGCACATTTGCCGCAGCTATCGCATTCTGGATGCGGTTGCGGGAAGCATTTTCGATCCTGTTCATCAGGAACTTATCGATGCGCAGCAGTGCCTGACCCTTATCCACCACAACGCGCAGGTGCTCAAACAAATCCTGCTCATCGGATTCCTGCAATTCCAGATCTTCTGCCATTGCGCAAACATAGGTAAATTGCCGTTGATATGCAATTTGGCTATGTTTGCGGAAACAGAAAAAACAGTATGTTTCCTTTTGAAATCTATAGTCCGGTTGATACGCTGGAGATGCCGATTTTCCGCCAAAAAAGGCTTCGTGTTCACATGAAGCGGGATGATATGATCCATCCATTCATTTCCGGTAACAAGTGGCGAAAGCTGAAATACATCCTTCAGTCCGCACATGATCAGGGCAAGACCCACTTGGTCACCTTTGGAGGTGCCTGGTCAAATCACCTGCTCGCTACCGCCTGTGCTGCGGCCAGGTTTGGCTTCAGCAGCACTGCCTTCGTGCGTGGTGAAGCGGTCTCCAATGCCAATCTTTCTCTGTGCCAGCTGTTTGGTATGGAGCTACGCTTCGTAGACCGCACGGCCTACCGGGACAAGGCTACACTGTTTGCACACCATTTCGGGGAGTCACCCACGTCCTATTTCGTTGACGAGGGCGGATACAGCGCAGAGGGCGCCCGCGGGTGCGGAGAGCTGCTTGATGAGTTGCCGGAGCAGTATGATCATATTTTCTGCGCTTGCGGTACCGGCACCACCCTGGCTGGTCTTTACCGTCGCAAAACGGAGATGCGCCTGCGCACACGTCTGCACGGAGTCCCGGTCTTGAAAGGTGGCACATTCATCCAGGAGGCGGTGCACCGGTTAGTGCCTGACCTCGGGACGGCGGACATCACCCTGCACACTGATTACCATTTCGGCGGGTACGCGAAAACCAAGGCCCCGCTCCTGGCCTACGTGTCCGGATTCTGCCGCCAGACCGGCATCCTGATCGAACCGGTTTATACCGGAAAGCTATGCTACGCCGTGGCTGATCTGGCTGCGCGTGACTACTTCAAAGCGGGTGACCGCATCCTGCTCATCCATACGGGCGGGCTTATGGGGATACTTGGTACGCAATAATAATTGCATATTAGCGCAACTTTAGCTAAGTTTGGGACTAACCAATCGAAAACTGTATGTACAAACTTTCCGTTGCGCCCGCTGAAGTACACCGCACGCTGGGCAGACACATCCTGGCAGACGGATACGACATGACCTTTGACATGGCCCGCAGCAGCGGGGTTACCATCTACGATTCCAAGTACGATCGGAAATTGCTGGATTTTTTCACCTGTTTCGCCTCTGTTCCCCTGGGCTACAATCACCCAAAGATGACCGGTGACGAGGCATTTACGCAGAGCCTGCTGCGGGCAGCACTGACCAACCCGTCCAACTCAGATGTCTACACCCTGGAATACGCCCAGTTTGTTGACACATTCTCGCGCGTGGCCATTCCCGACTACCTACCCCATGCATTCTTTGTTTCCGGTGGCGCACTTGCGGTTGAGAACGCCCTCAAGGTCGCGATGGACTGGAAGGTACAGAAAAACTTCATCAAAGGATACCGGGAGGAAAAGGGCACCGCGGTCCTCCACTTCGCCCAGGCATTTCACGGACGTTCAGGTTATACACTTAGTCTGACGAATACCGTTCCAGACAAGACCAAGTGGTTCGCCAAATTCGGCTGGCCGCGGGTCAGCACGCCCAAGATGGAATTTCCTCTGACGGCGGAGAATCTTGATGCCACTGAAGAGCGGGAACAACGCGCCATAACCGAGATCAAAGAAGCCTTTGTCAAATGGAAAGATGATATCTGCGCCATCATCATAGAACCCATACAGGCTGAAGGCGGTGACAACCACTTCCGTCCGGAATTCTTTGAACGGTTGCGTCAGCTGGCAGATGAAAATGAAGCATTGTTGATTTATGACGAGGTGCAGACCGGTGTGGGGCTCACCGGAAAGTTCTGGTGTCACCAACACTTTGGCAGGCACGCACGGCCGGACATCGTTGCATTTGGAAAAAAAATGCAGGTATGCGGCATCCTGGTTGGCACACGTATCGATGAGATTGATTCAAACGTCTTCCGTGTCCCATCCCGTATCAATTCCACATGGGGCGGAAGCCTGGCTGATATGGTACGTGCCACCAAGATTTTGGAGATCATTGAAGAAGACCGGCTGCTGGAACACGTTACGTCCGCCGGCACATACCTGCAGGAACAACTTGCAAAGCTTGCCGGGCGTTATTCCCAGGTCACCGGTGTACGCGGCCGCGGGCTGTTCTGCGCTTTTGATTTACCTGATCGGAAGATGCGGGACGCCTTCCTGAAAAAGGGAATGGATCTCGGTGCGCTGTTCCTCGGCTGCGGGGAACGGTCCATCCGGTTCCGTCCCGCGCTGATCATTGACCAAGCGGATATTGACACCGGGATGGCAATTGCAGAAGAGATAATGCCTAATATTGATTGACAACTTAATTTAATGATATGGCAAAAAAAGTGCTTTTATTGGCAGGTGATTACGTAGAGGACTACGAAGCCATGGTGCCCTACCAGGCCATGCTGTCGGTAGGTCTGCATGTTGACACCATTGCCCCGGACCGCAAGAATGGCGATACCGTTCCCACTGCGGTACACGATTTTGTCGGTGACCAGACATATCGGGAGACCCTAGGTCACCGTTTCGCCATCACCGCTGACTTTGACGCTGTGGATCCAGCCCAGTATGACGGGTTGTACATTACCGGTGGCAGGGCGCCTGAATATATCCGGTTGAATGCCAAGGTACTGAAAATTACGAGGCATTTTTTTGAAGCGAACAAGCCGGTTGCGGCAATCTGTCACGGTATTCAGATATTGACGGCTGCGAAAGTACTTGCGGGCAGGACACTGACCGCTTACGTTGCAGTAGGTCCTGATATTGAACTAGCGGGCGGCACCTGGAAGAACATTCCGGCTACGGACGCAATTGTTGACGGCAATCTGGTCACCGCTCCTGCCTGGCCCGGTCACCCGGCCATCCTGCGGGAGTTTTATAAGTTGCTCGGGATAACCATTTCCTGATGGATCCATCACAGCAGGCTTACGGCCTGCTGTGATAGTTTGGAGCTTCTTTGGTAATGGTGATATTATGCGGATGACTTTCGCGCAAGCCGGCACCTGTAATTTTGACGAAGCGTGCCTGCTGGAGTGCCTTGATGTCGGCAGCGCCGCAGTAACCCATGCTCGCCCGTAAACCGCCCACGTACTGATACACCACTTCGGCCAGTGTGCCCTTATAAGCTACGCGGCCCACAATACCCTCCGGCACCAGTTTTTTGATGTCATCTTCCACATCCTGGAAGTAGCGGTCTTTGGACCCCTGTTCCATCGCTTCCACGGATCCCATCCCGCGGTAGGATTTGAACTTGCGGCCCTCATAGATGATTGTTTCCCCCGGAGCTTCTTCCACACCGGCGAATAAAGATCCGGCCATGACCGTGCTTGCACCTGCGGCAATCGCTTTTGCTATATCTCCCGTCTGCTTAATACCCCCATCCGCTATTACCGGCACGTCACGTCCACGTAAAGCCTTGGCGACCTCGTAAACTGCATACAATTGAGGCACCCCCACACCGGCGATGATGCGCGTTGTACAGATCGAACCAGGGCCGATTCCAACCTTTACGGCATCAGCTCCCGCATCAGCCAATGCGATCGCGGCTTCAGCCGTTGCGATGTTGCCCACAATGACCTGCAGCTCGGGAAACGCGGCTTTCACCTCCTTTAATTTATCAATAACCCCTTTGGAGTGCCCGTGCGCCGTGTCAATGGTAACCACGTCGACCCCCGCTTTCACCAACGCCTCCACGCGGTCCATGGTATCCGGAGTTACGCCGACGGCGGCGCCCACACGCAGCCTGCCATGGCTATCTTTTGCCGCCTGGGGAAAATGTTTGTATTTCTGGATATCCTTGAACGTAATCAGGCCCACCAGCACGTGTTCGTCGTCAACCACCGGAAGCTTCTCTATTTTGTGGTTCTGCAGTATCGCCTCCGCTTTGAGCAGGTCCGTCCCTACCGGCGCCACCACAAGTCCTTCCCGGGTCATCAGTTCGGTAATCGCCCGCTTCATATCCTTCTGGAAGCGAAGGTCGCGGTTGGTCACAATGCCCAGCAATCTGTTATTCCCGTCAATGATGGGAATACCGCCGATCTTATGTTCTTTCATAATCTGGAAGGCATCGCCCACAGTCGCGTTTTCGCCCAGTGTCACCGGATCCTGGATCATGCCGCTTTCTGAACGCTTAACCTTGCGGACCTCGGCCGCCTGATCGGCTATACTCATGTTCTTGTGAAGCATGCCCAGGCCGCCTGCCTGAGCAATGGCTATGGCCAGATCCGCGCCGGTCACGGTGTCCATGGCGGCAGACACAAGGGGGATATTCAGCTTAACGGTCTTGGTCAGGTATGTTGAAGTATCGACATCGCGGGGCAAGACTTCAGAATAAGCAGGTATTAACAGTACATCGTCGTAAGTGAGGCCTTCAGTTACGAATTTTTCGGGGTCTAATTGCATGGCAAATATGTATTGGAGTTACTATTTGCCGGGCAAAGGTACTCATTTTTTGTGTCTTTCACAAGTAAAAAAGAAAAGCAAAAAAGCCCCCTTTCCAGCGAATCGGCAAGGGGGCGTCTTTTTGACAGCGGACGCAACCACTTAGTTCAAAGTGAATTTAAATCCTAAGGTGAAACGGGCGGGCTCAAAAAAGCTGTTGTTGCTCAAGTTCCACCAAGGCTTCCAGTCAAAGTGAAATGCCAATGGTGCTGACGGGATCTTGAATTCCAGGCCTGCAGCGGGGCGAAGCGCAAAAAACGTTTCATTTCCGTCCCAGTCATCATCTCCGAACCACGGCCCCCGACCGCCGTCCACAAAGGCAAGTTGCGGACCTACACCTACGTACCAGCTCAGCCCGTTGGTTCCACTGATGGGCTGGTTGTAGGAATAGTCAACGCCCAATACAGTAACGTCGTCGCCGAACAGCACCTGCGCGTTCCCTGCGTTAGTGCCGTCAAAGAAATGCTTGATCTGCGGACCGACCAACGTAGGGCCATCGCCCAGATCTATTCCCAATCCCAGGGAAGTCCTGTAACGGCTCTGTGCGTCAGCGTGCTGTGTTCCCAACACCAATGCGGAAACCACCAGTAAAGGTAAAAGTGCTTTTTTCATCATGTTTGATATTATATTTTGTAAATGTATCATCGGCGATTTGGATGACCGCCGTTTAGTCGATGTTTCAGCAAATAGTTTGCCAAACTATCTTCGGGCCGCCGGGCGTCAGGCAATGGGTGTCCTTTCCGCCCCTGTCCTCCTGGCCTGCCATAGCGGAGCTTGCGCCCGTTACATGGTCCGGCATACTGAACCACCAAGCACACAGCCATTTAGCCGCATTACCGGCCAGCGAATAAACTGGGAAAAATCCCCTTCCATTATACAAAAATTTTATACCTTTGCCGTTCTTAACAAAATTATATATAAATTATAACAGATTAATACTATAGCTAACGAAGAAAATGCAAGGTAAAGGGCTGATTCAATTTTTGGTGGTAGCGGTCACGATAGCGTGTCTCTATTCCCTATCGTTCACTTTTGTGACCCGTAAAGTTGAACGGGACGCTGCGGCTTACGCCAAAGGGGATATCGCAAAAGAAAAAGCATATCTGGACTCCATGGCCGGTGAGGTGGTTTACAACCTGGGGGTTGCAAAATATACCTACCGGGAGGCCAAGGGAAATGAAATTGCGCTTGGGCTGGACCTGAAGGGCGGGATGAATGTGACCATGGAAGTGTCATTGCAAGAGCTGGTACGCAATCTGGCCAACAACCCCAAGGACGAAAACTTCAACAAAGCCCTGGAAAATGCCAATACCCGCAGTAAAAGCAGTCAGGACGGGTACGTCAACCTGTTTGTTGAGGAATTCAAGAAGTTGAGTCCGAATACGTCGCTGGCCAGCTTTTTCGCAACCAAAGACAACAGTACGCAAATTAAACCCGGCAGTACAGATGCTGAAGTGCAGCGATTCCTTGAGCAGCAAGCGTCCAGCGCCATTGATAATACATTTGAGGTATTGCGTACGCGTATCGACAAGTTCGGTGTGACCTCCCCTAACATCCAGTTGCAACAGGGCACCAATAGGATCCTTATTGAACTGCCGGGTGTGACAGACGAGGAACGCGTGCGTAAGCTGTTGCAAGGTTCCGCACGGCTGGAATTCTGGGAGACGTATGACAACATGGAGGTCTATCCCCTGCTGGAAAACGTGAACGGCGCACTGGCAACGGCGCTCAAAGATGAAACAGGCAAGGCAAATGCCGCGGTGGACACCAGCAAGGCAGACACTACTGACGGCGGTCTGCTGGCAACGCTCGGTGCCAGTCAGGATTCGGTAGCCGATGATTCAGCCACCAATCAGCTGGCCCAGCAAAACCCACTGTTCAATATTCTGAGACCGGCAACCGCCATGGCGCAGAACAATCAGGTGGTATTGGCTCCCGGGCCTATTGTCGGCTATGCGCAGCTGCGTGACACCGCTAAGGTAAACCGTTACCTGGAGCATCAGGTAGTCAAACAGATCCTGCCGGCCAATGTCAAGCTGCTTTGGGGCGTTAAACCCAGTCCCAATGCACCTGAGCAACTCGAGCTTTACGCAGTTAAACCCACCGGCACAGAGGCAGGCCCGGTGCTGAGCGGCAACGTTATTACAGATGCCCGTGATGATTTTGACCAGCAGACCAACAGCCCGATGGTCACCATGTACATGAATGGTGAGGGTGCACGTGAATGGAGAAGGATCACCGCATCTGCATCGGCCGACCCGAACAACAAAAAGGCGATCGCCATCGTGCTGGACGGCGTAGTTTACTCCGCCCCTACGGTACAAGGTGAAATCCCTAATGGCATTTCGCAGATTACGGGCAACTTTACCATTGAAGATACGAAAGACCTGGCCAACGTGCTCAAAGCCGGTCGCCTCCCTACAACCGCTAAGATTGTAGAGGAAGCTGTTGTCGGTCCTTCATTGGGCCAGGCCGCTATTGATGCCGGCATCAACTCTTCCATCATAGGTCTGGTTGTGGTTCTTATTTTCATGATCGCCTACTACAGCCGGGCCGGTGTGGTCGCAAACATTGCCGTACTGTTCAACGTCTTCTTCATCATGGGAGTCCTGGCATCCCTGAATGCAGTGCTCACCCTTCCGGGTATTGCCGGTATCGTGCTGACCATGGGTACGGCAGTTGACGCGAACGTATTGATATATGAACGCATACGGGAAGAACTGCGGCTGGGCAAATCCATCCGGCAGGCATTGGCAGACGGGTACAAGCACGCCATGTCATCCATCCTGGACTCACAGATCACCACTTTCCTGACAGGCCTTATCCTGTTCTTCTTCGGCAGCGGCCCGATCCTGGGCTTTGCCACCACGCTGATGATCGGTATCATTACCTCCCTGTTTACCTCTATCTTCGTGTCCCGCGTTATCTTCGAGTGGATGCTGAAGAAAGGCTGGGACATCTCCGTATCACAAAAATGGAGCGAGAACACACTTCAGAACGCCAATTTCGGTTTTGTGCAACATCGTCGCAAGTTCTACATGGCCTCCGTCGCTTTCGTTGTCATCGGCCTGATTTCCATTTTCGCCAAAGGCTTCAGCCTTGGCGTTGACTTCCAGGGTGGCCGCACCTACACCGTACGGTTCGAGCAGCCCGTAAATCTGGAAGAGGTTCGTAACAACCTGAATGAAACCTTCGGCATGAACACTGAGGTCAAAACCTTTGGCGGTGATGACCAGGTCCGCATCACCACGGCTTACCAGATCGAAGAAACCAGCGATGAAGCTGACCAGGCGGTATTGGACAAGCTCAATAGCGGATTGTCCAAGATCCAGGGCAACGGTTACGAGATTATGAGCTCGCAGAAAGTAGGACCTACCATTGCAAACGACATGAAGATGCGGGCTATCTATGCCGGTATAGCGTCAATCGTCGTTATTGCACTGTATATCCTGCTGCGTTTCCGGAAGTGGCAGTTCAGCGTGGCCGCAGCCGTTACCACGGTCCATGACGCCGTGGTCATTCTGGCGCTGTTCTCCCTGCTGGATGGCATTGTACCGTTCTCATTGGATATCGACCAGCACTTCGTTGCAGCGTTGCTTACTGTAGTCGGATATTCCATTAACGACACGGTGGTCGTCTTCGACCGCTTGCGGGAATATCTCGGCATGTCAAAATATAAGAAAGAAGAGGTTGGCGAGACCATTAACCTTGCGGTCAACAAGACCTTGAGCCGTACCCTCATCACGTCATTGACCGTGATCTTCGTGCTGGCCGTCCTGTTCGTATTCGGCGGCGAGGTCATCCGCGGTTTCTCCTTTGCGATCCTGGTAGGTATTATTGTTGCAACTTATTCATCCGTCTTCCTTGCTGCTCCTATGGTAGCAGACCTGACCGGAAACGATCCTGCAGAAGCGGCCAAGGCGGAACCTTCTACGAAGGCGCCGCTGAAACCCGCCAAAGCATAACACATAGGCATAACGCCGGAAAAGAATATTACCTAAAAGCCGTGAGATTAACTCCCACGGCTTTTTTTATGGAAATATTCTTTTTGTGAATGGCGGATGATTCCCTAAATTCGACTAGCTTTACACCCTTTAACCAACTAACTTAGTAACGATACACAGCATATGAAGAACACCATGACGCTGTGGGCCATGTTCGGCCTGGCCCTTTATTCCTGCGGCCACACCGCAGAACGCAGCAGCACAGCGCAAACGGCACTCCTTCCCATCGAAGAAGCAATCCTGCATGATACCGGCGGGTTTTACTACATTGACGTGGACGCCTATCCGGCAGACGACGCGTCCCTTCCTATCGGTGTATTTGATTCCGGTACGGGCGGACTCACCGTGCTGGATGCGCTGGTGCGTTACGATGAACATCATAACGCCAATCAGAGCAACGGAGCCGATCAGGTGCCGGATTTTTCCAGGGAGACCTTCATCTACCTGGCTGACCAGGCGAATATGCCCTATGGAAACTACCACGCAGAACAGAAATCCGACCTCTTGGTGGAACATACCCTAAAAGACGTGCATTTCATGCTTTCCGGCCGGTATTATCCGCAAGCAACAGCGCCCGACCCGACTGGACGGAAGCGGCCGGTCAAGGCTATTGTAATAGCCTGCAACACCGCAACAGCATATGGAAAGGCAGCCGTAGACACGTTCATGAAAAAAGCTGGACTGAACGTTCCGGTCATTGGCGTTATAGATGCTGGTGCGCGGGGAGCGTTGGCTGTCTTTGAACCTGGTGAGAGCGGCTCCATTGGCGTGTTTGCCACCGTCGGAACCATCGCGTCTGAAGGCTATGAAAAAACACTGCACCGCATCAAAAGCGAGCTGGGATACACCGGTGACATTCAGGTATACAATCAGGGCGGACACGGGGTAGCCGAAGCCGTGGACGAAGAGCCGGACTTTATAGACCGGAAAGCCACAATACCTAGGTCCAACTACCGCGGACCGGCTTTAGGTCATGCGTCCTACCCGATAGACCGAACCCTATTGGACGCGTACCGGTTTGACTTCACCGGAAACAAAATGCTGTGCGATAGTGAGTCAGCGCTTGACTGTTCCATCATGCAGCTTAACGATACCGAAAATTATGTCCGCTATCATTTGGTCAGCTTGCTTGAACAGATGCGGAAGCAGGGCAATGCAAAACCGCTGAAAGCACTGTTGCTGGGCTGTACCCATTACCCTTATCTGACCGGCAAAATCGAGCAGGTGCTAAATGAGTTATACAACTACAAAAAGGGCGGCGAGTACCGGTTCCGGCACCTGATGAATGAAACCGTGCACATCATTGATCCTGCAGAAAACGTTGCCGATGAACTATACGCGTACCTTAACCAGCGCCGCGCGTTCAATCCTTCGGGTGATGTGGCGCGCAGCGAATTTTTCATCAGCGTCCCGAATACCGGCAATAAGCTGGTCAAAACGGACCGTGCCGGGCACTTTACCTATGAATATAAATACGGAAGGAACGCTGGCGAGATTCAGGAGTATGTCAAGGTAGTGCCGTTTGATTCCTCAAACATACCTGCAGAAACCATTACCCGCATGAGGGCCGCTATTCCACAAACCTTCCGGTTGATTGATGTTTTTAACCGGCAACAACAATAGGGCAATTTTAAGAATTTTATTAATTTAGCGCGGATCTGACGATAGAACCGCCAACATCTAATACATGAAGTTACACACCAAGATTTTTATCGGCATGATATTCGGTATTGCCGCCGGATTGATTGTCAAAAGCATCGGATTACCCCAAGAAACGTTAAGTATCATCGTAAAATGGGTAGAGCCTATCGGAAGGATATTCATGAACCTGATCTTCATGATGGTCATTCCCCTGATCCTTTCAGCGCTCATTCTGGGCATCGCGGAAATCGGAGACGTGAAAAAGCTCGGCCGCATGGGCGTTAAACTGCTGATGTACTCGGTTGTGGTGAGTTTCATCGCCGTGCTGATCGGCATCACCATGGTAAATGTGTTTAATCCCGGCCGGACTATTTCAGAAGATACCAGAGAATACCTCGTGCGAGAATTCGGCGCCGAGGCAGCCAAAGCTGAGGCTCAGGCACAGGCCATTAAGGCCGATGAGCGTACCGTCGGAGACATTCTCGCCTCCATCGTCCCCAGAAACCCCATTGAGGAGATGGCTAACGCGTTCAACCCTGCCCATAGCGGCGGGGGGCTGCTTTCTGTCATGTTCTTTGCCCTTATATTCGGCGTCGCCATGGCTTCCGTGGGCGAGGAAAAGACCGCTACCCTGAAGCGGTTTCTTGAGGGCCTTTATGAGGTCGTTATCAAAGTCATCGGTTACGCTATGGAGCTGGCCCCTTACGGAGTGGCCGCCTTACTATTCAACATGGTGCTGAACGTCGGGGCTGACTTCCTCCTCTCCCTGTTATGGTATGTGCTTATCGTGTTGGCGGCGCTCGCCGTCCAGCAATTTGTGGTCTATTCGGTTATCTTGAAATATTTCGCCAACCGTAATCCCGTTCAGTTCATGAAAGATATGGGTGAGGTCACGCTTACGGCGTTCTCGACGAGTTCCAGCAATGCCACTCTTCCCACAGCCATCCGGGTCAGTGTAGAAAAGCTGAAGATCCCTAAACCCATTGCCCACTTCGTGCTGACCATAGGCAGCACCGGCAACCAAAATGGTACTGCATTATTTGAGGGCATTACCGTATTGTTCCTGGCGCAGGTATTCGGCGTGGACCTATCCATCGGCTCGCAGATCACGGTCGTGTTGCTCTGTATCCTGGCCGGAGTAGGCACCGCAGGAGTGCCAGGCGGTTCCCTTCCCGTGATCGTTACGATCCTTGTATCAATTGGGGTACCGGGAGAAGCAATAGCACTGATTTACGGAGTGGATCGCATACTGGACATGTCCCGCACCACGCTCAATGTCAACGGGGACATCACAGCTGCCGCATACATACAGCACGTCGAAAAGAAATGGCAGGAAAACCACTAGTCTTCCGCGTCTTCCAGCTTCGGATCGTGTAATAGACCCACTGATTTGGCAACGACCGCGGCTACAGCGGCATCGCTGGTTACATTAGTCAGTGTCCTGCACATATCCAACGGCCTGTCAACAGCAAAGATCAACGCCAAGCCCGCCTCAGGGATGCCCGCCTGCCCCAATACGATCACCAGCATGACAATGCCGGCACTGGGAACGGCAGCCGTACCGATGGACGCAAGCACGGTGGTTACAATGATCATGAGCTGCGTCTCCAGGCCCAGTGGCTCAGGCAGCATCGCTTGAGAAATAAAGATTGCGGCTACTGCTTGATACAGCGCCGTGCCATCCATGTTGATCGTGGCGCCCAGTGGCAGCACAAAGCTGGAAACCTCATCATCCACACCCAAATGTTCTGTTACCCGTTCCATTGTCACCGGCAGCGTTGCAGCACTGGAGCTGGTAGAAAAGGCCAGCAGTTGAGCCGGCGACATCGCACGAAAAAAGCGGCCCGGCTTCACTTTTGCAAATACATAAAGCAGCGTTGGATAGAATGCAAAAATCAAAAGGGCCAGACCGATAAGCACCGTCATCCCATAGATACCGAGCGCCCCCAACGTGGAAAAATCCGGGATTTCGACAATAAGAGCTGCCATCAGCGCAAAAACGCCTATCGGGGAGAAAAGCATAACGATATCAATCACCTTCAGGATCACGTCGTTCAGTCCCTTAAAGAAGTCAACCACCGGCTTGGATCTGCGTTCATCGATCATGATCAGGCCAATGCCGATCAGAATAACGAAAAAGATAACCTGGAGCAGGCTGCCATTGTCCGTCATGGCACCGAAGAAATTATCCGGCACAATGTCCACCAGTGGCTGCAACGGTCCCTGCTCCTTTGTAGCCTCAGCCAGTTTGATCTTCTCGTCAGCCTGTCCGGCGAAACCTTCCAGCAGACTTTGCCTGGATGATTCATTGATAAAGTGCCCGGGTTTGATCAGGTTGGCGAGCAGCAGCCCGATAGACACTGCACAGGCGGTCGTAAATAAGTAAAACACAATGGTACGGCCACCCAGTTTGGAAAGTTTTGATATATCCTTCAGGTCAGCGAGCCCCACAATCAGCGAAACGGCTACCAAAGGCACGGCAATCATTTTCAGCATATTGATAAAGATGGTTCCAAAAGGCTTTATCCAGTCTACCACCACACTCTGTAGCCCCCACATTTTCATCAAATAACCAACCAATAAACCCAATACCATCCCCATGAGGATCTTCCAGTGTAAAGCCAAATGTTTCATGCAATTTTTACCTGTTTTCGCCAAAAGTAGCGGTTTCAGCTGACTTTAAACGGAATATCACGGTGTTTTTACAGGCTGCCCCCGTTTCCGCTTGTCTCTCCCTTTGGTAATATGATAGTTTCTTTATATATTTGTCATGCTAATTATTATTACACTATGGAACAATATAACGCCTACTCCTTTCTGTTGGAGCGGACGGCGCGGCGGGTCAAGCAATACGCACAATACCAGTTCAATTGCAGGCAGTTCGGCATTACGGTTGATCAATGGGCCATACTTAAAAACCTCAAACAGCATAGCGACCTTTCACAGAAAGCGCTGGCTGAGTGTTGCGGTAAAGATCAGCCTACCCTGACGCGGATCGTTGATCTGCTTGTAAACAAAAACTTGGTTGAACGCCGGCCCCATCCTACAGATCGGAGGAGCTTTGTTGTGCACCTGACGGCTGAAGGGCGTCGGAAAATTGAAGCCTTGACTCCCAGTGTGAATGAGATCCGCACCCACGCATGGAAAAACCTTAGCGAGGCCGACTTCCAGCATCTGAAGCGGATATTGGACACGATTTACGAAAATTTAGCAATTTAAATGAACACATCACACATCACTACAGATATCTGCATTATCGGAGCCGGCCCTGTCGGCCTATTCGCGGTCTTTGAAGCCGGGCTCCTGAAAATGCGTTGTCACCTTATAGATGCCCTGCCCCAGGTCGGCGGTCAGCTATCGGAGATCTATCCCCATAAACCCATTTACGATATACCGGGATATCCGGCTATCAATGCTCAGGAGCTGGTTGACAAGCTTATGGAGCAAATCAAACCCTTCAACCCCTCGTTTACGCTCGGCGAACGCGTTGAGGCTATCGAAAAGCAGGCAGACGGCTCGTATTCCGTGACTGGCAACGAGGGTACGATTATTCAGGCACCGGTCATCGTCATTGCCGGCGGCCTCGGTTCCTTTGAGCCACGTAAGCCCGACATCCCGGGATTGGAGACATTCGAAGGAAGAGGGGTCAGTTATATGATAAGGAACCCTGAGCATTACCGCGGCAAGCGGGTGGTGATCGCCGGAGGTGGCGACTCTGCACTGGACTGGACCATCTTCCTGAGCGATGTCGCGCAGGAAGTCACTCTGGTGCACCGTAGCGACAGCTTCCGTGGAGCACCTGATTCGGCTGAAAAGGTATTTGAGCTCGCAGAAAAAGGAAAAATTAACTTATTATTGCAGCGGAATATCCACAGCGTGCATGGCAACGGGACACTCAGCCATATAGGGATTGTTGATAAAGGAAAAAAGGAAACGCTGTTGGAGGCAGACGCATTGATTCCCCTGTTCGGGCTCAGCCCGAAACTGGGGCCCATCGCGGACTGGGGTCTGCACATTGACAAATCAGCGATATCGGTAGACACACTTGACTACAGCACCAACGTGGAACGCATTTATGCCATCGGAGACATCAACACATATCCAGGCAAACTGAAATTGATCCTTTGCGGTTTTCACGAGGCCGCCTTAATGGCACAGAGCGCATTCAAATACGTTCATCCGGAAGAGCGGCTCAGTTTCAAGTACACGACGGTAAACGGCATCAATGCATTTTAAGGAGGACAACACATGGATGAGAACATTCGCATCACCGTAGAAGACCAGAGCGGCGGCACGCGGCTGCTGGAAATACCGGAGGGCATCAACCTGAGTCTCATGGAAGTACTCAAGGCTTCCGATTACGACATTCTGGCCACCTGCGGCGGTATGGCCCTATGCGCCACTTGCCATATTGAAGTACTTGAAGGGCTGGAGCGGCTTGAGCCGCGTTCGGATGCAGAGCTTGATATGCTGGACACCCTTCCGGAGGCAAGCGATGGCAGTAGGCTTGCCTGCCAGATCCGGATGACCCCATCCTTGGACGGGCTAAAAATCCGGGTGTCCGGAAACAATTAAGAAAGCCATCGGTTCATAATAATAACTAAGTTTGCAAGCGACATGAATATACGAAACAGCGACAAACGATTTCCCAGGGTGGTCATCATCGGTGGCGGCTTCGGTGGTATCGAGGTAGCGAAAGGCCTCAAAGACAAGGAGGTGGAAGTGCTGCTACTGGACCGTAACAACCATCACACCTTCCAACCCCTGCTTTATCAGGTGGCTACCGGTACGCTGGACGCTCCGTCCATCGCCTTTCCGCTCCGGAAGATGTTCAGAAAGCAGAAGAACCTCACCTTCCGCATCGCAGACGTGACCGGCATTGACACCCAGAACAAGGTGCTCAGCAGTGATATAGGGTCCATCGCATACGACTACCTGGTTATCGCCACAGGAGCCACTACCAATTTCTTCGGCAACAAAGACATTGAATATTACGCTATGCCGATGAAAAACGTGCGGGAGGCCCTCAATATCCGCAGTTTCCTGTTGCAGAATATCGAAGAATCGCTGCTTAGAGAGACACGGGAAGAGCGGGAAGCCTTCCTGAATGTGGTTGTAGTGGGCGGCGGTCCCACAGGCGTCGAACTATCTGGCGCCATCGCCGAAATCCGCAATCACATCCTGTCCAAGGATTATCCGGAGCTGAAAAAGGAAGACATGAACGTTTACCTCGTCGAGGGGCTACCCAAAATACTGGCAAACCTTTCGCCCCAGGCCTCCGAGAAAGCGGAACTATATCTTAAGGAGCTGGGCGTAAAGGTCACATTGAATGTTCAGGTCACCGGTTATGATGGAGATGTCATCACCTTTGCGGACGGCCAGCGCATTCCGACCAAGACCGTGCTGTGGTCAGCCGGTGTCATGGGCCAATTTCCATCGGGAATCAGCCAGGACAACGTAGTCCGTGGCAACAGAATCCGCATTGACGAGGAGTGCCGCGTCATCGGCATGAATGACGTCTTCGCCATCGGCGATGTGGCTGCCATGATTACGGAAGATCTGCCCCGCGGACATCCCGGTGTGGCACCTGTCGCCCAGCAGCAAGGCCGGTTCCTCGCCAAGAACATCCTTCGGATGATCAACGGGCAGCCCACCGAAACATTCAAATACTTTGATAAAGGGTCCATGGCCACCATAGGACGCAACAAAGCCGTTGTTGACATCGGCAAAGTCCGTTTTCAGGGATTTTTCGCCTGGTGGGTATGGATGTTTGTCCACCTGATGTCCCTGGTAGGCTTCCGCAACCGGGTGGTAACGTTCATCAACTGGCTCATCAGCTACATGACCTTCAACGCCGGTATCCGCCTGATCATACACAAATACCAGCGGCCAAAGCGTCCGGAAGAGCTCAAAGAAACCCATCAGATAAGTCATTAGTCAGTCCATGAACAATCGTCCATGAACAATAAGGCAATCGCAAAAACCATTAAATTATATGCGCAATTGATGGAACTGCATGGGGATAACCCGTTCCGTACCAAGGCTATGGGCTCCGCCGCATATAAGCTCGACAAACTGCCCTTCGTTATCACCCCCCAGTCAGTCACCGAACTGGGCGAAATCCAGGGCATCGGCAAAGGCACCGCACAGAAAGTCGAATCCCTGCTCAGCACCGGCACGTTCCCGGAACTTGAGCAGTTGCTGGGAACTACACCTGAGGGAATACTCGAGATGCTAACCATCAAAGGATTGGGACCCAAGAAAATACAGGTAATATGGAAAACACTGGGCATTGAAACCACTGGAGAACTGTACTACGCGTGCAACGAAAACCGATTGGTGGAAGCCAAAGGTTTCGGCCTGAAAACCCAGGAAGAAATTAAGCGGGCCATCGAGTTCACCATAGCCAATCACGGCTGGTTTTTATACGCGAACGTTGAAAAAATTGCCGAAGATGCCATGGCCGTCTTGCAAGACGTGCTTCCGGGGGGACGCAGGATATCCTACGCCGGAGACTTCCGCCGCAAATGCGAGGTGCTGCAGGCCGTGGACCTCGTCATAGAAGCCACGCATGATGAGCTGGTTGAAGCATTGACAAAAGTCGGCAACCTGTCCATCGAGACCATGGATAACCGGGACCTTGTTGAAGCCCGGCACGAGAGCGGACTCCCTTTCCGTATGGTTCCGGTGGACCCACAGTCCTTCTTCCGGCAGCTCATCATTTCCACCGGCTCCGCCGAACATCTGGAACAGCTGGACGAATTGCTGACTGAAGACCAGTTACCGGAATTCGACTCAGAAGAAGCCATCTATGCATCGCTCGGCCTTCAGTATATTGAGCCGGAACTGCGTGAAGGCACCAATGAGATCGTGCTGGCCAAGTCGGGTGAACTTCCAGCGCTCATCACCTATTCCGACCTTCGGGGTGCGCTTCATAATCACAGCACCTACAGCGATGGTGTCAATACCCTGGAAGAGATGGCCCTATACTGTAGGGACGAGCTTCGACTCGAATACCTGGGGATATGTGACCACTCCCGCTCCGCCGTTTATGCCAACGGCCTAAGCATTGAGCGCGTTCAGGAGCAATGGGCAGAAATTGATGCCTTAAACGGCAAGATGGCGCCATTCCGCATTTTTAAAGGCATTGAATCCGATATCCTTGCTGACGGCTCGCTGGATTATCCGGCTGAAGTGCTTGCACGCTTCGACTTTGTGGTAGCTTCCATCCATTCAAACTTCAAGATGGATGAAGAAAAAGCCACCACGCGCCTCCTCCGGGCTATCGAAAATCCCTATACCACCATACTTGGTCACCCGACCGGCCGTCTTCTGCTCAGCCGGGCCGGCTATCCCGTTGACTACCGACGCATCATTGATGCCTGTGCCGCCAACGGCGTGGTCATTGAAATCAATGCCAACCCCCTGCGCCTGGATATGGACTGGCGGTGGCACCGTTACGCCATGGAAAAGGGCGTGCTGCTGTCCATCAATCCGGATGCCCACCGCAACAGCGGCTTACATGATATGAGATATGGCGTACTAGCCGCACGCAAGGGCGGGCTCACCATAGGCGCCTGTCTGAACACCTTTTCCGTCGGGCAGATCGCGGAGTATTTTGAAGGCAGGAAAAAACGTCACGTATGAAATTCTTAATCCTTTACACCCTGCTATCGTCTGCACTTGCGGACGCCTGCAGCGAAAACCCTGTTGTTAACCGGACCGGCACCCAGCTTGCCGACACCCTTTCTACCGCTGAACTCGCCGAGCGGAACCTTTTGCGCGCCATCGGCATTGCCGATACGGCTGTAGCCCAGTATTTCACCGGTGAAGACATGGCCATGGCCCGGTTTTACAACCCGTATACTGATTTACGGTCAGAAGAAAAAGGTAGCGTGTGGATGTATACCGCCGCCATTGAGGCCGTCAACGCGATTTTGCATGCACTACAAACCCAGCAGACACAAGGGCACACTGTGTTATATGACACTCATTTTGAGCGTTACCGCCATCTGCTTGCCCGGCTCTATGATAATCTGGCCTACTACCAGGGAACATTTACGCTCACCTCCTTCACCCAGACCCGGGACTGGTCCGTCTATGGCGTGCATCGTGCCTCCACTAAAGGCGGCGCCAAGGTCGCCGGCCGGGAAAACGTATACGACGACCAGCAGTGGCTGGTCCGCGAGCTACTCCACTCCCACCGGATCACCGGAGACACCCGCTACTTGGAAAAAGCCGAGTATCTCGCCGCATATGTGCTGGACGGCTGGGATTGCACACTTGACGCCACCGGCAAAGAAAACGGAGGCATCCCCTGGGGACCGGGCTACAGCACCAAACACGCCTGCAGCAACGGACCGTTCATCAGCCCATTGGTATGGCTGCATGAGCAATACGCTGACAGCGATGCGGAGATTACCTACCGCTACATTGATGCAGACGGCAAACGCAAAACCACCCGTATGAAGAAAAGCGACTACTATCTCCAGTTCGCAACGTCGGTTTACGGCTGGCAAAAAGATCACCTCCGCCGGGATGACGGCGTCTATGATGACTTTTTGGGCGGCTGCGGGAACTGTGAGATCGTATACGAGACCGTGGACGGCGTGCGCTACCGGACCAATACACCGTTGACCGACCGTGTGGGTCCACCCTACTCTTACAATTCTGGTTCCACGCTCTCCGGAGCGATAGATCTGTACCGCGTCACCGGGGAAGCAACCTATCTGAATGATCTACAACAGTTATCCGATGACAGCTTCAGGTATTTCGCCCGAAGCAGTCAGACGCAGCCCGGCTATTACGAATATGAAATAGGTGGCTTCAACAACTGGTTCAATGGAGTACTCATGCGTGCATACATAGAAGCTGCTCCGTTCCACAGCCAGGCGGCTTCCTATATCCGCACGTTCCAGCAGAACCTGGACCACGGCTACGAAAACTTCCTGCATAACGGTATTCTACCACATGACCTGCTGCGCGGCTGGACTGAAGGCAATCAGGATGCCGAGGGCATGTTTCAGTTCGCTTTTGCCGCCGAATACGCATTGCTGGCTGAGTATTTCGGAAATTAAAGAAATTGGCGATATTTGATTGCCATGTCTGAAAACAGAACCATTGCTGTGGTGGACGACCATCCCATCGTTATTGAGGGTCTTAAGTCCCTATTCCGTGCCCATTCGGACCGCGACAGTATACTTTCATTTGATTCAGGCAGCGCTTTCCTGTCTTTCATTGCCCGGAACACCATCCATGCGGTGCTGCTGGATATTGCCCTGCCGGACGGCAGCGGAGTGGATTTCTGTCATCATTGGCCTCAGCAATCAAGCTGAACAGAGCACGATCGTCCAGCTTCTGCAGAACGGTGCCTCCGGCTTTATACTTAAAAGCGAACCCGCTATCGACATCCTTGCGGGCATTGACGCCGCCATGGGCGGCGAAGTGGTAATGAGCAACGAAGTCCGGAAGATCATTTTTTCCAACGCGTCCGGCCGCACGCAGCTTCCTTCCCTCACCAAGCGTGAAAAACAGCTCCTCGGTCTTCTGGCACAAGGCAAGACCACAGCCATCATTGCTGATGAGCTGTTCCTCAGCCGGTTCACCGTAGACACCTATCGTAAGAACCTATTGCAAAAGTTCGAAGTGAAAAACACCACTGAACTGGTCACGCTGCTGCTGCAGGAAAAGCTCCTCTGACCTCCTGATATTAGGGGGTACAAAATCACTATTTTTAGGTATTGCGCCGTCACAGAGTGCCCAATAACTTTGCGCCGTTTACTAATTAATCAAGAGAAATGAAAAGAATTATTTTACCCATTCTGTTCCTATTCCTTGCCTGGACGGCAAGCGCCCAAGACTACAAAAACTCCATCGGTATCCGTTTAGGAAGTGGTTACTACGACCTTATATCGGCATCGTTCAAGACATTCATCACCCAACCCGCCGCACTTGAGTTCAACCTCGGGTTCGACTCAGACCAGTTCCTTGGTGACGGTTTTACCAACGTGTCCTTCTCCGGCGCCTATCAGCGGCACTTCCCCATCGGTGACATTGAAGGCTTTAAATGGTTTGTCGGTGGCGGCGCTGTCTTTTCCAATACATTTTCAGATTATGAAGAAGTCAAAGGCTTCAATTTCGGCATCTTTCCAACCGGAGGTGTAGATTACAAGCTGAAAAACGCACCCTTCGCATTTTCAGCAGATATCCGTCCCACCATACACATTGTCAACGGAGCGGGGTATTACAACGGCTTCTATGCCAACGGCGGCCTTACCGCCCGCTATGTATTCTGATTTAACCGATCATCCATGAAGATACAGCGCTATCATTACCTGTTCCTCATGCTCGTCCTTGCCCTGGGCCTCATCCTTTCATCCTGTTCAAAGGACGGTGAGGCCCAGCCAGAAGAGACCGAAACACCAAGTCAGATACCCGGCCTTGGCAATGCCGGAGGAATACCGGAAGGCGAACCATTTTCCCTTCCTTCCGGAGTGCACATCGCAGAAGAGATCCGTGGCTATATATGCGACACCACATTAACACGTGGCAGCGGATACTACGTCACCGTATGTGCCGGCTTCGTCAATGACAACAACGAAGACATCATATTGAGTCTGCCTGCTGGCCTGCTCCTCATTGCCCAGGACACCAGCTACCAGAACGGACTGCTCCTGCAGGGCACATCCATCATCCTGAAGAAGAAAACCGTCACCAGATGCACGCTGAACACCTTCTGCGCAAACAGCAGCAGGAGTTCCTCTTCACGCAGCTGTCTCTACAGTATGGGGCTGGTTACCAAAAGCAGTCTTATAGGAGAACTGATCACACTACTTCAGGGAAAGTTGATCAATGCTGAAGATTACGGGAGCGATGTGGACGGCTACATGAGCGCGGCGGGCATCATACAGAGCGCGTTATGGAGCATTACTGATGGCGAAGGCCTGCAGGAGTATGAACGGTCAAGCATTGCCGCTCTGCCGAACAAGTGAGCCTTCTCATCTAGCGGTTTACTTCAAATTGCCCCGGAATATCCTATATTAGCAGGATCAGAAACGGGACAATGAGACGTATCTCTTTCACGGTTATTTCACTGTTCACCTACCTTCCTTTGCTCGCACAGCTGGCGGTAGATGCGGGATCTTACGTCGACAGCCTCTCTCAGTTACTTAAAACCGGTGCAACTGATAGCGTAAAAGCCAGGGCTGCATATCTGCTGAGCGATCATTGGTCATATACCGATACGGCCAAAGCCAGGCAATACCTGGATCTGGGGTCGAACTTAAGCAAGGCCACTCCCTATTTAGTGGCCTTACGTACTTATTACGAGGCAGGGCTTGCCTTCGATCACCGCGTTGAAGAGGCAAAACAGCTGTATCAAGAGGCTGCAGACCGATTCAGCCGCTTCCCAACAACAGAAAGCTATATTTTTCAGGCCAAGTGCTGGCATAACTACGGCGCCTTACTCCAGCGTCAGGATAACAGCGAAGGCTTCCTTGCCGCGTTGCTTGACAAAGCGATTCCCTTGGCTGAGAAATCGGAAGACGCGGCGCTTGTTGCCGGATATTTTACGGACGTGGGGATGATTCTCTGCAATGAAGCGTTCCATGATAAAGCCGCAACATATTTCAACAAAAGCCTCGCCTATTATGAGAACCATGACGCGCCCTTGGCAGCCCACTTGATGACCCTGCTTACCGCCGCAAAAAATTATGTGCTTGCCACGGACCTATCGGCTGCAGAACCCCTGCTCCAAAAAGCCGCAGACCTGCTAAAACCATACCCCCAGTCGGTTTACAACATCGACCTCGCAGAGGTAGAATCCATGTACTACAAGGCAGCAACAAACTATCAGGCAGCAACAGCAAGCTTGAACAAAGGAATAGCGCTCGCCGGAAAATTAAACCAGCGTTACCTGCTCAGCGCCTTATTTTTTCAGCTATATCAAATCCACTTCGACAGAGGTAATTACCGCCTGGCCCAGGAGGCGCTGCAAAAAGCCATTGACACCGAACCCCATCAACTGAGTAACAACAGTGAGATTTTCGCCAGGAACATGTCCCTGGTACTAGAGAAGATGGGAAATTACAAAGAAGCCTACGCCTGGTTACAAAAGCGGAATGCGGTTAACGATTCGCTAAATAACAACAGCCTGAAGAGCCGGATTTCCGAACTGGAAAGCCGGTTCCAATTTGCGGAAAATGAGAAAAAAATAGCAGCCTTGCAGGCCGAGCGGGAACAGGCCCTATTAGCCCAGAAGAACCAGCGCCTGTTGAATCTCCTGCTCGGTGCCGGTGCCATTGTGCTCGTACTCATCATCATCTTCCTTATGTATATTCACCGCATAGGAGAAAAGCAGGCCAGGCAGCGACTTCAGGATATCGCGCAGAAGCAGGAACTGAAACTCACACAAGCCATGCTAGAAGGCGAAGAGCGTGAAAGAGCGCGCATTGCCAGAGATTTGCATGACGGTCTAGGCGGAACGCTCTCCGGCATCAAGTTCAATCTTTCCGCTCAGGCGGATGCCAGCGTCTCCCATGCAGCCTCCCATATCGTCTGGCAACTGGATGATGCCATCGGCGAACTGCGGAGAATCGCACGGAACATGATGCCGGAAGGCCTGGTCCGGTCAGGACTTGAAGTAGCACTGCGTGACCTCTGTGTCTCCTTTAGCACAGCGGCAACTACCGTTGAATTCCAGACCAATGGTATCTGCCGGAACATACCCATCGCCGCCCAATTAAACATATACCGCATCGTGCAGGAACTCCTGACCAATGCCGTCCGGCACGGTAAGGCAACAGAGATTATCGTGCAGTGCCTCCAGAACGACCATGTCTTTCTCATTACCGTAGAGGACAACGGATGCGGATTCAGCGCTCCGCCGGAGCCAGCATCAGACGGCCTTGGCCTAAGCAATATCCGGAAAAGAGTAAATTACATGAAAGGCAAAATGGAAATCGATTCCGCACCCGGGCAGGGCACCACCGTAAATATTGAGTTGCGAATATCCTGAAACTCCAAAGCTATGATCCGTTATCATCACTTCTTTATCTTGTGGCTCAGTGTGACGGGCACAACACATGCTCCGGCACAGGAACGCGCCGGCGCGGCACAGCCTACCATAGGTGTGTGCACTTCCATTGAGCAACAGTCTAAGGCCGGTTCGGCGGGTTTCGACTTCATCATTCCCGGTGTGGCCGACTACCTTATGCCCACATCGCCCTCTGCTGCCCAATCGCCAGCCATCGCCGCCTGCAACATGTTCTTTCCTTCGCAGCTAAAATGCGTGGGGCCAGAGGCCGACCTTGACACACTGCTGACCTACGCCGAAACCGTTTTCAAGGAGGCCCACAGGCGTAACGTCCCCATTATCATTTTCGGCAGTGGAGGAGCCCGGAACATTCCGGACGGTTATGACCGGACCGCCGCGGTAACCCAGTTTACCGAACTTTGCATCCGGCTCGCAGAACGTGCCGCCCGCTATAATATAAAAATTGCCTTGGAAAACCTCAATAAAGAAGAAACCAATCTGGTCAACACCGTCGCCTCCGCCCTGACCATCTGCAAAGCGGTAAATATGCCCAATTTCGGTATTAACGCTGATATCTATCACATGCTGAAGGAGCAGGAACCGCCCGAGCGCCTGCTGGACGCCCGCGGGCGCATCTTCAACTGCGATATTGCAGAGCCCACGGACCGCACCCCACCCGGCACTGAAGGCACGGACTTCACGCCGTACCTGAGCGCCCTCCGGGCGACCGGTTACCAGGGAGGAATCGCCGTAGAAGCCCGTTGGAAAGACTTTTCAACGCAGGCCGCCACCGCTTGCCGCACACTGAGAGCGCAACTTGACCAGGTACAATGAGAACACTGGCCATTCTCCTGCTCTTCCTGGCGGTCACCGCCTATTATACCTTCGTGGCGGTAGACACCGGGTTGCGGCAAATCTTCGCACCTACCCGGCAGGTTCTGCTGGTCGCATATGGGGTGCTCAGTGCGGCCGCACTGGCCAGTCCGTTTATGTACAGCCGTTGGGCAGCCATAGGGTGGCCCAATGCCTTTGTCAAATACACCGTGCACACCCTTATTGCCGTAATGCTGGGCCAGATCCTCATCGCTGCGCTGATGCTTGTGGGTGACCTGCTCATCGGCATACAGGCGGCCATGTTAGGACTGCAGCGGCTATGGGCGTCTGACGCGGGCCAGATCGTCCTGCGGCGCAGCCCGCTTACCGGGCAGCTTGCCATGCTCTCCGGCGGCATCCTCATCCTCGGTCTGCTGTATGGGGTTTTCCGGCGCTACCGTTACCGGGTGCGGACTGTGCAGATACCCATCCGGGGCCTTCCCAAAGCGTTCCACGGTTTGCGCATCGTCCAGCTCTCGGACATTCATTCCGGAAGCTTCGACAATCCGCAGGCCGTGCGTCGGGGTGTCGACAAGGCTATGGCCCTTAAGCCTGATCTGATCCTCTTCTCGGGCGACCTGGTCAATAACCGGGCAGACGAATTTGAACCCTACCTTGACATTTTCTCCCGGCTGCGCGCGCCTTTGGGTGTCTATTCCGTCCTGGGCAACCATGACTATGGCGACTACGTCCGCTGGCCATCGCTCAGTGCTAAGCGGGACAACCTCCGCAAGTTGATCCAGTATCAGCGCCGAGCCGGGTGGCAGCCCTTGCTGAACGAATCGGTCATTATAGAACAGGGCGGCGATGCGCTCATCCTCATCGGTGTGGAAAACTGGAGCGGCCGCGCCTCCTTCTCCCGGTACGGCAACCTTTCAAAAGCCCTTTCCGGGGTACAGACTGACCGGCCGGCCATCCTTATCAGCCATGATCCTTCCCATTGGCAGGCGGAAGTCGCCGGTGTCCATCCGCAGATCGTGCTGACATTAAGCGGGCATACACATGGCATGCAGTTCGGCTTCGAATCGCGTTGGTTCAGATGGAGTCCCGCACAATACTTCTACAAGCAGTGGGCCGGGCTTTATCGGCATGAGCATCAGTACCTTTATGTTAACCGCGGATTCGGTTTCCTCGGTTACCTCGGCAGGCTGGGCATGCCCCCGGAAATCGCCTTGCTGGAGCTTGTGGAAAGCCCTTGATTCAAGCCATTGACCGCGGATATACCAGCTCCCACAGGTGTCCGTCAGGATCAGCGAAGTATCCGATGTAGCTTCCGGATACCCTGTCCAGTGCCGCTTTATCAGGCACGGTCCCCTCGTACCGGACCGCCTTTTCCAGGATTGCATCCACTGCTTCCCTTGTTTCCAAGGCGCAGCTGATCACCATTCCGGCATTGTCATCAGGAAATTGCGCTCCCCTACCCACCTTCCTGCTGTAAATCTCAAAAGCCTCCTTTTCCATCAGAAATAATGAAAGGTTGGGTAGTTCAAGCGTAACCATTCCTTCTTCGATCACCGCTTCGGAAAAGCCCAGCGCGTTTTTGTAAAAAGCCAGTGTTCTTTCAATATTCCGGACAGGCAAACACACCACAGTTGTTTTTATATTCATCATACTTCAGCGTAAGTTCATTACGAAGATACGACGTTTGACCGTTAGTTATACATACCTAAGAATACTGTCTTGCGTCACGGTAGGGCTCAGAGCAAGCGTCGCTTACCGGAAATCCGCGCCGGCACAATCAGAGATATTGAATATCTTTGGCGCATGAACAAAAAAGCGCATAAAATCGCCCTGGTTACCCACCAAAACCACACCACGGCATTAAGCAACGAGGAAGACCAGAATCTCCTTTACTTTCTCCGCAGCAGGGGTCTGGACATGCACTATGAAATCTGGGATAACCCGGACGTGGACTGGCCCTCCTATGACGCCGTGATACTGAAATCAACCTGGGACTACCATGAAAAATACGACCGTTTTACCCAATGGCTCGATCAGCTGGAAAAAACAGGCGCCAGACTGTTTAACCCCATACAAACCGTAAGATGGAACAGCGACAAACGTTACCTTAAAGAAGTTATGGCTGACGGATTTCCTGTAGCACCCTCCCTGTTTTTTGAACCGGGTGAGCGTCCCGACATCTCCGGCCTTTTTGCGCAGCTTGGCACCGGCAAACTCATCGCAAAACCCTGCGTAAGCGCCGGCGCGAGGGGCACATTCATCATCAACAAATCCGAAGCCGGTGAGCAGCAGCCCCGCATCCATTCATTCATGGATGAGAAAAACTACATCATCCAGCCTTTTATTGAAGAAATAAAGCAAGGCGAATGGTCTCTGTTCTTCTTCAACGGAAAATATAGCCATTGTGTGCTGAAGGTACCCAAGACCGATGATTTCAGGGTACAACCCCAGCACGGAGGCGTCATCTCTTCGCAACAGGCATCTGCTGACATGATAGCGAGAGCAGATCAATATGTCCAGCGCTACGCCCGGGGCACGCTTTACTGTCGCGTTGATGTGGTCAGGTACAGTGGCAAGCTGACCCTGATGGAACTGGAAATGATAGAACCCTATCTATTCCTGGATACAGCCGCGGGCGCAATGGAGAACTACTACAGTGCGCTTGCTGACATGATTTAATTGCCGGCGTCCCACGCCGCCTGTATGGCTGCTGCTGCTTCCGTTGCCAGATCCGATTCCAGCATGGCAGCGCCGTCGGCGACCAGGGCGCGGTAGCCTGCATGCAGTTCGCCACGCGAAATCCGCCCGCTGGTATACGCCCGGTCCAGTTCAAATGACGTGCCGCGTGCTGGTATCACGCCCGTTGCTTTCAGGCCTGTCATCACTGCCGGGTCCTTCGGGGCCCGGTGTCCTGTAAAAGCGATGATGTTTTCCATTGGTACACCTGCTTCCTGAAATTCCCCCAGCGCCTCCATTGAAGGCACCATCACCTCCATCATAATATCCGGATCATAGCGGTATACCGCAGCGGCGTCGTCCACGCTATATATGATCAGCATAGCATGCGCCTTTGCGTTGTGCTTCACCAGCAGCTTGGCCCGCTCGAGCGCGGGTATCCCTTTCTGATCCAGTATCAGCACCGTTTTCCCTTTGGCCCAGTCAAGTGCCTCCTCCAGGGTATTCACCCCAAAAGGCGTTGTACGACCGTTAACGTCTTTCAGATAGAGCTGCCGTAGTTCGGCCAGCGTATGGTCTATGACCCTACCCTGACCCGTGGTCATGCGTGACAAAGTATCGTCGTGCAGCAATACCACATGTCCGTCCTTGGTATAGCGCGGATCCACTTCCATGAAAGCCGGACCGTAAGACAGTGTACGTGCGAACGTATGGATACAGTTTTCCGGATATCCGGGTGCGGCGCCGCCACGGTGGGCACTGATCAGCGCCGGCCGGTCCGACCGGTAGCGCAGAAAGGCTTTCAGCTCGTCGGCGCTGTTGAAGGCCATGGCGTGCATCGGTTGCTGTGCGTTCGCCGTCAGTACAAAAGGTGCCCCGGCCAGCAACACCACGGTGAGGGCAACGATTACTTTTTTTATCTTCATCATTATGGATTTTTAGGTGTATCAGGATTCCATGCCGGCTGGGTCGCACGCTTACGCGTCGCAAAGTACTGCGCTGCGCGGCGCACCAGTTCAGGATGTTGTGCGGAAACATCGTGCTGTTCGCTTCTATCGGACCGCAGGTCGTACAAGGGTGAAACCAGGAAACGGCGGTGCGCCGGGGTATCTCCGCTCCTTGCGGCCGACAGGTACGCTGACGTGCCGGCAAGAAAGACAAAAATAGGGGCGCAGAGATGCGTGATCCACCTGGTAAAGAAAACGGCGGGCGTTGTCGTGGCCAGGTCCGTCGGATCCCGCGTCAGCGAATCCACATGGATCAGCTCACGAACGTGGTCAAGCGCCATGATCACCATGACCAGACCCCTTACGACGTCTACGGAAGCGATCCTGGAAAATTGCGGGCGTGTTAGCTGCAACAACGGCCGCCGGGGCGATAACATCTTAAAGGTTCTTTAATCGTATATTCCTGAAAGCAATTTTCATTGGTGGGCCAACATGCACCTGAAATCCCATCAAGCCTTCAAGTTTACGGTTTTTCTCGTCATCATCAACCACCTCACTCATTAATATCCCGTTGATGTAATGCTGCAAGCGGTTTCCTTTGGCCACAATGCGGAGCTCATTCCAGTCCTCATGTTTGATATGCGCTTTCAACGAATCGCGGTCACCCAGAGAACCTGTTTCGATTCCTGCGGTCCAAATATTCCCCTTGGCATAGTCGGCGATCTCACCTTGCACCGGCGGGAGACGCATTTGCTGCCCTGGGAAAGCCAGGATGGTGCGGCCACGCTCCTCATAATTTTGCCCCGTGTAAGTATTAGCCGCGTCGATATCAGCTTGATAGCCCCGCAAAGCAAAAGGAACGTCAGGCAATTCCTCGCTGCGGTAATTAAAACCGCTATTTCCCTGACCGGTCAGCCGATATTCAGCGATCAGCTCAAAGTCTGCCGGCCGGCCACCTTCCCAGATAATAAACGAATTCCGCTCCAATTTCTTGTCTGGCGTAATTTCACCGACGATGGCCCCATCTTCTACCCGCCAAAGCGTAGAGTCGCCTCGCCATCCGGCTAAACTGACCCCGTCAAACAGCACTGCAAACTCATCCTGACCACCCGGCTGCTCAGCCCGCTGTTTGCCGCCGGACGTACAGCTCGCCAGCGCCAGCGCGCACAATACAAATCCTCCGGCGCTTATATAGCTCCGGAGGTTACACCATGATTTTAACATCATATTTCCACCTCCGTATCTTTCCAACTGCGTGACTTGGCAGACTCGATAACTGCCTCACAAACTTTCTGCGTTTCATATGCATTTTTGAAGTCGGGCTGGCAGGGCTCGCCCGTCTCCAAGCTTTTCAGGAAATCGGCGGCCTGATGAACAAAACTATGTTCGTAACCAATACCCAAACCGGGCACCCACCATTTTTCCATGTAGGGATGGTCCCCATTCGTCACATGGATGGAGCTCCACCCCTTGACGTCCGAATCGACCGCGTTATCGAAGTACTCCAGCCGGTTCAAATCATGCAAATCCCAACGGATAGAAGCATGCTCACCATTGATCTCAAAGGTATAAAGGGCTTTATGCCCACGGGCATACCGGGTCGATTCGAATAACCCCAGCGACCCATTCGCAAAGCGGCAATGGAAGATACAGGCATCGTCTATCCCCACCTCTTGCAATTTGCCCGTATCCAGATGGACACGCTGCTTTACAAACGTTTCGGTAACGGCTGAAACCTCCGTAATTCCACCGTTCAACCACATCGCCGTATCGATGCAATGGGCCAGCAGATCGCCTGTCACCCCGGACCCCGCCACGTCGACATCCATCCGCCATGCTGCATCTCCACCTTGCGGAAGGTCAGCATTGATTGTCCAGTCCTGCAGGAAGTTCGCGCGGTAATGGAAAATTTTGCCCAGCTTACCGGAGGCCACGATTTTTTTCGCCAGGGTCACGGCGGGCAGACGCCGGTAGTTATACCAAACGGTATTGGGCACACCGGCTTTTGAGACGGCATCTACCATTCTCTTAGCTTCTTCCAGGTTTCTGGCTAGTGGCTTTTCCGTGAGCACCATTTTTCCTGCCTCGGCAACTGCCACAGCAATTTCGGCGTGCAGGTGGTTGGGCGTACAAATATCAACCGCATCGATATCGTCACGGGCGATGAGCTGCCGCCAGTCCGTTTCATGCGAAGCAAACCCCCATTGATCGGCAAAAGCTCTTACTTTTTCCTCCCGTCTTGAACACACTGCCTGTAAAACCGGTTGGTACTGCAATTCAGGGAAAAAGTTCGGCACCCTGTTGTAACCATTGGCATGCGTACGGCCCATGAAGCCGCAACCGATTAATCCTATTCTTAATTTTTTCTTGTTATCGCTCATGTTTCTTGTTTTTGTCGTTAATCAATCACTATGCCTGCCACCCATGCGCTTCGCGTACACTTATCAATGCCGCCAGAATATCGTTCCAGGTCTGTTGCTGATTCAATACCGCATTTGGAAACATACAGCCATCCCAGCAGATATGGTTGAAAGCCTTGGTTAGCCGCCCTTGTTCGTCGCGCAGCCAGTGGCCCGCATCCTCGGCGATGTCCAGCTTGCCATTGGGATCATTAGGTAAGCAATGCCGGCCAGTTTTATCATGCGCGCCGGATCCGAAGACCGTCCCGTCATTTTGCGCCACATGGAAATCTATCGTCCACGGGCGCAATGCCCGCGTCAGCTTCCGTAGCCCCTCGGTGATGGCTTCCCGGTCATCTAATTGGAAATTTTCAGGGAGTATACGGTCTTCAGGGCTATTATAGCCAAGGAGGTAGAGAAACGTATGGGACATATCCGCCTGAAAACCAATGTTCGGCCGGTCCACTGCTTCCAGGGTATCGATCATGGTCTTCCAGCTGTGCATCCCGCCCCAGCAGATCTCCCCCTCAGCAGCCAGCCGCTCCCCATAATCAGCGGCTACGTCACAGGCTTCCCGAAACGTTTCCGCAATAATCTTGGTGTTGCCTGCCGGATCGGCCGCCCAATCGGCTGGTGAACAAGAGGAGTCGATCCGGATTACCCCATAGGGGCGGATACCCAATTCGTTTAGACGCTGGGCAAACTCACAGGCTTTGCGCACCATGTCTACAAATACCGTCCGGCTCTCCTTGCTGCCCATTGCCGAACCCGCCCAAATGGGGGCCACCAAAGACCCGATCTTAAGGTTATGCGCCGCCACCTTGTCTGCCAGCCGCCCGGCCTCATCCCGTCCTCCATTGATATCGACATGCGGATCGAGCAAGCCGATGTCTACGCCATCGAATTTTATACCGTTGACTTCTGCTGCAGCCGTGTAAGCCAGCAGGTCATCAAAGGGGATCACCGGTTCCGAGTCCGGGCCCTTGCCCACAATTCCTGGCCAAGTGGCGTTGTGTAGTTTGGGGAAATTATTCGTTGTACTCATATCGCTATGTTTTATTGCTAACCAGTAATAGAAATGACGACCTTGCACTATGCCAGTACCAAGTCGGGATTACCCGGACCGAAATGCTTCAGCATCACGATGGGATCTGTCTTCGACAGGTTCTCAATCCGTACGCCTGCCTGAGCCGCACCCTCGCTCACAAAATACTCATCATACGTCAACTGTCCGTAACGGATGAGCGCCGGTGTCTCGATGTCCCATACGCCCATACGCCCACGGCCCTGCATCATGATCATTCCGTACGCCGCAGCATCCCGGATAGTGACCGTCGCACCAGGCAGCACCGTCAGCTCCTTCGCACTGAACGCATCAGACTTGTAACACACCCACTTTTCCGAATACCCAGACTCCAGCATCTCCGCCTCCTCCCGAACCGGCAACGGCGCCATGAAACGGTTCTGCATCGTGTTCGGATCAACGTTCAGCTCCCAGTCAAGCACTGCTATCAGCTCATCGTAGTCCCCGATACGGTCCTTCGGGGTACCGTTCCACAGCAGTTCCTCCGGTATCACTGCCTCGTTTACCAGCGACTGATACATCGCAAACACGTCAGACGCCTTCTGTGGCTCATACGTACACAGGCTCCCCGGTGCATGCAGCAGCCCCGGCGGCACGTCCCAGCCCGTACCAGGCTCCAGGCGGTACGCCTGTGAATAGTTCGTTATCTTGTTGTCACCCTTTGTGAAATTGACCAGGCACTCCCGGATCTGCGCCTTGGTCGTCCCCGGGGCCAAGCCCACGAACGTATACGGGAAATCCCCGCCGTGGTTATTCAGCTGCGGAGGAAAATAATACGCCTCCGGCTTCCCCTGCTGGCCAATAAGCGCGGCCTTCTCATCGTTGTGGTGCACATGGTGCGGCAACGGCCCCATATTGTCGAAAAACTTCGAATACATGGGCCAGCCCCCGTAGGCAGACCACAGCCGCCCGCCGATCAGACCGTCCTGCAACACATCCACCGCTTCCTTCAGCAGAAACTGGTGAACCCGACCGCCGTCCTCAAAAACCACCTTGCTCAGCCCCTCATCCTCGCCCGTCAAGGGACCATTTTTCGCCGGGGTCGTCGATGATAGCCACCGCTCGTCTATACCTCCCCGTACGCCCCCAAGCACATAATAATCGTCCGGATGAAGCTTGATCCGGCGACCCGGAACACAGAACGAACGCGGCACCCATGTCGGAGCCAGGCGCAATATCCCTTCCCCAGATGATAACGCTTGCTTTGCTAATTGTTGTGTATTCATATCTTATTTAAGTTTATAGTCAGTGGCTTCCGGTTTGTCCGGCAGCCTGTAAAAATGCAACAATATCCTCCGGCCTGTCCAATATCCGGATTGTCATCCCATAACTTCGTCGTTCCTTCGGCTGCAGAAAAATAAGCGAGCCCTCGCTCCGCGCACGCGATTGCCCAATGGGGGGATGGGTGCCCGGTTCCAATCCCACCACGTACTCCCCTGGTCCCCAGTGCTGCCAGTTGGTCAACCACGGCAACTGCTTTTTCTCAAACGCAATGGACAGCGCAATGCCCAGTTCACCGTTATGGATTCCGCACAGGCATTTTCCATCAACATCAGCCTCCACGTCAATGAATGCCGCCTCCTCCCCGCTGCCTACGTGCTCCTCCAATGGTGGCTTTCCCATCCGGAAAGGCATCCCCTCGCGAAAAATGCGGGCCTTATCTTCACCCTCCCGAGACGTCCAGCGACCTTTCCAGCAAATAGCTGCGCCCTCGTCAACCAAGGGCCAGCCTAAATTCATATGATAAAGCAGCATATGGGGTGCAGGCGTATTTCCATGGTTGACGACTTCGTCCCGGATATGGATCGCCGGCTCGCCCAGCCTACCGGAAATAGTACGTTTCAGTACCAGTTGCGCACCCAAAGGTTGTGACTGCTTGATAGTGCCTGTGATGTGCATAGCCAACCGCCCAGCCAACGGATCCGGCTGGACGATCGACTCAATAGTGGCCGGCAAGCCGCTGTATTGGCTGTGGAGTCCCCTTTCGCCGTATTCATCAGACTCCGGCCCACCCACATGGTCCAACCCGCAGGTGGTCAGTAAACCACCCCCGAATGCGTTCAACCATTCCATGCCGCGGAATCCGCCGGATGGGGGCGCCGTCACCCCCAAGTGGCTTATCCAAGCTAAACCATAGGCATTGTAAAATGCCTCGGCGATATCAAGCCCCCTATCGATGACCACTTTATAGCGGAGTCCGGCACCTGTATTTATCCATGCAACACGGGTACCCCTCCCCGGGCCATCGTCCAGGACAGCTGTCTCTATACCGCCCACCTGCAGCGGGTTTGATACTTTATCTACCCAGTTTGCCATGCTTTCAGCTATTTGCCCTTATACGTGGGGCTATCTTCATTGCCGCCAGCCATCAGATAAGCAATTAAATCTTTCAGCTCCTCTTCATTCAATACATTTAATGTGCCGGGCGGCATGGTAGATACCTTCGCCACCCGCACCTCCCGCACATCGCGCTTCGGTATTTCCTTCAACACCTGCGGGGCATACGGGTTTTGGGACACCGAATAGGTTTCCTCGTCTTCGTTAACCAATCTACCCATCACTGAAGACCCATCATTCAGTACCAGCACTTGGGATTCATATTGATCCGAAATTACGATATTGGGGTCAATAATGGCCTCCAGCATATCGCGGACAGAAAACCGCGTACCCAATTGCGTAAGGTCGGGACCAATTGCTCCTCCTTCCCCGTGCATGGTATGGCAAGACGCACAGCGTATTGCGACAAACAACTCCTTACCCCGTTCAAAATCCCTTTTCCCTTTATCTTCCTCCACGGCCTTCAGTGCATCCTCAATCTTCCAGTTTTTGCCCGGTCCCTTGGGTGGTTCAACGTTTTGAAACAAATCTTTACCAGACTCGGCAAGGAGCGAGTCTCCGGATATGGTATTATAATGCGCAAATTGCGCTTTCGGCACGTTTTCCAGCGCCAGCTTCCGTACCGCATCGAGAAAGCCAACGAAGCTGTTACCGCCCTTATAGCCGAACGCGCCATAGAACCACTTGAAATAGCGTTCATACAACTCAGGCGTCCATCCCTCCGTCGCCTTGCTTAAAGCCGTAGCATAATAAATCTGCTGAGCCGGGGGCGTCTTCGCCAAGGTGTTCGCTATATCCAGCCCGTATTGCGGGTTCCGCATGATCAGATCGGACGAACTGGTCAATATCGGCTCCAGCGTCGTCGAGTCGTCCTTGGCACTGTCCAGCAGGGACAACGTCCTTTCAATCGCATATGGTGCACCAAGCCGTATGACCAGTTTGCTGAACTCCCGGTTCAGCGCATTATCCGTTGTGGGATACGCATTGGCAAAATAACCGATCAGCCGCTGCCTGATCTCCTGTTCGGGTTCTCCCATACGATAAAGGGTCAGCTCAAAGGCCCGCAATAGATCTATCTTATTTTCCTTTGATATCCGGTTGATATCCACAGTCATCAGCTTGCGCAGCATAACCGACTGCAAAGCCGGATGCCCCATTTTCGCCATGGCTACCGTCGCATGTGTCACCGTTCGGATATTCCGTTCACGGAATAGCCTCTTTCCCCACAGTTTGATCGGCTGGTGCATCAGCGCTACGGTCGCTGCATACCGCACATGCCGGTCGTCGTGGTTCAGGTACGGCCACGCTACATTAACCACATTGGAGTCGGCCGGGTGCTCATAGTAGCTTTCCAGCTGTCTGCGTATCGCCATCTCTTCCGTAAGGTTCTCGTCCCGTTTCGGTTTATCCTTCACGTTGTCATGGTCTTTATAATATACCCGGTAGAGATCGGAATCCAGTTTCCGCCCGCCCGTAAGGAAATACAGCGCGCCGTCGGGACCGATCTCTCCATCGGTGAGCGGCAAGGGAGCACCGGAAAGAAATTCTTCTGCCGATGCACGGTAGCTAGCCCCTTCCCGCTCCAACTGCACCGCGTATATGATGCCGAAGCTCCAGTCAAAAGCCAATAAGCTATTGCGGTATTTGTCAGGGAACTTGGCATTACCTGCAAAAAGAAGATTAGTAGGCGACCCTTGCCCGATGTTAAGCAAGGATGGCAAGTTGTCCGGATAATAGGTAGCCCACTTGGAATTACCCGTGCGCCAGCCAAACTCCGCGCCCTTGGTTACATGCAGCAGGCGGGTGGGCCGATACCAGGGCATCCCGAAATCCCATTCCATATCCGAATCATACGCAAACAACTCATCATCGTCATTAAACGTAATATCAAACGTATTACGGAACCCAGCAGCCACTAATTGCCAGTGTTTTCCCAACGAATCGGTTTTTGCTATCCACCCCCCCGGAGCCATACGGTCCGTGGCATGTCCACGCGGATCTTTGATCGGCTGGAGGATATTATCCTCATCCCAGTTGGACGGAAGCAGGTAACTATCCATTTTCGGCACATCGGTATGATTGCCACATACCACATATATGGACTGCCCATCAGGCCCGAGAATAATGCTATGTGGACCGTGCTCACCATCTCCTTCGAATGATTTCAGCAAGGTGATTTCGTCAAACTGGTCGTCATTATCTTTGTCCCTCAGCCGGTACAGCCCGCTGCTCTTTTCAAACGTCGTATCGCTTCGGTGATTGACCATCACATACAAGCTGTTGAAAGCCCAGAGTAAGCCTTGTGCATATCCCATCCCCACTTTGGTCTGCGTGGTATCGTCCTTCCATTCGTCACCAGGAAACGCAAGCCGCTGCGGTTTGGCCGCAAGTGTATCCATGCCTAATTGCGGCAGCTCCATCCGGTACAACGAACCGAATTGATCTGACACGATCATCCGCCCTTTGTCATCAAACGTCATCGCCACCCATGAACCTTCCTTATTTTCAGAAGGGCTGTAAAGGTGCTCCACCACAAAGTCCGGCGCAGCGGTGATCTTCTCCACTTTTGGACCCGTGTCAACTTTTACCGATTCTTCCTCTTTTTCGGTCTGGCATGCCGAGGCCAGCAGCAACACCTGGAGTACCGCTGCTAAGCCGGGGCTTTTTTTCATGAAAGTCTGCATATATATCTGTTGGTACAATTGTTTATACGAGTGTAAAGATTCTGATAAGCATCACCAGCCCGGATTCTGTTCGAAGCCATTCAAGCGGATTTCCCGTTCAGGAATCGGAAACAACAACTTATGCGTTTGGATGTTGTACGCGGCGTCGCTCAGCCTGGTCAACCTTTCCTTCTCCTCAATACCGTGCTGAGTCATGACTTCTATTGCTTTACCGGTCCTCAGCAATTGGTACCACCGATGATTTTCAAAGGCAAGCTCAACCCGTTGCTCATGGGCGACCGCCTCCCGGAATGCCTCCTGGTCAAGACCCGCCAATGGATCCAGCCCAGCACGTTCCCGTACAGCATTGATGTACGGATAAGGATCGCCCGCACCTGTCTCGTTCAAAGCCTCCGCAAGCATGAGCAACACATGTGCATACCGGTAAACCGGCCAGTTCTCATCAGCGCGTCCATCTTCCAGAAATGGCGGATGGTAATACTTTTGAATAAACGGAATGTCGCCGCCGAAGGCCTGCGACTCCTCAAAATTAGCGTTGGAAGGGTCGCTGAACAACGCTATAGAGGCGTCCCTGCGGACATCGCCCTCCTCGTAAGCCCGATAGATACTCGGCGTGGGGATATTGCTGCCGCCAAGATTCCCCGGAAAGCCTATCAGTTTGTCCTTTGCATTCCGTGGGCCAAACATGAAAATAAAGTTGCTTGCCTCCGTTTGCAACCCGGCATCGAACTGGACAGCAAACACGGACTCCGCATTGTTCTTGAACGCCGGATCAAAATTATCCGCGTAATTGGGCAATAAACTATAACCCATATCCAACACCTGTTGAAACGCGGCGGCCGCTTCATCAAAATTATGCAGTGTCATCTGTACTTCGCCAAGTAAGGTCAGGGCAGCACCTTTTGTCGCACGGCCCATATCGGATCCGGTGTAGGAGGCAGGCAAGTTTTCTATCGCCCCGTTGACATCAGCCAGGATTTGATTATACACCTCCTCCACACTGGCCCGGCCTCCCGAAAAAGCACTTTCCGGATCTTCCACCTCGTCTATGATGAGGGGCACCGGCCCGAAAAGCCGCACCAGATGGAAGTACTGCAGTGCGCGCAAGAATTGTGCTTCACCCTTGTACTGAGCCTTCTTGGCTTCGTCCGAAAACTCCACGGGCTCAATACGGCCCAAGATGACGTTTATCTGCTGAATGTTTCGGTAAAGCATATTCCAGGTATTGTTGACGTAGTTGTTTGTCGAGGTGATCAGGAATTCATCGATTTCTTCCCGTTGTTGAGCGCCCCGGTCAGACGCATCAAACTGGTAGTTGGTATTGTCGGCCACCATTTCAGTCATTGGCCAGAAATGATCGACCGTATAAAGTTCCTGTAACGAGCCGTACGCCCCATTGACAGCCCTTAAAAACTGACCTTCGTTTTGGTAATAACTGGCGCCACTCGAAAACGTGTGAGGTTCCACATCCAGCATATGATGACATGATCCCAGTGTAAACAAGGATAACAGCAGGATTGAATATTTTTGGTGTTTCATCGATTCGTTCTTTCTAAATGACCAACTAAAAACTGAAATTGACACCCAGTGTATAGATACGCGGTACGGGATAGTTGGAATAGTCTATACCGGGCACAAGTGCACCAGTATCCGGCCTATTATAATTTGTACCTTCAGGGTTGCCGCTATAGCCGGTAAACAACAAAGCGTTCTGGACGGTGGCATATACTCTCAAACTGTTTATCCAGCGTTTTTCCACCATACCGGCAGGAAGATTGTAACCAAGCGTGATGTTCTTTATCCATGCATAATCGGTCTTTTCTACCCATAGACTATGGGTATCCCGATACATTACCCGTCCCCGGCCCGTACCATTCGTAGTAGGCACCAGTCCGTTGCCGGGTTGCTCAGGTGACCGCCATCGGTCCATCACATTGCGGTTGACGTTAAATACGCCGTCAATATTTCCGGTATAGAAATTCGTGGCCCGTAACATTTCAGCACCCATAGCGCCCACGACAAGCACCCGCAAATCCAGGTTTTTATACCGGAAGGTATTGGTGATTCCCCAATTGAAATCCGGATAAGGGTTTCCAATGACGTCAAAATCCTGAAACGGCGTGATCTCACCGTCGCCGTTGACATCCCTGAACCGCATATTTCCGGGAATAGCCCCCGGAAATGCTGGATAGTTTTGAAGGTCTGCTTCGTTTTGATAAATACCTTCGTACACATAACCTATAATCAGTCCCACAGGGCTGCCAATCCGCGTAATATTTGTCGGATTCCCTTCGCTGCTTTGACCCGAATAGATAGGATCGTCGTTCCGCCCCAGTGCGATGACCTTATTCCGGTTGAACGAAATGTTGAAATTGGTCGACCAATCGAAATTATCGGAAACGATATTATGCGAAAGCACCCCCAGTTCAACGCCCCTATTTCGCACATCACCCCGGTTTTCGGTTACGGTACCGAAACCGGATGATTGGGGGATCTCCACATTGAGCAGCAAGTCCTGCGTATTCCTGTTGTAGAAATCCGCCGTCAGGTTTACCCGGTTGCCGAGGAAATTGAAGTCAATACCAAGATTGAGCTCACGCATCCGCTCCCAGCCCAGATTAGGATTACCCAACGTCGTCATCACGCGGCCGCTTCCCAACGTGCCGTTAAACACGTAGTCCCGCGTACCGATGTTGCTCATGTAGGAGTAATTCCCTATGTTGAAGTTGCCCGTAAACCCGTATGACGCACGCAATTTCAATTCATCTATCCATGTACTGTTTTTCAGAAAATTTTCTTCGGACAGCCGCCACCCCAGCGCAAAAGAAGGGAATGTACCCCACCGGTTGTTTGCGCCGAAACGCGAGGAACCATCCGTCCGCACCGTAGCGGTGATCAAATACTTACTGGCGAAAGAGTAATTGACCCTGGCCAGGTAGGAAATCAAGGCCCAATCGCTGATGTCAATCCCTCCCATGGTTATCCGTGCCGCTGCGTTCAGCGACTCAATATCATCATCGGGAAACTGTTGGCCGTTGAAGGTACTGTTGTGGACCTTTTGGGACTGCACCGTATAGCCTATCACGCCAGAAAGCGAGTGTCCAGCGTCTGAATTATAATCATACGTCAGCGTATTTTCATTCAGCCAGTTCAGGTATTTTACACTACCGTAATTGCCCGAAGGAACCGATGGCGGGCGGGCGTTTTGGTTCCCCAAGGTAGAAGGCCGGAAATATTGGGAGTCTCCGTCTTCAAAATCGACGTTAAACGAAGACCTGAATTTCAGGTTCTTGATAATTTCATACTCGCCGAACGCATTCATCAGAATCCGCGTCCGGCTGGCTTTATTTACCGTCTCATTCAGCAGCATAATGGGGTTGGGTATGCCGAAGGTTCCGGGGGATTCAATAAAGTCATTGTAGCTGCCATCCGAGTTGTACGCCGGTGGGATGGGATTGGCAATTTCAAATCCCTCGTCCCTACCCTGCCCCCTTACTCCCCCTTTCAGGAATGTCATGGAAGGCGCCAGGTTGACACCCACCTTAAACCGCTCAGTGATATCAGCATCCATATTGGCCCGGAGCGAAAACCGGTCGAACTTAGTGTTCAACATCACCCCCTCCTGGTTGAAAAATCCAGCAGAGACAAAGGTCCGTATCTTATCAGTACCCCCACTGATGCTTACACCGATATCCGACATCGGCGCCACGCGGGTCACCGCATCGTACCAGTCCGTGCCTTCACCGATCAACTCGGGATTTCTATAAACCTCAGGAATATCTTCCAATGTAGGTTCACGCCCCTCTTCAAACCGGATCCGATCTTCAATGGCCTCCTTTCTGAACTGGGCAAACTCCCGGCCGTTCATCAGATCGGGTCTGCCCTTCTGTGGCACTTCCTGCAAACCAGAGCTTGCCGTCACTTGTATCTGCGGTTTGCCGCTGCTCCCCCGTCTGGTGGTAATCATCACCACGCCATTCGCACCCCGGGACCCATAAATAGCTGTAGCCGACGCATCTTTCAAGACGGTCATGGATTCGATATCCTGCGGGTTGAGCGAACTCATCGGATTGGACTGCTGGCCCGATGATGAAGGCACTGGAAAACCGTCAATTACATAAAGCGGCTCACTACCTGCACCGATCGCACCAATACCCCGGACCTGTATCTTGGGGCCGCCACCCGGCGTACCGTTTGATGTACTTACATTAACACCTGACACCTGGCCGGAAAGTCCTTGATCAAGGCTGGCAATCGACTGCCCCCTAACATTGGACATGCTGATCGGTGCAATTGAACCCGTTACATCCTTCTTCTGCTGGCTACCATATCCGACCACGACAACTTCCTGCAGATCGGCGGTTTCCGCTTCCAAAACCACTTCGATGGACGGCTGGTTGCCAACAGTTATTTCCTGCACCAAATAACCGACATTGCGAAACACCAAAACCTCGCCACTTTTCGCTTCAATTTGAAAGCGCCCACTCACATCGGTCGCTCCACCACGGGATGTACCCTTGACCAGCACCGAAACCCCACCCAATGGATTGCCGGAAGCATCTCTGACCACACCGGTCACTTGATCCTGGCCCACGGCACCACCACCAGCTACTGCGAATTGAACAAACACAATGGTCAGCAAAATGATGAGCTTCGTCGAGAATAAAACGTTAAGCGGTTTAAAGATTGGTTCATGGCAATGCCTTACATAACTTTTTTTGTACATCTGAAACAGGAATTGTGATTAATAATTGGTTACGCAATCAGCTTTTGGTCTCCCTGATCATCAGAACAAGACAGAACCGAGTGCAACAACTCATAAAACAATCTGGCGAACACCTTTTCATCACCGTTGGCAACAGCCTCAATACCGCTACTTCATTGTTTAGTTTCTTTAGTGTCATAATTTGGACATAGGTAAACCCAAATTGTCATAACCGGTATACCGCAATACTACCGCCTTTCCTACAAAGGGGCAACCTGTGCTGTCCTGCTCATGCACTAGCGCAGCCTCGGCGCGCCGACAGCCCGTTTTCGGTAAGCCATCCGCAGCAAAAATGCACCTAATGTAACAATTATAAAGGCAATGGTTAATACAGCGGGCCGTCCGCTTACGGCGAGCAGGCCCAGAACCATTATCATCAACCCAACCCCTAACAACGCCAAGGCAACAGTCCTGATCGCCAAGGCACTTTGCTGTTTACCATGGGAAGCCACCTCGGTTCCATCGGCAGCGGCATTGGGTTCCGCTGGTGTTGCTATACGGTAAGGCCGACGCCTGTAAACAACCTCGAAGATGATCAGCAGCATAATGGGCATAGACACCCCCAGCACCGTCTCTTGCATTCTGTTCAGCGAGATATCGAACAGCAAAGGGGCGCCAAACTTAAAGAACAGGTTGACCACCAGACTGGCAATGGTGGTAAACAAAATGGAAAATCCGGTTTGCCGGTTTGAAAACAATGCCCACACGGCGGGTCCATACAGGGGCACCCCTGTAAGCGCGCCGATGCTGAGCACCACCTCTACGATGCCGCCCATTGCAGGGACCATCAGGGCAACCAGGACGGTGATCATGCCAAACGCAAGCGTGGAGAGGCGGGCCACCCACATCAACGAACGGTTAGTGGCCCCAGGATTTATCCGTTTATAGACATCATTGGTAAACACGGCAGATGATACGTTGAGCGACGCGTTCACCGAATCAGTGGTGGCAAAAATCATCCCGGTTATCATAAGGCCCATGAGGCCTGCCGGCAGCACCTCCTTGCACATCATCAGGTAGGCGCCCTCATTTTCCAGGCCCGCCAGATCCACGTTTACCAATCGGTACAGCATGGGCGGCAGCATCCATATGACCGGACTGATCAGGTACAGCAAGCCGAAGAGGTAGCCCACTTTTTTCGCTTCCCGTTTGGTGGGCACACTCGTGTACCGTTGTACATAAGCCCAATTGCCGCCAATGAACACCATGTTATAAAGTCCGAAAGCGGCAATAAACCATGGGGTATATTCGCCGCCGGTAAGGTTAAAAAATCCTTCGGGTGCCGCGCTTACGAAAGCAGGTATGCCACCTACCCGCTCGAATGCCAGCGGCACGACGATCATCACCGCAGCGGTAAGCACCACGAATTGCAGCACATTGGTCACAATAACTGCCCATAACCCGCCGGAAGTCGTATAGAGCACGGCCATCAGACCAAAAAGCATGATCGCATAATGGGAAGGCAGGCCGGTTGACACGTTCACCAATTTGGCCACCGGATACAGGAAGGCCCCGTTGTAGGCGAAGCTCATCAGGAGAAAAACATACGTATAAAACTTATGGACACCGCTTCCGAATCGCTGTTGCACAAATTCGGCTGCGGTAAGCACACCGGTTTGCCGCCATCGCGGTGCGATGAAACGACCAATCAGGA